>ENA-OQKR01000599-OQKR01000599.1-human-gut-metagenome-genome-assembly--contig:-NODE-599-length-13998-cov-5.424987_pt1 | contig 13998 bp, 19 predicted proteins | sample MGYA00242803_ERZ504806 | MGnify/ENA primary metagenome ERZ504806 (study PRJEB26092, sample SAMD00036399) | human gut metagenome | host: Homo sapiens | study: EMG produced TPA metagenomics assembly of...
TAAGATTATGGCAATGCGCCTGGATCAGGGTGGTCATTTAACTCATGGCTCTCCTGCTAACTGGCTGAGTAAATTTTATAACCATGTATTTTACGGAGTTGATGATTCTGGACGTATCAATTATGAATATATTTAAATTTGTAAATAAACTTCTTTTTTTCTCCCAATTCCAGTGGGAATTATCCTTTATCAATGATGAAGGATACGATTTCTTCTGTTCACAATCATGGCATCCTATTTTCCATTTTTTGCATCCAACCATATCAAAGTATGCACAGTGACCAGTAAATGCCCAACAATCATGGAGTGTCCATACTACTTTTATATTGTTCTCTCTGATATAATTAAACAACAGTTCAATATTTAAATAGTATCCATGAATATTATGTAAATGAAGAATATCTGGTTCTATTTGCTGCAGTTTATCTATCAACTTTCTTGTCGCTTTCTTAGAAGCAAACCCTGTTTTGTCTGTAATTCTCGTATAAACACCATGCAATTTCACACCAAACTCATCCTGAATTACTATCTCATGCTCATTTTGTGCGGCACGTCCTCTTCCCCAAACCACATAAGAATCATATTGCTCCTCCAAAAGCCGATTATGAATATTCATCATAATGCTTCCTGTAGCTTTATAGGGAAAAGTATTTATCTGCACAACTTTTATCTTATCATACTTCACAACTTCACTATCTCCTCTACATATCTTTTCACACTGCCCTCTTGAATCAGGCTCTTCTTCAAATTCTCTCGGCTTCTGCTTTCCCTTTCCTTCAGCTCGCTAGTTCCAACATTTTCAGTAAAGCAACAGATATTTTTCTCAACTTTGTCATACTCTCCCAACTCATAGCAAAGACCACCTATTCATTTTTCCCTTTAACATATTCTTTTCTTTATATAATTAGAAATCTTGTTAACACTCCATGCTCCGACTATGCTTACTACCAAGAAAATACACATTCCTAAAGTGCCTTTTTGCAGTAATCCTAGTAATCTAAAATGAACCAAATATAATTCATAAGAAATTCCGCCCACAAGGGTAGTAAAGCCATTATCGAAAAGTCTTCTAACCCAATAAACTCCTGCAATAAATGCCATTGCAAATGATATTTTCATTACAAGTTGAATACCTTGCCATAAGATTTCACCTTCATTCATGCGAATGGCTGGAATCTGTTTAGTTGCCAACAATAATGTTCCGCCAATCATCAATGTCAGTAATATCATTGGATTCATCAACCACTTTTTGACTTTCGCATAGTTATCAGATATCCAGACGCCCACCAGAAACGATATAGCTTGCTCTGCTCTCAGTCCATTTGCCGTGCACGAACAACCTAAAAATATCACAGTGCTTACGACACACAACACCAAATATCTCTTTGTGTACAACTTTGGAATCGCAATAATTAAATAAAACACTAGGTACTGAAAGAACATAAAATCCAAATACCAGTAATATGGAATTTCAATTCTTGTTCTGGTTAGGAACTGCATAGTTATCACAGCAATAGAGACAATTGCATATGGTATTAGAACTCGAATTATTTTAGATTTCCAGTACCCCCCCCAGCCTTCTTTTTCTTATAGGATTCATTCAAACCATATCCCGAAAGAATCAAAAAAATCGCTACGCCAATTCCACCAAGAGGTGTGAGATATCTGATTCCGAATCCGCCAGAGACATGCTGAAGAATGATAATAATAGCAGCAACAGCTCTACAAATATTTGTATGTTGAACAGACATAAATTTAAAATCTACCGTTTGCTTATTCTCAAAAAGAAAGCCAACTAGCCATAGTGCGCACAAAATCACTAAGAATATTCCTAGGTTCTTCATTTTTCCCCTCTTTCACAACTTCAGAATTTCTTCTGCGTACTTTCTCACCGACACATTTCTGGTCAGATTCTTCTCCAGATTCTTACGGCCTCTGGTTCCCATTGCTTTAACTTTTCCAGATCCAGCATTCTCAATGAACCAGCGGATGTTCTCTTCGACCTTGTCATATTCACCCGGCTCACAGCAAAGACCGCCATATGTATCTTCAATCAGACAGCGAACCTCAGAGCCTAACTCCAGAACCCCTAAAATTGGCTTCGAAGCGGCCATTATTCCGTATGCCTTCGATGGGCAGCTCACACCTTTAATGCCTTTCGCATTCACACACCAGTGAACGTCACCAGCATTCAAGCTATAAATCAGGTCAGCCTTATCTTGGTATGGAATGAAAGTCACATTGTCCATGTGATGCTGCTTTACATAGAGCATCAGCTTTTCCAGCACAGAACCAGCACCAACAAAGGCAAATACAACCTCTCGGTCATCGGCAGTCTTAGTACCCGGTTTGATTTTCTCCACAACTTCAATCAAATTCTCAAGATCGTAGTACAGACCGATATTACCGGAATACATGATGACGAACTTGCCATCCAAACCGTATTTTTTCTTGAAGGCAAGAACCTTTTCATTATTCTCATCCAACGGATAAATTTCATTTTCATCAATCCAGTTGTTAATCATAACTGTTTTAGGAACTTTCTTACCTTTGAAACGTTTCTCCACTGTTTCCACCAAATCACGACCGACTGTGATCACAAGGTCGCTGCGCTTGCAGCTGAACTTATCAAACCACATCATGGCATCAGTGATAAACCTACTCTTGGTATAGCCAACAGCCAGCACCTGCTCCGGGTTGAAGTCCTGAATGTTATAGATGTACTTAGCGTGTTTTACCCATTTACCCCAAACACCCAACAGACCGCCGAGAATCGGAGGCTGGGAAATGGAAAACACATAGTCCATCTTGCCAACCTTGAATGTCGCACCCATTGCTCCAAAGAAATAGGAAACAATGTTCTTCACACGGCTCTTCTTGTTGGTCTTGCTGAACTCTGGCACACGGATTCTCAGCACCTTCACGCCGTTGATTTCTTCTTTGTAATACTTCTGCGTCTTGTATTTATCTTCAATAGTTCCTAAGTAACTCGGCACCACGCAGATGACCATGATGTTGAACTTATCCAGCATACCTTCCGCCAATTCACGGAGAATCTGCCCCGTTGACGCAGTATCTGGAATATAGTAATGAGCATAAATCAGGAGATTTTTCTTATTTTGCATTCCGCTATATCCCTCTCTCAAATTTTTATATCTAACCGCTGATGCAGTACACCGACGGGCTTTATCTATATCAAGCAGTGTGTTCATCACACTGTAGTTAATTTTTTTCACAGTGACCATCTATTTTCCCAACTTGTCGGTACACTAGCACTGAATCTTTTATGTAGATCTGTCATAGGCTAAAACAGATATTTACTACAACAAAGTCCGCACACTATATGCTCTTTTACATACAATGTGCGGACATGTTATTTTGTATAATTAAACATTTTCAAAACTTCCGAAGTTTCTCACACCGACCCTTCCCTCTTCAACACCGTCATCACCGTCTTAAACAGTATCTTAATATCCAGGCCAAAATTCCAGTTACTGATATATTCTGTATCCAGTCTTACAACTTCTTCGAAGTCTGTAATGTCGCTTCGTCCGCTTACCTGCCACATACCAGTGATTCCCGGTTTAATAGCGATTCGAGCCCTGTGATGTAATTCATATTGACGCAGTTCGTCCTGAAGGATCGGACGAGTTCCTACAAGGCTCATGCTCCCATTTAGCACATTCCAGAACTGTGGAAATTCATCAAGGGATGTTTTCCTGATAAATTCGCCTATTCCGGTTTTTCTGGTTCCGTCCGGCTAGGATTTTGTTTCCGATCACACGAGGGTCGAAATCAAGTTTGAACATACGTCCGTCACTCATTTTGTCTGTGACATCAATTCTGCTTTTCTCTCTTCTGCATCCATATACATGCTCCGGAATTTGTACATCTTAAATGGCTTTCCGTTTTTTCCAATCCTTGTCTGCGAAAAGAAATCGGACCCGGGGAACTGATGTAAATGGACCGTGCTATAAAATAAAATAACTCCTGTCAGAATACAGCCTACCAGTCCTCCCAGAATATCTAATGCCCTTTTGGCAAGTGCCTGTCTGTCTGTGGCATAGTTCATGGTGGTTGTCAGAACTGTATATCCGCCAATTGCCTCCACAAATTGTTTCTGTCCGGGAGTACTTCTGACTTTTGCCAGGTTTACATGAACCGGCATTCCCATTTCCAGCAACTCTTCTATCAGTTCCTGAGGGTATGGATATGTTTCATCTACATTTACAAAGACCTCATCTACCCACTGCTGACAGATAAAGGATGGTGCGTTATTTAAGTCTGCTACTACCTGGACTCCTGCAATTTCTTTCCCTGTCATATCTTTATCAATGAGTATCAGACCATTGATGTTGTAACGGTTATAATTGTGTTCTTTTACATTTTGGATTACTTTTGATGCAAGGTCATAATTGGTTACAATGTAGAGAGAATGCTCTCCACCTTCTGCCATTTTATGCAGCAGGTATTTTTTCCATATTATTCTTGTACAATAGGATAAAAGCACATAGAAAATTCCCATAAGATAAAGGATTATTCTTGAAAAGGTATGTCCGCCACTGACAGTAAACAGGTACAGACCACTTGCCAGTTCGATCAGGATCATCTGCCGGATAACAGAGCGCAGCTCCTGATAACGTCCTCTTCTCAGAACTCCTTTATAAGATTCAAACAAAATGATCAGGAACAAATCCACTAATATGACAAATATCATCACATTGCGATAAATTCCCAGTGTAAACAGGTTCCTGACAGAACCGTTTCGAATCAGATACGCCAGTATTAAAGCCATAAATAAACACGCAAGATCAATTAATATGAAATCTTTGTGTTTATACCATCCTCTTGATTTTTTCCTATACATACGTTTTCCTAACCTCTCCTTCTTTTTTATTCAAAAAGGCATATTTACAGAATCGTTTTCCTGTAAATATGCCATCATTTTTTATTATTCTTTTTTTATAATTTCCAATCTCACCTTCATTTCTACTGTTCTTCCGAACATTTCTATTTCCATATATGCTATTCTTTTATGTCGGTCTATCCTGCGGATATTTCCTTCCATTCCCATCAGAGGACCTGACAGGATCTGCACTCTGTCATTCTCGATAATGCCGGAAGACATCTCTACAAGCTGTTTGTCTGTGCCTATTTTCATAAGCAAATCTATTTCTTCCTGAACCAGTGGGACGATCTCATCGCCGGTTCCGATCAGCTTCGTCAGTCCGATGACTTTCCTGAGTCCATTTACCAGCTTTTCCGGATTTTCGGCAATTAAAAAGACATACCCGGGAAAGAGGATTCTTTCCTGGATATGCCATTCGCCCTGAAATCGTTTCTTCTGTTGGTAATATGGGATAAAGCAGCGTTCTAAGACATTGCTGCTTATTAACCGCTGACACTGACAGCGGATGTTTTCTTCGGTGCCTGTGCGCACCTGCATCACATACCACACTGGATATCTTACCTCCGTATTCTGGGTATGCTTCGCCATTCTGCCTGTGTTACAAGGCAGACTCATACTTCAAGATATGTATTATCCATATCTTCAAACGCGGCAAAGCGACGATTTAAAGACAAAAAGATTTACGTCGTGTTTTATTATAACTACATCAATAAAAAAATGCAACAGATTTCTACAAAAAAACAGCCGCCATCTCTGGCGACTGCGTTCTGATTCCGAATTATTGATTATTTCGCGTCTGCGATTACCATGAAGAAATCTCCATCGTTTAAGTTAACAGTAAGAGTTTTGCCCTCTTTGTCAATATTAACCGGATCAATGACTACAAACTTCTTTGTACCGTCTTTGCTGTAGACCCAAAGCTGAATACCTTCCATAGTGTCTGTAAGACTCGGAACATTAAGCTTTACTTCATATGTTCCGTCATCATTAGGTTTTGCTTCTTCTGGCTTCAGTACGTTGAATTCATTGACAAATGTAACAATCATTTTTCCTTCGAGTTTAGCAATGGCATCTTCAAGGTCTGCTTTGTCTGCTTCATCTACGGAAAGGGATTTCAATACTTTTATGAAATCTTCCATCTTCATTGTTCCATCATTGATTTGTTTAAAAGCATCTGCCAGATCTTTATATTTTGCCTGCAGATCAGCAAAGCCCTGTGTTTTCTCAAGTTCCTTAACAACTTCATAAATTGAAGAATGTTCAGAATCCACAGTAGTTTCGCTTGTCCTACTTGGCGCTACCGCGGCCAGATCACTCGTGTTGCTTGGCGCTGCACCAACACCTACAGTAGCACATCCTACTCCAAGGGCAGCTGCTAAAGCAAGTGTCATAAATTTCTTCGCGATTTTCATAATGCACCTCTCCTTTTGGATTAATTTTTATATAGATAACCGTACAGAATGTCTGCACGGACTATCTCTGAATAAAATAATAACAGTGATAATTATTTATCACAGTACAGTGTATTCTGCATTCATTATACTATGACTAATACAATCAGATTTTCTCATAAAACATGGAAATAATCAAGTCCGACAATGCATCTTCATCAATATGGTACTCATCAAAGTTCTCCCCATGTGTTCCCTCACCCGGTACTGTCTCTGTATCAGTGATTCCATTCTGTGATGCAGCCAGCAATTTGGCAAATATATCATTACCCATATTTGTAACTGTATAGCTTTTAACACTGTCATAGAGACCTGTCACAAATCCGGCGTCCTCTCCTGCTTTTTCCTGAGCCTTCTGCACCAGTGCCTGAAGAAAGGTTTTCTGTCTCTCCTGACGGACCAGAGCACTCTGGGTTTTGTCAATGTCACGATATCTTACAAACTGTTCTGCAGTTTCCCCTGTGATATCCACAACAGCACCTTTTTTATATTCCGGATTCACATCTGCGAGACTGTCATCAGGGATTGTGAGCTGTATTCCACCTACGAAATCTGTAATCACTGAAATGCCATCCATATTCATGGAGCAATACCCCTGAATCGGAAGTCCGTCCAGCATATTGGAAACTGCTGTTTTCATCAGTTCACAGCTTTTCTCTTTTCCATCCCCGAAGGCATACTGTATATTCAGATGATCTGTTGTCTCTCCAAGGCTCTGACCATATGGATTAAATACTTCTATCCTGGTCATGGAATCTCGTGGAAGAAACAGAACCTTTATCTTTTCTGTTGCACGATCCATGGACACCAGGAAAATTGCATCTGCCTGCCCGGCATCTGCCTGTGACTGATAAGTATCTACAGCTTCCCTTGTATCAATTCCCAGGAATAAATAATTGCTGAGATGATCGTTATATTTGTATGTCTCACCTTTATATTCCACGGTATCACTGTTTTGGTTCAAATCCGTCTGATTCCGGCTGTCACTGTTCTGACCACCGATTTTTGGCAATGCAGCATTTTTCTGGCTTAACAGATAATAACCGCCGCCAAGAATGGAAAGAACTATGATCAGGATAATAATCAAAAGCATACAGATCTTACGCTGTCTGATGGCTTTTCTTGTGTTTTTTTTCATTTTCATTCCTTCAATCTCTGTATTTCAGTTATCTCATCAGTTTTTGCTGATATAATTAAGCTCCTGCAATTTCTGTAATATTGCCTCTGCCATTGCCTGCTGGGCCTCATAGGTAGAAGACGGCTGTGCAGTCACATCTGCAAGACTGATATAGTGTTCTCCCCATTTCTGGCTGAGCACCTGATCCAGTGCTTCAGAGGTTACACTTCCGTCCATAGGGCGTGTTCCTACTACAATAAACTGATCTTTATTCTGAAATGTATTTAAAATCTGTTCCTGCTGGTCTGCCAGTTCTGCAGGATCATGATTCCAGCCGCCATAATATCCCATGAAGATAACTGGAATACAATCCATATCATTTCTTGTAGTCTGTTCTTCTGTCAGATCACGTATTCCGGTCTCTGTTACATTCAGCTGGGCACCGTTTGCAGCCTGCTGATGTCTGGTAATATAGCTCTGAATAGTTTCATCACTTACACCAGCCATCTTCATCATGGAGAGAGTGCCGCCTCCCTGAAGCGTTTTATTGATCACTGTCATATTATAGCCATTATCGGTCAGAAGCTTCTGAAGTACTGTCATATAGGAATATGTATTGGATTCTTCCCCATTGATCAGATCATCTCCCCAACACACAATACCTGAAGCAGCTGTCGTCTTATCTTTTGTATCTTCTGTCTTATCTGCATCTTCTGTGTCAGCTGTATCCGTTTTTTCTGTGTTCTTTGATTTAATGTCTTCTGTATCTTCTGCTTCTTCGGAAGATATCTCCTCCAGCTCTTTTGCACGTTCTTTACTGCTTCGTAATCTTCAATCCCACTCTGCTGGTCGTCTGCAATTTCTGACAGGTGTCTGGATTCCTTCTGTTCCGATTTATAACTGGTCACAAGAATAAAGCCCAGGAGAACTGCCAGAAGAATGCAGATAAAGCCCAGTAAGATATTCGTCTTTTTTATTTTTTCTTCCTTATTTTGCTCACTTTTCCAAATTCTCCTTTATCATTGATCATGGTTTCTGTCTTACTGCCAGATAACTGCCCGTATTATTTAATCTGGGCTTCTTCGTCACTTCTGTGATAATACTCTCCATAATGCTTATAATAAGAAGAATAATATTTGTCATCACTGGTATCTATCTTGTTCATAACAGCTCCAAGAATACGGCATCCGCTTCTTTCCAGCTGTTTAAATGCTTTCTGTGCGTCCCGGTACCTGACATTTCCCGGTTCGATCAGAAAGACTGCACCATCGCAGCATCTTCCTATCACTGCCGCATCAATTACTGTTCCGATAGGCGGTGTATCGATCAGGATATAATTATAATATTCTCTGATTTCCTTTAAGAATACCTTAAAGATATTCTCACTGAGAAGTCCTGACGGATTCGGTGCACTTGGACCTCCGAATATGATATCCATATTCGGAAAGTTTGTAGAATAAATAATCTCCTGTAGTCCCACCTGACCACTCAGAAGCTGTGAGAGACCTTTCACTTCCTCTTCCACACCCAGTCGTCCGGCATATGCAGTCTTCCTGATATCCGCATCCAGAAGGAGAACCTTCTTGCCAATGCTCCCAAGCTCCTGGGCAAGACTGAGTACTATATCACTCTTACCTTCGTTTGGATAACAGCTTGTAACCAGAATTGTCTTTATGCTCTGACCCGACAGCTGAATATTGGTACGCAGAGTTTTGATCGCCTCACTGTAAAAATAATCCGGATTTCTTTTATCTGTTAAATTGAGTTTCTTCATTGCTCAGATTCCTCCATCAGTTTAATGGTGCTTCTTATTCTTGTTCTTTGATTTCCTGTTCTTCGAATTTATAAAATCTTTTCTGTCAGGAACCTTGGCAAGAACAGAAACTCCCAGGTATTTCTCAATATCTTCCTCTGTCTTAATAGTATCATCCATTACAGCGTATACAACCACGATTGCCGCACATGCAAGGAAACCGAGTAAGAAGCCGAGTGCTGCATTCTTCTTTACGCTTGGAGAAGTTCTTACAGTAGCAATCTTACCAACTTCAATAATCTTTGGCGGAATAACTTCCATTTTATCGCCAATATAGGATGAAGAAACATTCGCAATCTCATCTACAATCTTCTTGGCCATTTTAGAATCTGTATTATTGACAGTAATCTCAAGGATACGGGTATCTGTAGGATTATTGATACTTACGCTTTCTTTCAGCTGTTCTGCAGTCATATCCAGATCCAAATCTGAAATTACCTGCTCCATCACAGGGGTACTTGTGATCAGAACTGTATAATCACTGGTCAGGCTGGCACCTAACTGCAGATCCGCCAGTGATGTCAGTGTGGTTTCTTTCGAAAGTACAAGGATACTGGATGTGGAGCTGTAAATCGGTGTCATTAAAAACTGCGTATATGCTGCTGCAATACAGCCTCCGACAAGAGCAACCATCAGTACCAGAAGGATTTTTTTCTTGAGCGCATAAAATATTTCCAGTAAATCGATTTCGACTTCATCATCATTTGCATCGGGTCTCTGTGCTTTGCTGCTCTCAAAGTTACTGTTCAAATTGTCTAACATCTGATAATTTCCTTTTCCCTTTTTTCTTTATAGTTTTGTACATTACTGTTCACAGGTAATATTCTGTCTTATGTATTTCTGAAAGTAAACAGCGAAATTGACATAAACCGATTTTATTGTATATCAGCCAATAAAAAAAGTCAATCTGTAGCCTCATGTTTTTGTTTCTGTTTCAGAATTTCTGCAGGATTATGAATAAACAGTTCATCTGCATAGCCCTGCCCGAATTTCGCTGAAACCATACGATATGCCTCTCCAATCCTGCTGCTCCTCTTTGCACTGTCGTGACAGTCTGATCCGACGAAATGAAGGAGTCCGTCTTTCATGATTTTATTACAGTACCGTTTGTAAAAAATCCGTCTTTTCCTGTGATGCTGTCTGCATTGATCTGCATATAGACGCCCATATCTGCCAGTTCTTCCACAAAATCCGGACTGTTGCGTGTGGCTTCGTAACGTTCTATATGTGCCATGATCGGCTTATATCCTCCGGAGAGCAATGCACTGAGACGTTCCCGTATATAGCTTTCTTCCGAGTTATGGGAAAATTCTGTAAGAACATACCGTGAACCGGCCATTGTCATTACTTTCTGTTCTCTGAGCATGGGAAGCATCTCCATATTAGCGTGAAACTCACATCCCAGATACACATGGAGATCCGGGCTGATCTCTGATGCCGCTTTCTCCACCAGTCTGAACTGCTCTCTGACTTTCTCCGCAGGTGTTTCAAACATCCGAAAGCGGAAATGGGGAGTTGCAATAACCGTCCGCACGCCCTGTTCATATTCCATCCGGAGTAATTTTACGGTTTCTCCTATATCTGTGGCTCCATCGTCTACACCGGGTACAATATGACAGTGTATATCATAAATTCCTTTTATGGACATCCCATCATTCCTTCCTGACTGTCTGCAGCATTTCTGATGCTCCTGTAGCTGCTGACCACATTCGTAATCTGAAAAAACAATCAACCGGCTCTGTATGATCATCCTCATACAAAGCCGGTTTCTGAATATTTATGAGTATTCTCTTGATTATTCTTCTGTAGCTTCCTCAGCCGGTGCCTCAAGAGCTTTCATGCTCAGGCTGATCTTCTTGTCTTCGCCGTTGAAGTCAACAACCTTAGCTTCGATCTCCTGTCCGATTGACAGTACGTCTGCTGGTTTAGCAACGTGCTCTCTGGAAATCTGGGATACGTGAAGAAGTGCATCTACACCAGGTGCAAGCTCTACGAATGCGCCGAAGTCTGTCATACGTGCAACTTTACCTTTAACTACGTTTCCTACAGCGAAGTCCTCAGCTGCTGTGAGCCATGGATTTGCTTCCGGGAATTTAAGGGAAAGTGCGATCTTCTCTCCGTTGATCTCTTTGATAAGAACTTTGACTTTATCGCCAACAGTGAATACTTTCTTCGGGTTCTCTACTCTGCCCCAGGACATTTCGGAGATGTGAAGAAGTCCGTCTGCTCCGCCCAGATCGATGAATGCACCGAAATCTGTAACGTTCTTAACAGTTCCTTCAACTGTGTCGCCAACATGGATCTTCTCCATTAATTCTTTCTGTTTCTCTGCCTTCTCAGCAAGAAGAAGCTGCTTACGGTTACCGATGATGCGGCGTCTTCTCGGGTTGAATTCTGTGATAACGAATTCGATCTCCTGATCTGCATATTTGGAAAGGTCTTTCTCGTATGTGTCGGAAACGAGGCTTGCAGGAATGAATACTCTTGCTTCGTCTACGTTTACACAGAGTCCGCCGTCAAGTACCTGAGTTACAGGAGCTTTTAATACTTCCTGATTCTCAAATGCTTCTTCAAGACGTTTGTTGCCTTTCTCTGCTGCCAGTCTCTTGTAAGTAAGAGTTACCTGACCTTCTCCATCGTTTACTTTGAGAACTTTTGCTTCCATTGTGTCTCCAACGTGAACAGCATCTGTGAGTACAAGGCTTGCATCGTTAGAGTATTCGTTCTTTGTGATAATACCGTCTGCTTTATAACCGATATTCAGAATAATCTCATCTTCTTTAACATCGATGACAGTACCCTGTACAATCTCTCCATTTCTGATAGTCTTTACGGAATCTTCCAGCATTTGTTCAAAACTTAATTCTGACATGTTCTTGAACCTCCTCAATAATTTTGTTTGGGGTGGAAGCCCCTGCTGTAATACCTACATAACTACTGCATTGGAACATTTCAGAATCCAAGTCTACAGGTGTTTGTATATAGTAAGTATTTCCACATTCCTTTTTACATATTTCAAACAGCTTTTGAGTATTGGAACTGTGCCGGCCGCCTACGACCAGCATAGTGTCTACCTCTCCGGCTATGTTTTTTGCTTCTCTCTGCCGTTCTTCGGTAGCATTACAAATAGTGTTTAAAATATTGAGAATATTTAAAACATTATTATCATACCTCTTTTTGCAAAGAATTTCAACTAAATCTTTAAATTTGTTGTAATTAAATGTCGTCTGGGACACAATACTTATTTTTTTGCCTTTTGGGAGTACAAATGCTTCGGCTTCTTCTTTGTTTCCGATCACCGTGTAAGGACCCTGGCACCATCCGCAGATGCCCTGTACTTCGGGGTGGTCTTTGTCGCCGATGATGATGATGTGGTTTCCTGCAAGGCTTTCTTTTTCCACAATCCTGTGGATTTTCAGAACGAAGGGGCAGGTCACATCTACATAAGAGATGTTTTTTTCTTTCAGCTTATCGTAGATGGCTTTGCCTACACCGTGAGAGCGGATGACTACTGTTCCGTTCTGCAGGGTATCATCCGGGAAATCCAGGTCTGCTTCTGTGATAACATGGACGCCACGGGCTTCCAGATCCGCTACTACGCCTTCATTGTGGATGATCGGACCCAGAGTGAAGATTGGTTTCTGTTCTGTGTCGATCAGCTCGTAGACTTTGTCCACTGCTCGTTTGACGCCGAAGCAGAAGCCTGCTGTCTCTGCTACTTTAACTTTCATAAATAAATCCTTTCCTTACCCGTAAAAGAATGTTTGCTGTATAGCATGGGAAGTTTACAGTTACAGATGAGTATATCTTGTCTGTAAAGGGTGCTGTCAACCACCCTATGATGCAGCACCACTTTAGGTGATAGGTAATTGACGGGCAAATAGCGTAGTCTGAAACAGATAATCTGTCCGCCTGACCGTTATTTCTGTATCTTCTTATTATACACATCAAGAATAGCATCTACAACCTGATCAATTCCCATTTCCGAGGAATCTACGAGCACTGCGTCGTCTGCCTGTTTCAGAGGGGAGATTTCGCGGTTCATGTCGCGTTCGTCGCGCTCGATGATGTCTTTTCGGATCTGGTCCAGGTCGAAGGATTCTCCCTTCTGTTCATATTCCAGTGCTCTTCTTTTTGCTCTGGTGTCTGCGCTTGCTGTGAGGTAGATTTTTACTTCTGCGTTTGGAAGGATGGTTGTACCGATATCTCTGCCATCCATGACTACGTCGTTTTTCTCTGCCAGAGTTCTCTGAAGCTTCAGAAGATGAGCTCTGACTTTCGGGTTTGCAGAACTTTTGGATGCCATGTTTCCTACCTGTTCGGTGCGGATCATAGCATTTACGTTCTCTCCGTTGAGGATGACAATCTGTTCTCCGTTTTTGTATTCGATGGAGATGTCAGCGCCGGAACATACGGCTTCGATCTCTTCCTGATTTTCTCCGTTTACGCCATGGTTCAGAAGATATAAAGCCATTGCCCTGTACATGGCTCCTGTATCTACGTAAATAAATGATAATTCTTTTGCTACTTTCTTTGCGATGGTGCTCTTTCCTGCTCCTGCAGGTCCGTCGATGGCTATGTTACATCCCATTTTTCACGGTTCCTCCTGTTTTCATTTATTCTAAACAGATTTTTCTCTGTTTTTATTATTGATTTGATGTTTATTAATCGTTAGATAATGTATAGTCGAATCATATCATGATATAAT
>ENA-OQKR01000600-OQKR01000600.1-human-gut-metagenome-genome-assembly--contig:-NODE-600-length-13992-cov-3.413127_pt1 | contig 13992 bp, 9 predicted proteins | sample MGYA00242803_ERZ504806 | MGnify/ENA primary metagenome ERZ504806 (study PRJEB26092, sample SAMD00036399) | human gut metagenome | host: Homo sapiens | study: EMG produced TPA metagenomics assembly of...
AGGTGAGCTTCGGATGTGTGTTGATGAGGGTTGTGTGATGGGCTTCGGATGTGTGTTGATGTGGCTTGGGTGAAGGGCTTCGGATGTTTGTGTTGGTCTGGTTTTGAGGGTGGTCTTTTGGGGGGCTGCCTGGGTTTTGGAAGGGGAGTGGGTTGTTTGTGTGATTATATGGTTTTGCCGCTTTTGAATTCGTCTTTTGAGCCTGGGAGGGCTCGGGAGGTTGTTGAGGGGTTTGTGGATGTGGATTTGAGGAATATTGCGCGGGCTGAGCTTTTTTATTTTACGGGGCGGGCTGAGGAGTGTTGTGAGATCACGAGGGGGTATCTGTCCAGCAGGGTTATTGAGCTGCGGCTTTCGGCGTGTATTTTGTATGGGTATTCTAATCTGACGCTGGGGAATGTGGCGGCGGCTAAGCGGGGGATGGAGGGAATCCAGTCCTGTTTGAAGCTGGCTATGAAGAAAAAGGTTCCTGCGGATGTTTATGCGTCCTGTCTTCTGGCGGGGTATGTGGGGGCGGTTTTGCTTCATCTGCCTACGGATGGGATGCCTGCTTTTGGGGAGTACAGCAGGATGCTTCCTGAGGGGCTGAGGCTTTTTGCCACGTATGTGATGGCTCACCATACTTATCTTAACGGGGAGATATGGAGTGCTTATGGGATGGGTAAGGCTGCTTTGTTTATGGCGGAGAGGCCGTATCCGATCAGTATGACGTATATCCATTGTATGATGGCGGTGTGGGCGATAAACCGAAAGCATAAGCAGGAGGCGCAGGAGGAGATGCTCCGGAGCTGGGAACTGGCGAAGATGGATGGGTTTCTGGAGCCTTTTATTGAGCATCATGGGCTTTTGCGGGGGCTGGTCGAGGCTTGTATCCGGAATCGGGATCCGGAGCGTATCAGCGTATCACGAAGGGTGATTTCTTCAGCAGGGGCTGGATGGCGACTTCAGTAATCCGGAAAACCGGAGAAAGGTTACGGGGGAGCTGTCGACGATGGAGTTTTCTATTGCCATGCTGGCAAGTGGGGGATGGAGCAATAAGGAGATAGGAGAGCATCTGGGGATTTCCATTAATACTGTCAAGCATTACCTTACGGATATCTTTTGCAAGCTGAATGTCAAGAAGCGGGATGAGCTGAAGAAATTCATGTTAAAATAGTGACAGAGGCACTTTTTTATGAAAAAAAGTGCCTTACAAAACAACTATTAGTGTTGTATAATAAATACCACGAATAGTCAGATTTTATTGAAAAATCAGGCGAAAAGAACCAGTAAACGAGTAAGTTAAGAAGGAGGAGTTGAAGGCTGATTTTCGATAGCATCTGATAATGTCAGTATCCTTACCAAAAATGTCTGGTATATTGACACTACAATCACATAAGGGTAAAATATTGTAAAGGTGTAACCTGTTTACTCACCGGCTAAAAACATGAAGCTTTTTTAAGAGAAAGGAATATAAACAGAAGTAAAGTAATAAGAAATACAGTACACGTTGATGCACACACAGGAAAGCGGGAAAGGTATGAAAAAATTAAGAAATAATAAGATCAGAAAACTCCTGGCATTTATGGTGGCTTTGGCGTTGATGGTATCCTGTATGCCGAGTGCATATACGATCTCCGCGAGTGAGGCGTTCGGAGATGGAACGGAGGATATATTTACAGATGGCGAATTTACATCTGAACCAGCGGCCGAAGAATCGACACCGGATGTAAGCAGCGCTGACCAGGAGAAAACGGAACAGGCGCAGCAATCGACGCTTACATATGAGAATGATTCTGTTAAAGTAACAGCAGAGGCACTGGAGGACGGAGCTCTTCCGCAGAATACAGCATTGAAGGCTGACAGCGTAAACGAGAATTCATCCGTATCTTATGATACAGTTTCTCAGAAGCTTTCAGCAGCAGCTACAGACAAGGGCAGCAGCCTGAGAGGTTTTTTTGCGTATGATGTGTATTTTGCTGATGGCGACGGAAACAGAGTCGAGCCGAACGGCAGAGTCAGAGTAACTTTTGAGTACAAGACACCGGCAGCACCGGAGCTTACCGATGCAGCCAGCACGAGTGTAACCGTTGAGAAGCTTCATTATAACAGCAGTACCGGTGATACTGATGTTAACACCTTACAGGCCAACGAGGATCTGAAGGTTCTGAATGTCAACGAGGGCAAACAGATCCAGACACTTCAGGTTGAGACTGGCAACGCAGCTGTTTTTGCCGTTATGTGGGATTCTCCTGAGACAGCAGATGTCGAGGCGGAAGCTGTTTCCGGTAATGAGGACGAGGTGCCTATCGCATCAGAGGAGCTTACGGACGGAATGGATATTTCGGACGAGCCTGAGCAGGATGCAGCTGAGACACCGGCAGCAGAGAATCCGGAGGTAACTCCTGAGGCAGAGCCTTCTGAGGCTCCGGCGGAGAATCCGGATGCTGAACCTACCGAAGCGCCGGCAGAGGATCCGGATGTGGTGGAAGAACCGGCAGAGGATATTGCGAGCCCGGAGGAGGTTCCGGCAGCAGATGAGAATAGTGAGACAAGCCTGATCGAGGTTCTGGGAGACGATACGAATCTTCGTGTCAGCCCATCTATCGAGGCAGAGGTTCTGGCAACTGTAAACGCAGGAACACAGCTCACACTTCTGGATACCGTAACAGCAGAGGACGGAGCAACCTGGTACAAGGTTTCCTGGGAAGGAACCGAGGCTTACATAAGAAGTGATATGGCACAGGTTGTTGACAGCAGCGATGAGGCAGAAGAGCCTGAGGATGTGCAGGAAAGCGAAGAAGTTTCTTATTCTCAGGAAGTTGGTAATGTAGTTGTAACTGCAACAGCAGTGAAGGGCGTTATTCCGGAAGGTGCACAGTTTGTTGTGACTCCGATCGAGAAAGGTTCTGACCAGTATGCAGATATCGAGAAACAGCTTCACGAGGGTGCAGAAAATGAGAGCTATACAGTAGCAGGTTTTCTTGCATACGATATTAGTTTTCTGAATGACGATGGAACTAAGATCGAACCGCAGAACGGAAGTGTCAGGGTATCTATAGCCTACAAAGAAGCAGAAATCCCAGAAGATGTAGCTGAAACAGATACAGCACAGGAAAACATGAATGTATCTCTGGTACATTTTGTGGAGGATGCAAATGGTAATGTCACAGAAGTTGTTAATATGAGCAATGATGGACAGGCTGAAGTAAGTACAACCGACAATGGAGAGATTGAAAGTGCAAACTTTGAAACAGAGAGTTTTTCTACTTTCTCAGTTGTATGGTTGGCAGATGATTTCACTTCTGTACAGACAACGAGTAGTTATGATAAGGAGAGCACTGTTGATAGTGCTGCCAGTGGTATTACTATCAATATGTTTAATTACGATACCAATCCAATAAATGATGATCATTCTTTGAAGTTTAGTAATGGAAAAGATCAAAGAGACGCTTATAACAATTGGACAGGGTCGGCTACTCCCTATCCTGGCATTATGAAAAATACATTGGGATCAGATTCATATCCGACATTAAATAAGGGGAAGAACGAGAGTAGTTCGTATTTATTTTCAACAACTTCCGGTACGGGCAAGACGGTTTATTCTGATGCAAATTACTTATTTAAAAAAGATGCAGATGGTTACTATGAATATGATAGTGCTGAAAATTTTGCACAGTTTGATACAAAGACAAAAAATTTTACTGTATATAAGGTACCAGGAAGTTGTAGAAATGCAGTAGGCCTACAAAGCTATCCGAAGCATGGAAGTTTCTTCCCGTTCAATACATTAGGTAATTCTGTTATAGAACATACAGCAAACGGCTCTGGTATTTATGGAATTTCAACGAATCCAGATTACCATTTTGGTATGACAATGTCAGCTAAATTCATTCAGCCAAAAGACGGAAAAATTCAAGGGAATGATATGGTATTTGAGTTTTCTGGAGATGATGATGTATGGGTTTACATCGATGGCGTTTTGGTGTTGGATATTGGTGGTGTTCATAATGCAGCGTCTGGTTCTATTAATTTTGCTAATGGCAACGTTACAGTTGGTAACAATAATAATCTAAATTTAAGACAATTATTTGCTGATGCAAAAACAACAGGAGATTTTGTTAGCGGAGAGAATCGTTTCGCAGATTATACAATGCATACAATTAATTTCTATTATCTCGAAAGAGGTGAGGGTGATTCCAACTGTAAGCTTAAGTTCAATCTTCCAACAGTTCCGAAGAAGTCGGTTACGGTTGAAAAACAGTTGAGTAATACGGATAAAGAGAAGTATGCAGATGTAGAGTTTAAATTTCAGTTACTGTTCAGAATGACAACAGGGAGTATGTTCCATCAAGTACTGCAGGTATTTTAAGCGATGGTAGCGAAGTTAAGTTCAAGAGTGAAACAATAAATGACGTTTCCTACGCTAATGTGTTTACGTTGAAACCTGGTCAGCATGCAACTTTCTCTGGACTTGAGGAAAATAAGAATTATAGGGTTCAAGAACTTGATGTATCAAATGACAAATATGATCAGGTTTTAATCAATGGGAAAAATGCAACAAATCAGAGTGGAAATGTTATTTCTAGTGTAGCTACAGTTGACAGTAGACCATGGGTAACTTTTACTAACAAGTGTAGTGAGAAAAATAGTCGTAAGCTGTGTATTACCAAAAAGATTAAAGGTGATATTCCTGTAAATGATAAATTTGATTTTGAGATAAAGTTGAATAGTCAGCTGTATACAGGAAATTATTATCTGCAAGATTCTACAGGAAAGTATTATACAAGTAAAAATGGAACCTTAGAGGAGGCAAAGGAAAAGACTGTGTGTGGAAAAGCAGTTAATGGTGTTGTTTCTTCAGTTCCTGCAGGCTACACAGTAGTTCTTGAGCAAATTTTAGCTGGAACAAGTTTTGAGGTTAACGAGATCAATCTTGATGCAAATGATTATGGAAATCCTGAGTACAGTATTGATAAGGATAAGGCAGAGGATGTTAATACAACTAATAAAGCATCAGGAAAAATTAAGTTAGGTAATGATGCGAAGGTAACAGTTACTAATACACGCAACAATGTAGCCAGTCTCGAAATTACAAAGGTAAATACAAGCAATCAGCCATTACCTGGAGCAAAATTTACTCTTACATTGGATGGTGATTCGGCGAAAACGTATAATGTAACATCTGATGAAGATGGTCTTTTGAAGTTTGAAAATCTTTCAGTCGGAACTTATACATTGACAGAAACAAAGGCACCGTCTGGCTATGTTAAATCCACGGAGAGTTATAAAGTAATAGTATCTGTTGAAAATAATAAGGCAATTGCTAAGCTTTATAAAGCAGATGGTACGACTGAAATTGAGAACAAACAGATCACTAACTACACTGAGAAGGAAGAAGCCGAAAATAATCTTACCAGTAGCAAAACAGCTGAAGTTGTTGATTATGAGAATAGAATTTATAAGATTAATCTGAATGCAGAAACAACCGGACGCGAAGGAGATGTGGAGGCACAAGGTGCGAGTGTAGTAATGGTATTGGATGCTAGTGATTCTATGAATTATAACATAGGTAATACTAATACTACCAAGCTTGCAGCATTAAAAGATGCAGCGAACACTTTTATAGATACCTTAAAGTCTAAATCGCCGGAGAGTGAAATAGCAATAATCTGGTATAGTGGAGATGAGGGATATAGTACTTCAATAACGAATTCGGAATTTAAGCAATTAAACAAAGCTGAAGATGTGTCAAGTTTAAAGAGCACAATTAAAGGCAAGACAAAAGGTTCCGGTGGAACACCAATGGGAGCTGCATTGAAGACTGCTAAAGATCAGTTATCAAAGGCAAGTCCCAAAAATAAGAAAAATAAGTATGTAGTGTTTATGACAGATGGTTTGCCAGGATATAGTGAAGGAAGTGATAACTGGAATTGTATGGTTGCCAATAATGCAGTTAAGAATGCGAATCTTATAAAAAACGATGCAACAACTTTATATACGGTTGGTGTTGGGCTTGCAGGTACTTTTAATTGGAAAGAAGGACATTCTAGCACAGATTCTTATACAGGACATGGACGGGGTTGGAATAGACATGGCTCAATGAGCGGAAGCGAATTTCTGAGCAAACATATAGCAACTCAATCTAGCGATGGTACTAAGAAGTATGCGTATGATACTAATGGTCTAAACGACTTAGTAAACACATTTAATGTTATTGCTGGTAGTATTGGTGATCTGTTTACAGTGCAGCCTAAAGAAATCGTAGATGTGATTGATGCAAGATTTAAACTTACGGATGATGGGTTAAATGATTTGGCAACTAACCGTAGGCTAGGAACAGGAAGTATTAAAACCAATAACGACGGATCGAAGGAAATTATCTGGACAGATAGTACTACAGGTTCGGAAGTGGGAAAAGTTACGATTGTTGAACAGGGTAACGGTACAACTAAAATTACCTGGACAGGACAGGCGGCCAGAATTGGAAATGGAGCCACAGAGAACAAGAATGACAAAGGTTGGAATGCAAGTTTCCGTATTCAGGCGAAAGATGACTTCATTGGTGGAAACATGATTCCTACTAATGGTGCAGATTCAGGCATTTATCTGGATGACGGTGGTATTAAAAAGTTTGAGCAACCATCTGTTAATGTTAAGCTTCTTAATTTAAATATCGGCAGTAAAGAAATAACAGTATTCAAAGGTGATCCAATAACGGCAAAGAATTTTGGAAATGAACTTGCTGAAACGATAAAAGTTGTACAGCTCAATAATGAAGGAACTTTAACGGCTGTGAAGCCTATGGATGCTGGTAAGAATAGTGTTAAATTACCTGATTTGGAAACGGCTGATATTGAGAAATTAAATAAGGATAAAGAGTTAACCATTGGCAGTGAAGAACTATATCAGTATATATATCCTGGTTCTAATGATGCAGTAGGATATTTCACTTATACTTATAAAATAGTTAAGGGAAATGCTGATGAGCACCTTGCTGATTCAGTTGGAGAAAAGGTGGAGGAGTATCAGTTAACGGTTACTTATCATCCATATTCAAAAGATGAAAGAAACCAAAAACTAGCTACTTATGAACCTAAGATTAAGGAGCCGGATGTAGAAGTATATACAGTTGAAAATGCTCCAAAACCTGATTTAGTTAGAAAACCAAAGGGTGGAATTAGTGTTGATTCAAGTGTAGCATCAACAGGCACTTATACTGTGAATGTGATTGCTGGTGAATTGCAGATTGTTAAAAAACTGGATGCACAAGCTGAGAAGGAAGAAACATTTAGATTCACAATTACAGACAAAAATGGAGATGTTGCAACTGCAACTGCAAAGATTGCAAAAGGCGGAACAGAAGCAACTGCAGTATTTGAGCTTGTAGGTGAGGCCAACGCAAAACTTGAACTTGATAATAAGAAATTAAGTGAACTGTCCCGAGGTGATTATGTAGTTAAAGAGTCTTCAGACAACACTAGTTATGAATTACAGAGTATTGTAACAGGTGAAGGAACCAATTGTGACAGTGCAATTGCTGAAGATTTGTCAAATGGTATTACATTCACTATGGGAACAGACAAAAATCAAAAGAAGGTTCCACAGAATGGAAATACAACAGATGGACGAGTTGGAATTGCCGAATTCACTAATAAAAAAACAGTTGTGAATATTGATTTTGAGAAAGTTGATGCTGAGACCAATACAAAGAAGTTGTCAGGTGCTGAATTTGATTTATATAAAGCTAATACGGACGGAGAACAAACAGGTGATCCGATTAATCAGTATGTATCTGACAAAAATGGAAAAGTTTCTATAGAGAACCTTCCAATTGGAAATTATGTGTTGGTTGAAAGAAAAGCACCAGCTGGATATCAGTTATCTGCAAAACCATGGAAAATCATAGTAGGAAGCGACAGAAATATAACGGTAACACATGGTGATGATACTGTTAATCCAAATGGTAATGAAAAGATTTACCAGCTTACTAATGCTAAACTTTATTCATTACCAAACTCCGGTGGTTCGGGAACCTATGGATTTACAATCAGTGGTGTAGCGATTCTTGCAACTGCACTCCTGTTGTTTATAAATAATAAACGAAGGGAGGAAGAAGCAAAGAGATCGTAACACATTAATTGTAAATGGCCGATGAAGGGCGAAAAAGAAAAATGCAGAGAAAGAAAGGAGCAAACCTTATGAAAAATTTATTTAAAAAGATTGGTGCATTATTAGTGGCAGCGGTTATGGTACTGTCTATGTGCACAGCGGTATTTGCAGACAAGGTAGAAGATGAATACACAAATGATATTACTGTTACAAATTTAGCAGCTGATGTAGATACTACATTGAAAGTGTATAATATTATTTATCTTGATTTGACTGGTGGAAATCAGACATGGAAGGTCGTTGATTGGGCTAGTCCTTATGTCTCAGAAGATGCTGACACCGGTGCATTCAAGATTACTAATTCTGATGGATTAAGAGATGCAGCAGATAAACAGAATAGCGCAGATTGTACAGAGACAGAATCTGGAACACGTCATGTATTTTCTGGACTTCCAATCGGTGCATATGTTATTCGTGCATTTGATACCAAAGGTACTTATAGTCTTATGGTAGCAAATACTTACAAAGATAATGATACTTATATGGCTAGTGAATCAGCTGATGTAGTTGCTAAAATGTCAGAATATAAGGTTACAAAAGAGGCAGGGGATAAGTTTGTTCACAGAGGACAGAGAGTAAACTTTACAGTAACTGCACAGATGGCACCAAAGAAAAATGAAAAAAATGAGAATTTAACAGAATTTAAAATTACAGATACTTCTACAGGATTAGATAAAGACAGTTTTAGGATTGAAGAAATTACAATTGCTGGTGATACGAAAACAATTGCAAACGATAAAGTAACTGTTACTAAGAATAACAACGAGGTTGTATACACTGTAGATTTAAGTGAATTTATTAAAGATACAGAGGCTGGTGCAACGGTTGTAGTAAAATATAGTGCAGTCGTAGAAAATGATCACAAATATAACAACAGTGCTACAGCAAGTGCAAATACTGTTGCTTATACTCCGAGTAAAGTAAATGGTTTTATGGGAAATGTTACTTTAAAGAAAGTTGACAAAAATAAAATACACTGAAAGGTGCAGAGTTCCAGTTATTAAAGGTAACTACTAAAGAAGGTGCTGAGGCAACAAGAACACCAATTAGTGTTGTGGGAGTAAATGCTGGTGAGTACAAGGTTGCTCTGAATGAAGAAGATGGTGCTACAACTACATTAGTAGCAACAAACGGTACATTAAAAGTTACAGGTCTTGATGAAGGCAACTATGAATTCAAAGAGACAAAAGCACCGACAGGTTATAAAGTAAATTCTGATAATAAAGCATTTACAATTGAAGCAAATGAGAATGATGAAGTAACTATTGATGCAGGTGAATTTGTCAATACTAAACTCTCCTCCCTTCCATCCACAGGTGGCATGGGAACATACCTCTTCACTATCATCGGTGTTGTAGTTATGGCTGGCGCTGCTGGTGCTTTCTTCATCAGCCGCAGAAAAGGATCTGAGGAGTAATCGTTTGATTGCCGGATTGATTCAATTCAAAAATTATTTATAAGCAACGACAAAGCAAGTATTAAGACAGAATAGTTTCTGATTATTCTGTTGAAGAAATCATTACCGCCCGGCCCCTTCGGGGGCCGGATGGTAATACAACAGTATGGAGAAACCTATGAGAAAGAATAAGAAGAAAAATTATATTGGACTTGGTTTGCTGTTTCTGATAGGGTTGTCCATACTGCTGTATCCAATGGTCAGTGATGCCTGGAACCGGTACAGGGACAGCCTGCTGATCAGCAATTATAGCAGCAGTGTTTCTTCGGATGAGAATGCGGAGAAGATTGACAGTATGTGGAAGGCAGCACAGGAGTATAACGAACAGATCAAGCAGGAAAGTGTGCCGGATGCCTTTTCCGTGAGGGATGGCCAGACGGACAGTACATATGAGTCTCTTCTGAACCTGAATGGTGATGGAATGATGGGGTATGTGGAGATTCCTGTGATCGATGTGAGCATTCCAATCTATCATTACACGACAGATGAGTCTCTGGAGAAGGGTGCCGGTCATTTGTTCGGCAGCAGTCTTCCGGTTGGCGGCAAGAGTACCCATTGTATTTTGTCGGCACACAGAGGACTTCCAAGTGCGAAACTTTTTACAGATCTGAATCTTGTGGAAGAGGGAGATGTTTTTTACCTGCATGTGCTGGGTAAGACGCTTGCCTACGAAGTGGATCAGATTCTTACCGTTCTTCCGGAGCAGACAGAGTCTCTGGGTATCACGGATGGGGATGATTATGTAACGCTGGTTACGTGTACGCCTTATGCGGTGAATACCCACAGACTTCTTGTTCGTGGTGTTCGGACGAAGTATGTGGAGGAAGAAGTTACTAAGAATGACGAAACGATTCCGCAGAAGCTTGCGGTTGTGGATCCGAAGAGGGTTCTTGCCGGCGGTGCGGCAGCGCTTGTTATTCTGATTCTGCTGATTTACCTGATTGTCCGCCGCAAGGATAAAAAACGCAGAATGAAACAGCTTTCAGAAAGGAAAGAGGAGGCAGAGAGCGATGAAAAATAGAAGAAAGCAAGGGAAAATATTCCGGAGCCTTCTGGCTGTTCTGATGCTGACGGCTATGCTGGTCACGAGTGTTTTGCAGTCGGTTTTCGCCGGGGATTATGTAGCTGGAACAATGGGTAATCTGACGTTGACGGTTCAGCAGGCGGATGAGGAAGGAAATCAGACTCCGCTGCAGGGTGTAGGGCTGACGATCTACAGGGTTGGCAGTGTGAATTTTGATGGTAATGTGCATTTCGTGCTGGATGAGGCACTGGCTGCCGCAGCAATCGATTTTGATTCCATCACGACGGCTGACGGCTGGTATGAAGCAGCAGGGCAGCTGGCAGATATGATCAGCAGCGGAAGCGTGGATGTGTGGGGTCTGTCCAGAACCTCTGATGCAGAGGGTAATATTACTGTTACCGATCTGGCTGAGGGCATGTATCTGGTGGTGCAGACAGATGCGAACAGCAGTGTTGCGGTTTCACCGATGCTGATCTCCGTTCCTTTTGCAGATCAGGAGCAGGGCTGGATGTATGATGTGCAGGCATATCCGAAGACTTCGACGAAACAGCGGGGACAGATCCAGGTTACGAAGAGAATCTATAATGTTGATGAGAACGACAATGTGATTCCTCTGGAAACGAAGGAGGATGTAACTTATAAGGTTGGCGTTTTTTCGGATCAGGAAGGTAATATCCCGTTCCGTGATGATTATTTACAGGATATCCATATCCAGAATGCTTCCAGTGGTACAGCTACATGGACGGATGTTCCGGATGGCACCTATTATGTATTTGAGCTGGATGAGGACGGAAAGCTTCTTCAGCAGAATACGAAGATCGAGGTGGATGAGGAGAATCTTTACTATTACAATGTAACGAAGCCGAATGGTGAGAGTGAAGAGAAGTCCAATCAGGTTGTGATCGGTGGAGATAGTGGTGCTGCTGAGGCTGCGGCTTATGTAAATAACTATTATACAAAGATTTCCGATATATTCAGCCGTAACGGATTTATCAACATTAAGAAGAATGTGATGATCGATGGTGTTGCTTCTACTGTGGATGATACGTTCTATGCAGGTGTGTTCTCCACTGAGAGTAACGGTGAGCTGACGCTTGAGAAGGTAGTGACTCTGAAACAGAATGGTAGTGTTGAGGTAATGTTGGATCTTCCAAAGGATCAGGAGATCAACAGTGTTACTTATACTGTTCTGGAGACGGATAAGGATGGAAATCCGGTTGATGATGATACCTTTAAGTATACAGTTACCGGTCAGGGTGAGGTTACACTGAATAATGATAACCGATATACTGTAACAAAAGAGATCACCAACAGTCTTTCTTCCGAGCCGACACCGATTCCGACTGTTACACCTGGTGGAAATCATGGTGGAAATGATCGGATCACTCCGATCCCGAATAACGGCACAGCGGGCGGAACAGCTCCGAACGATACCAGCGGTACAGCAAGACGTTCTGTAAAGACCGGCGATGATACACCGATCGGCGTATGGGTTGGAATCCTTGCAGCAGCGATCATTGTTGGCGGTGGTGCAGCTTATGGAGTTAGGAGAAAGAAGAAAAAAATAAATAACGGATCATTCTGAAGGATGATCGATGGAAGAACCGGGCGATGTGGATGCCCGGTTCTTTTTTGGAATATTTACGTATTGGGGATGAAAAAGTAACGGGTGATATTTTTATCAAAAATTGCTCTTGACATTTTGGTATGATAAGTATATTGTATGTGTTGCAGTAAATTTCATAAAAGATAGCCTTTTATTCAGAGTGGTGGAGATACAAAGGATCTGTGAAGCCACGGCAACCCCGGAGAATCCAGGAAGGTGCCAACCTGAGCGAGCAATCGAACAATAAGAGGATTGTTTACAGAACTTAAACAGTCCGGATTGTACGGGCTGTTTTTTATGTGTATAACCGTTGTTTTATTACAAAAGGAGAAGATTATGGAGAAAATTTTATTTACGTCTGAATCTGTAACTGAGGGTCATCCTGACAAGGTCTGCGACTCTATTTCTGATGCGATCCTTGATGCTATGATGGCACAGGATCCGATGAGCCGTGTTGCCTGCGAGACTGCTACTACAACAGGTCTTGTACTTGTTATGGGTGAGATCACAACCAAGGCTAATGTTGATATCCAGAAGATCGTTCGTGATACTATCCGTGAGATCGGATATGACAATGCGGATTATGGTTTTGACGCAGATACCTGTGCGGTTATCACATCACTTGACAAGCAGTCCACAGATATCGCTATGGGTGTTGACAAGGCTCTTGAGCAGAAAGAGGACGATATGAATGAGGACGAGCTGGATTCCATCGGTGCCGGTGACCAGGGTCTTCAGTTTGGTTATGCTTCCAATGAGACTGAGGAGTATATGCCATATGCCATCAACATGGCTCACAAGCTTGCTCAGCAGCTGACAAAGGTTCGTAAGGACGGCACTCTGAAATATTTAAGACCGGATGGAAAGACTCAGGTTACTGTTGAGTATGATGAGGCCGGCAAGCCGAAGAGAATCGATGCTGTCGTATGCTCTACACAGCATGATCCGGATGTTACTCAGGAGCAGATCCATGAGGACATTAAGAAGTATGTTTTTGATGCGATCATTCCGGCTGATATGGTTGATGCTGATACCAAGTATTTCATCAATCCGACAGGTCGTTTTGTTATCGGCGGACCTCACGGTGACAGTGGTCTGACAGGACGTAAGATCATCGTTGATACCTACGGCGGAACAGGACGTCACGGCGGCGGTGCTTTCTCCGGTAAGGACTGCACAAAGGTTGACCGTTCTGCTGCTTATGCTGCACGTTATGTTGCAAAGAACATTGTTGCAGCTGGTCTTGCTGACAAGTGTGAGATCCAGCTTTCCTATGCGATCGGTGTTGCTCATCCGACTTCTGTCAGTGTGAATACCTTCGGAACAGGTAAGCTTTCTGAGACCAGACTTGTTGAGATCGTTCGTGAGAATTTTGATCTTCGTCCGGCTGGTATCATCAAGATGCTTGACCTTCGTCGTCCGATCTACAAGCAGACTGCTGCTTATGGTCATTTTGGCCGTACAGATGTTGATCTTCCATGGGAGCATCTGGACAAGGTTGAGACTTTGAAGAAGTATCTGTAAGAGAGTCAAAAAAATATTTATATATCCTTTTGGCAGGAATATTGATTTTAAGAAATGCATATGATATAATGCCATTAGGCAAAAGAGATAGTAATAGTTCCAAAAGAACAAAGAGTGAAGCCCCCGGTAGTGCCAATACCGGGGGCTTCTTCTAATTTTTTATAGTGGACAAGAAACCACTAGGTTAGCGTTGTCCTACTTGTTGCCGTCTAGCCATTTGCAAACGTAATA
>ENA-OQKR01000601-OQKR01000601.1-human-gut-metagenome-genome-assembly--contig:-NODE-601-length-13975-cov-3.310586_pt1 | contig 13975 bp, 7 predicted proteins | sample MGYA00242803_ERZ504806 | MGnify/ENA primary metagenome ERZ504806 (study PRJEB26092, sample SAMD00036399) | human gut metagenome | host: Homo sapiens | study: EMG produced TPA metagenomics assembly of...
TAATTCTTAAATGCTCAATTCAAATGACCGTCTATCTTTCTTCCGCCTATCTGGCTCCGGTTGAATACTATACCAAACTGTTGGCATACGACCATATATATATCGAACAGTACGACCATTATACCAAACAGACGTATCGTAACCGTTGCACCATTGCTGCGCCCGACGGTGAACTTGCCCTTTCCATTCCCACAGTCAAGCCCAACACACCGAAATGCCCGATGCGTGATATCCGTATCTCCGACCACGGCAACTGGCGTCATCTGCACTGGAACGCCATTGAATCGGCATACAACCATACACCTTTCTTTGAATATTACAAAGATGATTTCCGCCCTTTTTATGAAAAGAAATATGAGTTTTTAGCCGATTTCAACGAAGAACTTTGCCACCTCGTCTGCTCCCTGATAGACATACAGCCAACTATAGAACGTACCTCAGAGTACAAAGCTATATTTACACCCAACGAAGTAGATTTTCGTGAACGCATTCATCCTAAGAAGGACTTCCGCTTGGAAGATACGGATTTTTTTCCGCAACCCTACTATCAAGTGTTTCAGGAAAAACTCGGCTTCCTGCCCAACCTCAGCATTATCGATTTGCTGTTCAATATGGGACCGGAAAGCTTGCTTGTATTACAGCAAAGTGCTAGTAAATTATCATAGCATAAGAACGACTTCAGACAATACTTCATCTTGTAAATATATCAAACCCCATAATAAAAATCAGAGCTTAATTAGACTACGAAGAATTCGGCATCGGATGATAAAACCATGAAACTTCAGTAAAAGACTATTATTTTACATTTTTTCCCTATTTTTGTTCGCTCATACTATTATGAAAAACTGAAAAATAAGAGAACCATGACCATTCAAAGACACTTCATTTTATTTATCTTGTCCTTACTGGTGATAGCTCCATCCATTGCTCACCAAAAGCCATACGTTATAAACTTTGCCCGCGATAAGTATCATGCTGCAAACAAGAACTGGGCCATTGGACAAGATGAGAAAGGAATTACTTACTTTGGAAATGACATCGGATTGCTTGAATTTGACGGTATAGAATGGAAAAATTATCAAATGCCAAATTCTTCTTTGATAAGATCTTTGGCAGTAGAATCCCATTCTACAATTTACGTAGGCGCTTTGGGGGAATTAGGACGATGGGATAGAAACCAAGCAGGTAAACTTCAATATACTTCTTTCAAAAATATGCTCCCACCTAAAAGCTTGGAAAATGAAAGTTTTTGGCGTATATGGATAGACAATGACAAAGTTTATTTTCAATCTTTCTCCAATATTTATGTCTATGATCACCACACCATACAGCAACTAACGACCCCAAAAGGTTTTCTATTGCTGACCAAAGTGAGGAATGAATATTGGGTACAAGAAATGTATGGTTCGCTATACCAATTGGCAAACAAACAACTGAAGAAGATAAAAGGCAGTGAATTTCTAAATGGAACTCTTACTCGTGTTATTCTACCCTACGGAAAAGAGCGCTATTTAATAGGTACTTCCACAGGAGAAATTTATCTATATGACCGCAAAAACTTTATTCCGTGGAACAATTCCCTCTCTAAATTATTAAACGGACAAGAACTGAATTGTGGTATCTATTGTGCCAAACGAAATACATACTACTTAGGGACACAGCTAAGTGGTATCTACGAAGTAGACAGACAAGGAAATGTACTGAACCATTTTCATGCTGCCAACTCCTTACAAAATAATACTATTCTATCCTTATATGAAGACCAACAAAACAATATATGGGTGGCAATGGATCGCGGACTCGCATATATCCGATATACAAATAAATTGAGCTACTATCACACAACAGAAGGCATCTCAAGTGCTGTATATACAGCCACATTGTGGAATGACTATCTATTTATAGGCACCAACCAGGGAGTATACTTCGTCCATAAAGAGAAAACCAAAGATCTTGAAATGTTCTCTTCTATGAAATTTCTCAAAGGTACAGAGGGACAAGTATGGGCCTTTAAACAAATAGATGGACAACTCTTTTGTTGCCATAACAAGGGATTGCTAGAAATCCGCCCAGACTTTAGCATACACCAACCCTACCGAATTGACATCGGAGTGTTCAAAATGTTAGAAACTAATTATAATGAGAAAGAAATAAATATTCTCGTTACTTATAAAGAAGTTTATATCATCAATAAGAAAACAAAAGATGTACATATCATACGAGAAATACCTGACCCTATCAATGAAGCCGAAATAGACCATTTAGGTAACATCTGGTTGGGGACAGTAAACAATGGAGTCTACAAATGTCGGCTGAATGAAGAAATGAACGCTTTCCGCTACTATACCTACTACGGACACAAGAAAGACAAAACTCTTCCAAAACATCTCCAGATATGTAAGGCAAGTGGACGTATTTTCTTTTTAGGAAACGATCAATTCTATGCTTACAACGAAAACAAAGATAACTTACAATCCTCTCCACTACTAAACCAATGCTTTAAAAAATATTAACTCTCTTAAACGCATTGTTCCCATCAATCATGAAGCAAGTTGGGCCATTACAAGTTCTTCGGTTTATAGATTCTTCTATGACGGCTACATTGCCCGCATTCAAGAAGCCTACAAAATTGAAGCAGACAATTTATCACTTATTACGGCATCCGAAAACATATCCGTACTAAATGATTCTCTCTCATTAATTTGTTTAGATACAGGATTTATCATACATAATTCCCAAAAAAGCAAGCAATCAAACAACATAAGCCTTACTCCACCAAATTTAGAATACATACGCACAGGAAAAGATAATAGTATAAACAATAACCTCCTTAATAAAGATATTAAAATCGCTTATCAAGACAATACAGTGACCATAGGCTTTTCTGTCAACGATGCCTTTAGCCAAAAATTTATTTGTAGAATACCTACTAGAAGATGTCGATAGTACATGGAGCCAAGCCAAAAAACAAAATTACATATCTTATGCCCGACTGCCTCATGGAAAATACACCTTGCGTCTTCATTCCACAGATGGGCTGAACAATTATTCTGATGATACTATTATCCATTTTAGAATACTTCCACCGTGGTATCTTACCTCCTGGTGGTATCTTGTCTGTACTCTATTAATAATAGCCTCTTTTTTCGCCATTTTTCTCTTGATGAAGAAACAATTACAAGCAAAGAATCTAAAGCGGATGAAAATAAAAGAAACTGAATTTCTACGTCAAATGAATGAACAGTTGCAGAACGAAATAGAGAGAAAAAATGCAGAATTATTCACACAAGCCTCATTTATTATACAGAAAAACGAACTAATTCTAAATTTAAAAAGAATAGTAGATGAGATTTGTTCTAAAAATACACAAAAGGCGTTAATCCCACTCTATCAAAAAATAAATCATCTACTTGCCAATAATCTCAATACAGAAGACGACTGGAAAATATTCCTCATCAAATTTGAACAGAAACATCATAATTTTTTCAAAACATTGAAAGAGCATTATCCCCAACTCACCACCAACGATTTAAGACTTTGTGCTTGTCTAAAACTAAATATGGATACCAAAGATACTGCTTCGTTAATGAATTTATCCATCCGTTCTATTGAAAACAATCGCTATCGTCTTCGCAAAAAGCTGAATTTAAAATCTACACAAAATTTAAACGATTTCTTTTTGACAATAAACTGAGCACACATAAATCTAACAATCAGATAATTACAAAAAAATGAGTAGTAAATGTGAATTTATAAAACTATTAAAAATCAGAATTATGTATTAGTGATGAAGATGTTTTTTTGTTTTCAGATATTACAAGTCATACATTTGTCTAAAATTGAATTAAAGCACTGCGCAGGGCAAAAATCAATTAAAAAACAAATGTTATCCACTAAAAATTAATGCAATGAAGAAAGAACCACATCTTCTTTTAAGACGAGTCTCTTATCTTAAAAGTTTATTCCTAATGACATGTCTGCTAATAATAGCCACATCTACATTAGCCCAAACAAAAAATGTAATAGGTACTGTAACCGATATTTCCGGTGAAGCTCTTATAGGTGTATCTATTCTCGTACAAGGCACCAATAATGGTGTAGTTACTGATTTAAATGGAAAGTATACATTGAACCATGTACCAGAAAATGCAACCTTAGTCGTAAGCTATATTGGAATGCTGACACAAGAGATAAAAGTCAATGGACAATCTACCATCAATATCATTTTAAAAGAAGACTCACAACAACTTGAAGAAATAATCGTAATAGGTTATGGTGCAGCAAAAGCCAAAGATTTAACTGCTCCTATTACCGTTGTAAAGGGAGAAACACTAACTTCAGTACCATCTACCACACCGATGGCAGCTCTTCAGGGAAAAGTACCAGGCGTCAACATTGTAAATAATGGTGCACCGGGAGAAGGGCCTACTGTACAAATTCGCGGCATTGGTTCTTTTTCCAATAGTAAGCCCCTATTTGTTGTAGACGGGATGTTTTACGATAACATCAACTTCTTGAACAACGCTGATATTCAAGAAATGTCAATCTTGAAAGATGCTTCAGCTGCAGCTATATACGGTGTACGCGCTGCAAACGGTGTAGTACTTATCACTACTAAAAAAGGAGCACGTAACCAAAAAGCAAAAATCACCTATGACGGATATGTCGGTATTCAAAAAGCATCCAATGTCCTTGAGTTGTGCAATGCGCACGAATACGCCACCATGCTTCTTGAAGGAAATTATGATGCTTATCAAGCACATTTCAAACAATCTATTGATAAATATGGAGGTAGCTATGCCGACACTGATTTTCACAATTGGACATTCGGTGCTGACAACAATTGGTATGATCAACTTCTACGTACTGCAGTTATCACAAACCACAGTTTAAATATAAATGGCGGTTCTGATAAAGCCGTTTATTCTGTAGGTGCAAGCTACTTATATCAAGACGGTATCATGAACATTGACAACAACTACAAGCGTATGAACTTTCGTGGTTCTGTCGACTATGATGCTGCCAATTGGCTGAAAGTCGGATTCAATGGTGTATTCAGTAATTCTACCCAGCAAGTGCCTAATAATCAAGCATGGCAGAAAGCCTTCAACTGCCCACCGATTGTAGCTCTTTATGATGAAAATAACGACAAAGGCTTTCCTGACAAATTTGGCTCTCCAGATGCAATAGGCTATACATCAAATTTTTACAATCCCATTGCAACAGCCAAATATTTTGATTCAAGCAAAGAGAACTATCAAGTTTTAAGTAACTTCTATGCACAGATTGATTTTATTCCAAACAAACTTAATTTCAAAACAAATTATTCTTATAGTTTCCTATCCACTCAAGGTCGTGAGTTCACTCCCAAATACTACGTTAGCAGTTGGCAACAATCAGCAACAACCCAACTTACAAAAAATGAAAATAAATACTATAACTATATTTGGGACAACACTCTGACCTATAATAACCAATGGGGTAAACACAAATTCGGTGCTATGGCAGGTTATTCTATGCGTCAGGAACAATGGCGTATGTTCGAAGGTAAAGCAAGTAACGTTCCCGAAGGTGCAGACGAATATTGGTACATTAAAAATGGTGATGCTGCAGGTGCTACCATAAAAGACGATGGTTACTGCTACAGAGGTATCTCTTACTTTACTCGTTTGAATTATAATTATGATGACAAATATCTGTTAATGTTCACTATGCGCGCCGATGGTTCCAGCAAATATCAGGAACATTGGGGTTACTTCCCTTCAGTTGGTGCAGCTTGGGTTCTCTCAGAAGAACCTTTTATGAAAGGTCAGAAATGGGCCGATTTTCTAAAGTTACGTGCTAGCTGGGGTAAACTAGGTAATGACCATGTAGCAGCAAGTGATGGATTCGCCTCAATTGCTACCGGCAATGACGCGTCTGGAGTCTTTGGAAACACTACTCTAGCAGGATACCAAAACACGACCTACTTTAGTTGGTTAAAATGGGAAGTAGTAGAGGAATGGAATGCAGGTATAAACTTTATCACTCTGAACAATCGTTTGAATATTGACTTCGACTATTACCATCGCATGACAAGCAATGCTGTAATTGCACCGCTCCTTCCATTCAGTACCACGACTTTAGCCGGGAACTATGGTAAGATTCTAAACTCAGGTATTGATATAAGTGCCAATTGGAATGACAAAATCGGCAAAGATTTTTCCTATAACATAGGTATAAATATCTCCACCCTAAGAAATCGAGTAAAAGATTTGGGTGACAACAAAATCATTAGAGGAGGAAAAACTGTAAATATTGTAGGCAAAGAAATGAATTCATTTTATGGTTTCAAGATGATAGGCGTTTATCAAACAGATGAGGAAATTGCCGCCGACCCCATTGCTGTAGCCAATGGTTGCGTACCAGGTGATCTAAAATATGCTGACCTTGATGGCAACAAAGTTCTAGACGGTAATGACCGCACCACATTAGGCTCATATATTCCCAACTTCACCTATGGAATAAACCTTGGACTCAACTACAAGAATCTCGACTTCCAGTTGACCACCTATGGACAAACCGGTGCTCAAATGTTCAATCGTAAACGTGCGCTTCGTTATTCTTCTCAAAACTATAACTTTGACCGCGCTCAATACGAGAATCGTTGGACAGGTCCAGGCTCTACTAACTCTAATCCATCGGCTGCCGCCTTACTTAAACCATGGAATGTAAGTGACCAAAAATATAGTTCTTACTTTGTGGAAAGTGCTGATTTCTTCCGCATTCAGAATATTACGCTCGGCTATACATTCCGCAATCTCAAATTAGGCAACTATACTATGCCGGGAATACGTCTGAGCCTCACAGCTGACCGACCGTTCACTACTTTTAAAGCGAACTCGTTCTCTCCTGAGTTATCCGACAGCGAGGGCTGGGATACTGAAGTATATCCTCTGACATCATCTTATACTTTTGGGGTAAGATTTGATTTCTAAAAAAGATATGCTTCCCTATGAAGACACTTACTTAGTAAAAATATCAATAAATTAGAACTAATGAAAACATTAATAAAACCCTTTGTATATATAATGTCCGCCTTAATGGTGTTGTCATTCGCGTCTTGTAATGATTTTCTGGACAAAGAACCAGAAGGAAAGGTACCAGAAGAAAAAGTAGACTATACCAATTTAAGTAATATGTATCAACCTGTATCAGGTGTATATGCTAAGATTCGTACTAGTGGGCTTCACTGGGTTATATGGGAAATCACTACCATTCGCGACAAGACGTATTCAGTGGTCAATGGAATGGTAGCGACTACTACAACCTAAGCGAATATAAATATAACGATTCTTTTTTGGGGAATCAATGAATTATGGATGCAATACTATAATATCATCAAAACAGCCAATGCAGCCATCGAGTCATTAGACCTATATGCCGAAAACATAACTAATGACGACGATATGAAAACCTATAAACAATATCGAGGCGAAGTAATGTTTATGCGCGCTTACGCCTATTATCGTCTAGTTCAGGCATTTGGAGCGGTTACCATCCTTCGTGACAATAATCAAACCGATTTGAGCCGTTCCACCGTCAATGCAGTCTATAAATATGCTTTAGAAGATTTGCAATACGGCATGGACAATATGCCACGTATCCGTCCTAATCAAAGTGAACATAAAGGAGCTGTAACAGCTTTCTCTGCTGCAATGTTAGCTGCCAAGATTTATCTGAATCAAGCTAACTATACCAAAGTGGAGGAATTAACAGACGACATCATCAAGAATGGAAAATTTACACTCTATCCAGACTTCTATCAGTTGTTCAAAATTCCAGGAAAACTTTGTGACGAATCCATATTCGAATGCCAAATGACCGATTTTGGCAATGGTTCCGGTGACTTAATCGATCCAGGAGAGTGGTTCACTTGCCAAGGTCCCAATAATTCCGGTAGCAATATCAATGGATGGGGGGATTGTGGCATTTTGAAGTCTTTCCGTGATTGGGCTTACGAACGTGGCGAAACTGTGCGTGCCACAACATCATTCTTGTTAGCAGGCTCTACAACTCCAGACGGTGACGTGGTCAAGCCACAGATCAATTCTGCAAAAACAGACTGCTGGAATGGAAAGGCCTATACGCCTACCAACCAATTGACTCCGGGACGAACAAAATATGGTACAAACAACAATGTACGAATCTTCCGTTATGCCGATGTACTATTGATGAATGCAGAAGCTAAAATTAAAAATGGCAAAAGTGGTGACAATCCTTTCAATGAAGTCAGAAGACGTGCCAAAATGCCCGAACTTAAGAATGTAACCTTTGAACAAGTCATCGATGAACGTCGTATGGAGTTAGTATGCGAATGGGGCGAACGCTATAACGACCTTGTACGCACGGGCCTAGCAAAGACAGAATTGGTAGGATGGTCTGAAGACAAAGCTCTTTTGCCACTTCCTTTCAACCAATACACTCAGACTCCCGATTTATTAAAGGAACCAAAAGACGAATAAGCCTCATTGGCAAAATCTATATAGTATAACAATCTATTTTCACTTGATATATTTCAAGTTATAAGATATGAAAAAAAGAATATTATTTATAGCCTTTTCGCTATCCACACTCATGGCAGTTGCAATGCCGGGAAAAAATAGCCTGAAAAGTACACCTCAGGAAATGGACAAGTTCGTAACAGAACTGATGAAAAAAATGACTATAGAGGAAAAAATAGGCCAGTTAAACCTGCCCGTCACCGGTGAAATCACCACTGGGCAGGCCCGTAACAGCGGCGTAGCCCGACAAATAGAGCAAGGTCTAGTAGGTGGAGTACTCAATCTGAAAGGAGTAGATAAAATACGCGAAGTACAAAAACTAGCCGTAGAGAACTCACGATTAGGTATCCCTCTACTTTTTGGCATGGATGTGGTACATGGTTATGAAACCATATTTCCCATTCCTCTAGGACTTTCATGTAGTTGGAATTTGGCAGCTATTCAAGAATCAGCACGTATTGCTGCTGTAGAAGCTAGTGCTGATGGCATCTGTTGGACATTCAGTCCAATGGTAGATATCAGTAGAGATCCACGCTGGGGACGCGTTAGCGAAGGTAATGGAGAAGACCCCTTTTTAGGTGGAGCAATAGCGCGAGCGATGGTACTAGGCTATCAAGGAGCAAACAATGGACAACAGCTTCAACGCGATGACGAAATTATGGCTTGTGTTAAACACTTTGCCCTTTATGGAGCAGGGGAGGCCGGACGAGACTATAATACTGTAGACATGAGTCGTAATCGCATGTTTAACGAATACTTATACCCTTATCAAGCCGCTGTAGAGGCTGGAGCTGGTAGTGTCATGGCATCCTTCAATGAAGTAGATGGCATACCCGCAACTGCCAATCACTGGCTAATGACTGATGTACTTCGTCGACAATGGAACTTCAATGGATTTGTTGTAACAGATTTCACTGGCATATCCGAAATGGTAGCACATGGCATAGGAGATCTACAAACCGTTTCTGCACGGGCCCTCAATGCAGGTGTAGACATGGACATGGTAAGTGAAGGATTCATAGGGACTCTCAAACAATCTCTTGTACAAGGAAAAATAAGTATGGAAACCTTAAATACGGCTTGCCGACGTATCCTTGAAGCCAAATACAAATTGGGGCTGTTTGATAATCCCTACAAATACTGTGATTTAAAACGCCCTACACGCGACATTTTTACAAAAGCTCATCGAAAGGCTGCCCGGCGAATAGCTGCCGAAAGTTTCGTACTATTAAAAAACGAACCTTTTAATAAAATAGACAAAAACGGCACGACTACCCACTCCCTTTCTCCCCTTCTTCCACTCAAGAAAGAAGGCACAGTTGCTGTTATTGGTCCATTAGGAAACACTCGTAGCAATATGCCAGGTACATGGAGCGTAGCAGCCCGGCTCAATGACTACCCATCCTTATATGAAGGACTGAAGGAAATGTTGGCAGGCAAAGTGAACGTAATCCATGCTAAAGGAAGTAACCTTATAAACGATGCAGCTTATGAAGAGCGAGCCACTATGTTCGGGCGTTCACTGAATCGTGACCAGCGAACGAACCAAGAAATGCTAGACGAAGCGCTGAAAGTAGCTAATAATGCAGACGTCATTGTAGCTGCTTTAGGCGAAAGTTCCGAAATGAGTGGTGAAAGTTCCTGTCGTACTAATCTTAACCTCCCAGACGTACAACGAACTTTATTGGAAGCCCTACTGAAGACAGGTAAGCCCTTGATACTTACCCTTTTTACTGGACGTCCATTAACACTGACCTGGGAACATGAAAATGTACCCGCTATACTGAATGTATGGTTCGGTGGAAGTGAAGCAGCCTATGCAATTGGAGATGTATTATTCGGTGATGTCAATCCTAGTGGAAAACTGACCATGACTTTCCCTAAAAATGTAGGGCAAATCCCCTTGTTCTACAATCATAAAAACACAGGACGCCCTCTACAAAATGGGAAATGGTTCGAAAAATTCCGCAGCAACTATTTGGATGTAGACAATGATGCGCTCTATCCTTTCGGCTACGGTCTATCATACACAACTTTCCAATATGGAGATATTGTACTGAACACCCCAACCATGAAACAAAACGAAACAATAACAGCTACAATCCAAGTTACAAACAGTGGAAAATACGATGGAGCAGAAGTTGTACAACTTTACATTCGGGATCTTGTGGGAAGTATCACCCGACCAGTACGCGAACTGAAAGGATTTAAAAAAGTATTCCTGAAAGCGGGAGAAAGTAAGACTATTTCTTTCAAAATTACAGCTGATCTGCTCCGATTCTATGACTATGACCTGAACCAAGTAACCGAACCGGGTGAATTTGATATATTCATCGGTGGGAGTAGTCAGGCTACAAAAACTGCAAGATTGACATTAAAATAACAAAAAATGAAACATTATATTTTTCTACTCTGCTTCAGTGGTCTTCTATCACTGTGTTGTTGCAAAAATCAGCATACTTCCACCGACAAATCGGTGGAAGTAATGACATTTAACATACGTCTGGATGCCCCTTCAGACAGCGCCAACAACTGGAAGTACCGTAAAGAGAATGTTTATCAAATGATTACTTACTATCATCCCGATCTATTAGGTATGCAAGAAGTATGTCATAACCAAATGGAAGATCTGAAACAGGGTCTTCCCCAGTATACTGCCTTAGGCGTAGGACGAGACGATGGAAAAGAAGCCGGTGAATACTGTCCGATATCTTCAATCCCAATCGGTTCACTCTCCTAAAAAGCGGTAATTTCGCACTCAGCGAACATCCTGATTCTATAGGTATAAAAGGATGGGATGCGTCTTATAACCGTATCACTACTTGGGCCATATTAAAGAAAAAGAAATGGAAAGGAGCTTGCTTTTTCAATACCCATCTTGACAATGACGGAAAAATAGCACGCAAAGAAAGTGCTCGACTCATTGTACAAAAATAAAGAAATTGCTCCGCACATACCTGCCATCCTCACTGGAGATTTCAACTGTACTCCTGATGAAACACCACTACAAGTGTTAGAAAAAAATGGCATGAAGAACTCTCTAAAAACTGCAAATGTAACTTATGGCCCTTCTTGGTCATTCCACGACTTCGGCCGCTTAACAAAAGAGGAATGCACGCTACTTGATTATATATTTACTACTGATAATATCGAAGTAAACCGTTACCGAGTCATTCAGGACAAGCCCAATAATGGTTTTCTTTCTGATCACTATCCTATACTTGTCAAATTAGCTTTCAAATAATTATGAATATCCTATATCCTCTTTTATTCTGCTACCTATTATTAGGATTCTCCCAAGGTACAAATATTACAGCTAAGCAAGCCAAAAAACAACTGAGCGACGAAGCATTGCTGGATACTGTACAACACCGCACTTTCCGCTACTTTTGGGAAGGAGCGGAACCCAACAGCGGACTTGCACGCGAACGTATCCACATGGATGGTATCTATCCTGAGAACGATCAAAATATAGTAACTTCCGGAGGAAGTGGTTTCGGCATCATGGCAATATTAGCTGGCATCGATCGTGGTTATGTCACCCGCGAAGAAGGTTTAAAACGCATGGAACGCATCATCACCTTCCTTGAAACAGCCGATCGCTTTCATGGAGTCTGTCCTCATTGGTGGCATGGAGACACTGGTAAAGTAAAACCTTTCGGACAAAAAGACAACGGAGGAGATCTTGTGGAAACGGCTTTCATCATGCAAGCCCTCCTAACTGTACATCAATATTATGTGAACAAAGACAGCACAAGACAAACTCCAACTGAAAAGGCTCTGACAGAAAGAGAACTTTCACTTGCTACGCGTATTGACCAGCTATGGCGTGAAGTAGACTGGAATTTCTACCGACAAAACGGACAAAATGTTCTCTATTGGCACTGGAGTCCCCAATATGCATGGGAGATGAACTTCCCTATACATGGTTACAACGAATGTCTCATCATGTACATACTTGCGGCCGCCTCGCCAACGCACGGAATACCACCAAAAGTCTACCACGAAGGATGGGCAGAGAACGGAGCTATCCTCAGTCCTCACAAAGTGGAAAATATAGAACTGAATTTACGTTATCAAGACTCCAAAGCCGGACCTCTTTTTTGGGCACAATACTCTTTCCTTGGCCTCAACCCCACAAAATTAAAAGATAAATACTGCTCTGATTATTTTAATGAAATGAAAAATTTGACACTTGCCAACCGGGCTTACTGTATCCGCAATCCTAAATGCCATAAAGGATTTGGTAGCGACTGTTGGGGACTGACAGCTAGTTACTCCGTGAACGGGTATGCGGCACATGCACCCAATGAGCACGATGACAAAGGGGTAATTTCTCCTACAGCTGCCCTCTCCTCCATTGTCTATACCCCAGAGTATTCGCTACAAGTAATGCGCCATCTCTATGAAATGGGTGAAAAAGTGTTCGGCCCATATGGATTCTACGATGCTTTCAGCGAGACGGACAATTGGTACCCACAACGTTACCTTGCCATAGACCAAGGGCCTATTGCAGTTATGATAGAAAATTATCGCAGCGGATTGCTATGGAAATTATTCATGAGCCATCCTGACATACAAAAAGGATTACAAAAATTAGGTTTTTCAATAGAAAACTAACATACCCCAATTTAACATCATGAAAATAAATCTTGTCTTACTCACTCTATGTATGCTTGTGCATACATCTTTATTGGCACAAACGAATGAATTACAACGCTCTACTCCAGAAGCCGAAGGTGTTCCATCCGAAGCAATCATCACACTATTCGATTCCTTGACAGCTTTACCACACACAGACATCCATAGTGTCATTGTGCTACGTCATGGCAAAGTGATAGGTGAAATTTATCCAACTCCTTTCGCACCTGAATATCGCCATACAATGTACTCTTGCTCCAAAACCTTTGTAGGCGCAGCCGTAGGATTAGCCATTGCAGATAACCGTCTAAGACTGACTGACCGCATTGTTTCTTTCTTTCCTGAACAATTACCGGACTCCGTTTCAGAGAACTTATCTAACATAACTGTACACCATCTACTTACAATGACTTCTGGTATCACACCCGATTGGAATATGCGCAACGTTTGTACAAACTGGTTATCCACCTTTCTTGCCAAACCTGTGAAAACCCCTGGAGTGCAGTTTGAATATGATTCTATCAGTACCTATGTGCTTTCTGCTATTATACAAAAAGTAACTGGTATGACACTGTTGGACTATTTGAAACTAAAGCTTTTTAATCCAATGAATATCAAAGAAGTTGCATGGGAAATCAGCCCAGAAGGAATTCATACAGGTGGATGGGGCCTACACATACAGAGTGAATCACTTGCCAAGTTCGGTCTATTACTCCTAAATCAAGGCAAGTGGAAAGGCAAACAACTGCTATCGTCATCATGGATAAAACAAATGACAAGCAAGCAAATGG
>ENA-OQKR01000604-OQKR01000604.1-human-gut-metagenome-genome-assembly--contig:-NODE-604-length-13908-cov-2.757782_pt1 | contig 13908 bp, 10 predicted proteins | sample MGYA00242803_ERZ504806 | MGnify/ENA primary metagenome ERZ504806 (study PRJEB26092, sample SAMD00036399) | human gut metagenome | host: Homo sapiens | study: EMG produced TPA metagenomics assembly of...
TGTGCAGCTGTCCAGTCCGACCGTCGGATTCGGCTTCGTGAGCAAGATGTGGACCGACGGCAATTTCGTATTCGTGCTCAACGTGATACTTGTCGCGTTGCTGTACCTCATGTTGCTGATGCTGTTCAACCGGTTCTGGACGGCAAGCATCGTGATTCTCGCGGTCGGAATCATCGTGGCCGCCATCGAACATTTCAAGGTCGAGATCCGTTACGAGGCCATTCTGCCCGCCGATCTAGGCTTCCTTGGCTCGAACACCGGCAACATGCTCACCTTCATTCCGGCCGGTGCGCATGTGACCATCCTCGTGGCACTCGGCGCGTTCGCCGTACTGCTCGCGCTGATTCTGGTGCTGCGTCATTTCGATGGGCGCAAAGGTCGCATGATTCGTACGGATAACCTGAGCCTGAACCTCACCTCCCGTCTGATTCTTCTGCTGCTGCCGATTCTGGTGTTCGCGTTGTACTGCATTCATGTGAGCACCACCGATTCGCTGGCCAACAAGTTCTCCCGCGCCTTGGGAGACACGCCATCCATGTGGGATTCCGTGTATGACGCGCAGCGCAATGGTCCGCTCGTGGCCTTCACCCGCCAGCTCAACCCGAAGATCATGGACAAGCCGAGCAACTACTCCGAGGAGACCATGAAGAAGGTCGCCGCTCGCTATCAGAAGGAAGCGGAGACAATCAACGCCTCCCGCACCAACAACCTCACTGATTCGACAGTGGTGTACGTGTTGTCCGAATCCTTCTCTGACCCGAGCCGCGTGCCGGGACTGAAGACCAATAAGGATTCGATGCCCAACATCCGCAAGATCAAGGCGGGCACCACCTCCGGCCTGATGCTCTCCTCCGGCTACGGCGGAGGTACGGCCAATCTCGAATACATGGGACTTTCCGGCCTGAGCATGGCCAATTTCGAGTCCTCCCTGTCCAGCCCGTACCAGCAGCTGGTCCCGAGCCAGCATTGGACTCCCACCATCAACCAGCTGTGGGGCGCGCCCGTCAACTCGCTCGGCTACCACCCGTACGAATCCAGCATGTACTCGCGTGCCACGAACTACAAGAAGTTCGGCTTCTCGCACTTCTACACGTTGACCGGTCCGGACGTGATCAAGTATCAGGACAAGATCGACGAGTCGCCGTACGTCTCTGATAAGTCTTCCTATGATTCTGCGTTGGAAGGCATCAAGTCCGGCAAGACGAACAAGTTCATTCAGATCATTACCATGCAGAATCACATGCCCTACCACGAGTGGTATGAGAATAACGACTACACCGCCGAATCCACCACGGGTACGCCGCTGGGTGATGATGAACAGCAGTCGATTGAGACCTATCAAAAGGGTGTGGAGATTACCGATCAGGCCACTCAGGAGTTCCTGAATGAACTGGATGCGCTGGATAAGCCCGTCACCGTGGTGTTCTATGGCGACCACTTGCCGGGCATCTACTCGTCCGCCAGCGAGGATGACAACAACTCCTTGGCCCTGCACCTGACCGATTACTTCATCTGGTCGAATAAGGCTTCCAGCTCCCAAGGCAATAAGGCAAGCGATGCAGCCTACTCCTCGCCGAACTTCTTCGTGGCGCAGGCCGCCGATCACATGAACGCCAAGGTCAGCCCGTATCTGGCGTTCCTGACCGAAATGCATTCCAAGATCGCCGCCATGGAACCGCCTGTGGTCAACAAGATCCAAGGCTGGGATCGTATCCCCGAAGGCCAGAACAGCTATCTTGATCAGAACGGCAACCCGATGTCCACCGATGACTTCGACAAGGAAACCAAGCAGTTGCTTGCCGACTACAAGCTCATCCAATACGACATCACCGCCGGCAAAAACTACCTCAAAGATACGGACTTTATGACGCTGCCGTAAAGCAGACAGCCTAGTAGGCTGTCTGTAGGCAGCGTGCGAGCCGACAGACGAGCCAGCAAGGCGCGGGGCGTAGCCCGTCCAAAATTGCAGTAGCGCTACCGTAAAGCAGGGGGTGCTTTCATGACGAACCAGACTTTCGAACAACTGAAGAAGACTTACGAATCCGGTCGTACCCGGCCGCTGGCATGGCGCCGCGCGCAGCTGAACGCACTACGCCGTCTGGTTACGGAGAACCGTGATGCCTTTGTCTCCTCGGCTATGGCTGACTTGGGCAAGCCCGCGGCTGAAACCGTGCTCATGGAACTGAACCTGGTGGCTGGTGAAGCACAGTTCGTGCGCAATCGTCTGAGCCTTTGGACCGCCCGGCATCCCAAAGCGATGCATTGGATGTTGCAGCCGGCTGCCGGATGGACGATTGCCGAGCCCAAAGGCGTGGTGCTCATCATTTCACCGTGGAATTATCCGGTGCTGCTGGCCTTGGAACCAATGGCTGATGCGCTCGCTGCCGGTAACGCCGTCTGCTTGAAACCGTCCGAGCTTTCACCGAATACGTCCAAGCTCCTTGCTGAGTTGGTGCCGCAATACCTTGACTCCGAGGCCGTGCGCGTGGTCGAAGGCGGGCCCAGGAAACCGCGAACTGCTGAAATGCCCGTTCAACCACAGTCTTCGTATACCCGGTGGCGGCCACGTCGGCAAAATCGCATGCGCGCGGCGGCCGAGCATCTGACGCCGGTCACGCTGGAACTCGGCGGCAAGTCGCCATGCTTTGTGGATCGCACTGCGGACATCAATGTGGCTGCACGCCGCATTGCGTGGGGCAAATTCACCAATGCCGGGCAGACTTGCGTGGCACCCGACTATGTGCTCGCCACGCCGGATGTGGCCGAGGCTCTGGCCGAGCGCATCGCCGTAGCCATCACCGAATTCTATGGCGAAGATCCGAAGGCCTCGCCTGATTTTGGTCGTATTATCAACGATCGTCATTTTGAACGACTGTGCAAGCTATTGCCGGTCGGCACCGTGCCGCCTGAGGAGCCGAGCTCGCCGCTGGTGCAGGTGGCATCGGCGGTAGGCGCGGCCATGGATATGGTTGGGCGGCGCTTCAATGCCGTGACTACTGGGCGCGGTGGCGCGGGGGAGATGGCCGGCAGCGCGAACAATGCGGCGAAGCCGACGGCCGGTTCGAATATGGCAGCCGCTGATGATGGTGCGACTGCCTCGGCCGCTGTTGAGCCGAGCGAGATTCACAAGGTGCCCGGCGTGTTCGACCTGGCCGGTCGAATCGTTTGCGGCGGCAAGGTCGATCGTGCCGCCCGGTATATCGCGCCTACCGTGCTGTACGGTACGTCGCCAGATGCGCCAGTAATGAAGGAGGAGATTTTCGGGCCGATTCTGCCGATTCTGGTGGTCGAGGATGCCGAGTCCGCAATCCGATTCATCAACAAGCGGTCCCGGCCGTTGGCTGCATATGTGTTCTCGCGCGATCACGAGGTTCGGCTGACTTTCGAACGTCAGACCAGCTCCGGAGCCTTGGGATATTCGCTGCCGTTGGGCCATCTGCTGTCCAGCCGGTTGCCGTTCGGTGGCGTGGGCGCGTCCGGCATCGGCACCTACCACGGCAAAGCAGGCTTCCTCACCTTCAGCCACGTCAAAACCGTGGTTACCAAGCCGCAGTTCCCCGACACTCTGCGCCTCGTGTACCCGCCCTTCAATGAAGCCAAGGCCAAACTGTTCGACATCATCGCCAAATTCAGCTAGCGTGATATCGCTCGCTGATATTGGGTGATGGCGTTGTCATAGTGACGTTCGCTGTCCCGGTAATTACGTCAATCGATTGATTCGTGTACCGGGCCAGATTTTTCTGTCCTAGTATTTGATTTCGGGTCATTTTTGCTTACCGGGACAAAACTGACGCCGGAAGTATCGTCCGCGTATTACGAAAATGGCGGAATAGTGCGGTTTCGTATGGAAGGGAATTTCAAATATTCCTATATTCGAGGGGTTCAGCTGTCCTGGTTTGCGAAAAAGAGCCGAAATCGGCTACCGGGACAGAAAAATCTGGCCCGGTAGCCACGTCAATCGATTGACATGGCTACCGGGCCAAAAATCTGCAGCAGATGCGCCGCTTCTGTTACTTCAGGGCTTTGAAGCCGATGTCGTGGCGGTAAAACAGTCCGCGCAGCTCGAGCTTGTCGATGATTGCGTAGACCTTGTCCTGGGCGGACTTGATGTCCGGAGCGGAGGTTTCGACGAGCAGCACGCGGCCAGAGTTGGCCACAAGGTTACCGTGCTCGTCAGAGGCGACACCGGCGTAGTAGACGTGCGAATCCTCGTCGACTTCGATTTCGGGCACACGGGCACCCTTGATGACGTTCTCCGGGTAGCCGTTGGAGGCGATGACCACGCCGAGGGTGGCGTTGGACTCATCCCAGGTGAATTCGGGGGTTTCGCCGTCGAGAATGGCGGAGATGCCGGCACCGAGGTCGGAGGTGAGCTTCGGGAGCACGACTTCGGTTTCCGGGTCGCCGAAGCGGGCGTTGAATTCGATGACCTTCGGGCCGTCGGCGGTGGCGATCAGACCGGCGTACAGGATACCGGTGAATGGCGTACCTTCCTCGGCCATGCCTTCGACGGTGGGGCGCACGATTTTCTCGATGGCCTCGTCGACCACGGACTGCGGAATCTGCGGCACCGGGCTGTAGGCACCCATGCCACCGGTGTTCGGACCCTCGTCGCCATCGTGGGCGCGCTTGTGATCCTGGGAGATGGGCATCGGCCAGAAATCGGTGCCGTTGACAAAGCTCATCAGGGAGAATTCCTGGCCGTCCAGGAAGTCCTCGATAACGACCTTGGCACCGGCGGAGCCGAAGCGATGGTCGATGAAGATGTCTTCGAGTGCGCGCTGGGCGGTGTGCTCGTCCATGGCCACGGTCACGCCCTTGCCTGCCGCCAGACCGTCGGCCTTGATGACAATCGGGGCACCGTGCTCGTGTACGTAGTCCTGCGCCATCTCGAGATCGCTGAAGGTCTTGTATTGGGCGGTCGGGATGTTGTGTCGGTCCATGAGCTGCTTGGCGAAGTCCTTGGAGCCTTCAATCTGGGCGGCGGCCTTGGACGGGCCGAACGCCTTGATGCCGGCGGCGGCGAAATCGTCCACGATGCCTTCGATCAGCGGGACTTCCGGGCCTACGAACACCCAGTCATAACCATTGTTCTTCACGAATTCGATAAGTGCGGCGTGATTCGACTGGCTCAGCTGCGTGGTGTGGATGCCGTCCTTGAGCATGCCCGGGTTGCCGGGAGCCACGGTGACTTCGTCGATGCTCGGTGCCTTGAGCAGCGTGTAGGCAATGGTGTGCTCGCGCGCGCCGGAGCCGATAACCAATACTTTCTGACCCATGTTGTTCCTTTCCTGCGGAAAGCGAGTTACTTCAGTACGATTTGCGTGCCGGTGGTGTCGGCTGCGATCTGGCCGAGCACGTAGGCGGGCTCGTTGTTGTCGGCGAGCAGCTTCAGCGCCTCGTCCTTGCGAGCGGGGTCGATGGCCAGCACCATGCCGATGCCCATGTTGAAGATGTTGTACATCTCCTTATGATCGATGTTGCCGGCCTTCTCCAGCACGTCGAAGATCGGGAGCACGGGCCAGGTGCCGAGCTCGATTTCGGCGGCCAAGCCGTCCGGAATCATGCGCGGGATGTTCTCGATGAAGCCGCCGCCGGTGATGTGGGCCACGCCCTTGACCACGCCCGCCTTGAACAGGGGAGAGAGGGCCTTGACATAGATCTTGGTGGGGGTGAGCAGCACGTCGCCGAGCTTTTCGCCGCCCAGCTCGTCGAGTTCGGTGTCCACGGTGTAGCCGGCCTGCTCGAACAGGGCCTTGCGCACCAGGGAGAAGCCATTGGAGTGTACGCCGGTGGAGGGCAGGCCGATGAGCACGTCGCCTTCAGCGATGGTGGAACCGTCCACGATGGCGGACTTTTCGGCAACGCCGACCGAGAATCCGGCGAGATCGTATTCGTCTTCGTCGTACATGCCCGGCATTTCGGCGGTTTCGCCGCCGACCAGCGCGGAACCGGCCTGTACACAGCCGTCGGCCACACCGGCCACGACCTGCTCAAGCAGTGCCGGGTCGTTCTTGCCGCAGGCGATGTAGTCAAGGAAGAACAACGGCTCGGCGCCCTGGGCGGCGATGTCGTTGACGCACATGGCCACGCAGTCGATGCCGATGGTGTCGTGCATATTGGCCAGCTTGGCGACCATGAGCTTGGTGCCCACGCCGTCGGTGCCGGAGATGAGAACCGGCTCCTTGTAGCCCAAGGAGGTCAGATCGAACAGGCCGCCGAAGCCGCCGATGCCGCCGACCACGCCGGGGCGGTTCGTGCGGGCCACGTGCGACTTGATGCGCTTGACGACTTCGTACCCGGCTTCGACGCTCACGCCGGCGTTCTCATATGCTTTTGGCATTTGGTTGGCCTTTCTACTTATTTTGGCTCCCCTCTGGAGGGGAGCTGTCGGCAAAAGCCGACTGAGGGGAGGCAAGCGCCTCTGGTTCAAAAGAATTGTTATTGAGTGGATTGGTGGTGAGCTATTCGGCATCCGGCTGCACGGTGTTGTACTCGTTGCCGATGTACTTGCTCTTGTACAGCGCGAATTCAGGCAGACGCACACGGTCCTCGGGCGTGAGGGACTTCAGGAAGTCGGCCTCGTAGTCGTCGAGCGCAGTGGGGTAGTCGCCGTTGAAGTAGGCGACGCACAGGCCACCGTATGGGGCGTCGGCGTTCAGTCCGATGGATTCGACCAGACCGTCGAGCGAAAGGTAGGCCAAGGAATCCGCGCCGATGTATTCACGGATTTCCTCCACGCTCATCTTGGCTGCGATGAGTTCCTTGGTGGTGGAGATATCAATGCCATAGAAGCAGGGGTACTTCAGCGGCGGGGAGCTGATGCGCATATGCACTTCAGCGGCGCCGGCTTCCTTGAGCAGCTGCACGATGCGCTTGGACGTGGTGCCGCGCACGATGGAATCATCGATAACGATAACGCGCTTGCCTTTAACCACGCTGCGCACAGCAGAGAGCTTCATACGCACACCCTGCTCGCGCAGTTCTTGCGTGGGCTGAATGAAGGTGCGGGCCACATACTGGTTTTTGATTAGACCCATTTCGTTGGGCAGGCCTGCTGCTTCCGCATAGCCGGATGCGGCGGACAATGAGGAGTTCGGCACGCCGATAACCATATCGGCCTCCACCGGGGATTCGGCGGCGAGACGTGCGCCCATGCGCTTGCGGGCGGAGTGCACGTTGACGCCATAGATATCGGAATCCGGGCGGGCGAAGTAGATGTACTCCATCGAGCAGATGGCCAGCTGCGTGTTGTTGGTGTACTGCACGATCTTGTAGCCGTGATCGTTGACCACCACGATTTCACCCGGGCGAATGTTGCGCACCAGCTCGGCGCCGACGACATCCAGTGCGCAGGTTTCGGAGGCGAGCACGTAGGCGCCGTTCTTCATCTTGCCGAGGGAGAGCGGGCGGAAGCCGTTCGGGTCGAGTGCGCCGATCATGGCGTCTTCGGTCATCAGCAGGTAGGCGAAACCGCCATGCACCGTGTTGAGCGCTTCCTTGAGCTTGTCCATAAAGGTGCGCTGCATCGAACGGCGAATCAAGTGCATCAGCACTTCGGTGTCGGAGTTCGAATGGAAGATGGCGCCTTCGTCTTCAAGCTTGCGGCGCAGTGACGGGCAGTTCGTCAGGTTGCCGTTATGGCACAGAGCCACGTCGCCGTCATGGAAGCGGAAGATGAACGGCTGGATGTTGTCTGTGGTGCCCGAGCCGGCCGTTGCGTAACGCACGTGGCCGATGGCGCAATTGCCCTTCAGTCGTTCGATTTCGCGCTCATCGCCGAACACCTGGGTGAGCAGGCCGAGTCCGCGATGACCGATGAGATGACCGTTATCGTTGGAGACGATGCCGGCACCTTCCTGACCGCGATGCTGCAGCGCGTGCAGGCCAAAATAGGTGAGTCGTGAGGCGTCGGGGTGGCCCCATACGCCGAAGATGCCACATTCCTCGTGAATGTCTTCGAGTTCAGCCGACAAGCCAAAGCTCCTTTTTCAAACAGGGGATTAACTATCTATCAACCCTACCAATCGGCGGCTACATCGCGTGTTGTGGGGTGGTGGAACTTGTTGGGGTTTGCGGACGCGGTTTAAGCACCAGATCAGTCAAGTATGAATAGTGGCTTAGGATTTTGGCCTTTCGCTGTTTGTGGTGGGTGGTTGTGGTGTGGGGTGATGCCGACGGGTAGGTTGGAAGCATGGATACCTCTTACCTGTTCACCGCCGCATTACCTGGTGCTCCACTTTGTGCTCAAGCGTGATACCGAATTGTCGGTGTGACGTGATCGGTTGACTTTCGTCAACGCAATTTGAAAGGCTCCGACGGTATTATCCGTCGGAGCCTTTCGTCGTATGAATCCGGTGCTTGTTTTTCGGCTTCGTCTCAGTGCCTGAAATGGCTGAAGAACTCGATGGTCTCGGGATCCTGCGACTCGTCCATCACCTCAGCGGGTGTGCCGTTCTCGGCGATGACGCCGTGACGGAGCAGTACGATGCGGTCGGCCGCTTCGTGGGCGAAGGCTCATTTCGTGCGTGGCCATGAGGATTGTGGTGCCTTGGGGCCTTTAACTCGGGCAACCATGGTTGAGGCACTTCGCCGACCAGCATCGGATCAAGAGCGGATGTGATCTCGTCAAGCAGCAGCAGTTCCGGGTCGGTCATCAGTGCGCGCGCAATCGCCACGCGCTGCTGCTGGCCGCCAGAGAGCTGATCGGGGTAGGCACTGGCTTTATCGCGCATGCCGATGCGTTCAAGCAGTTCCATAGCGCGGGTTTCGGCGCGATCCTTGCTCCAGTGGTGAACCTTGATTGCGGCAAGGGTCACGTTCCTGAGCACCGACATGTGGGGGAAGAGGTTGAACTGCTGGAACACCACGCCGATACGTGCGCGAATCTTGTCCTGGTCGGCACGCGGGTCGGTGATATCGGTATTGCCCAGCCAAATCTGGCCGTCATCGACCTGTTCAAGCAGGTTGACGCATTTCATCAATGTGGATTTGCCTGAACCGGAAGGCCCCAGCAAAGCCACCACCTCATGTTGGTGAATGTCAAAGGAAATGCCACGCAGCACCTGCGTGTTTCCAAAGGATTTGCGCACGTCATCAAGACGCAGCACCGTCTTGTTGCTCACGGGGGAGTCACTCGCCTCGGTGGTGATATTGGTCATTTCGCTCATACCGTTCCTCCGCTGAGTTCGCGCTTACGCAGACGTTCCGTGTACCAGTCGTTCAGCAGGATGAACGGCACGCTCATCAGGATGAACAGCAGGCTGGCGACCACATACGGCGTGAAGTTGTAGGTGCTGGCCACGTCGATCTGTGCGGCGCGCACGGCATCCACCGCACCCAGCACGGAAATCAGGCCGACGTCCTTTTGCATGGAGATGAAGTCATTCATCAGTGCGGGCGCCACTTTGCGCAATGCCTGAGGAATGACGATCAGTCGGGTCGTCTGGCCGGAGGTCAGGCCCAACGAGCGGGCCGAGGCTCGCTGAGAAGGATGTACGTCGTTAAAACCGGCACGCAGTACCTCGGAGACGTAGGCGCTGTATCCCATTACCACTGCAATGGTGCCGAGTACCGAGGGATCGATACGGCCGAACAAGCCTAGGCCGGGAATGCCGAAACCGATTAGATACAGCACGACGATAATAGGCACGCCGCGCATCACAGTCGTGTAGATCAATGCCAGGATACGCAGCGGGAACAGAATAGGGGAGCGGCTGGTGCGCACCAGCGCGATCAGCGTGCTCAGAATCGCCACGCCGACCACTGCGACGAGCAGAACGCGGATGTTGAGCCATAGGCCGTCAAGCACGATGGGGGAAACATTTGACGAAGTATCGCCGGAGAAGAGGTCTCCTGACTCGTGGCCAGCCGGGGAGAGCTTCAAGCCGATGACGATGGACCACACGAACACAATGGTGCTGATCGAGACGTGGTAACTCGTCGATTGAATTTGCTGATGAACACGATATTGGCGTCGTTCGAGCTCGACCTGACTTACCTCGTGTCCGTCAGGGGCATTGTGCTGCCTGGTTTCGGTTGGTGCTGCGGTCATGTGATGAATGTCGCTCGCTTCCTGAATGCCGGGATGGCCGGGTGCCACAGGAAAATTCCCGCAGCGCCCGGCCAAGGTGTTGTGACCTTATGATGTAAGCCTACTTCACTTACTTCTTCAGTTCGGTCAGGTCGGTGGTGTACTCGGCCAGCCACTTGTCCTGAAGCTTCTTGATGGTGCCGTCGGCGTTCAGGTCATCCACTGCCTTGGTCACGGCTGCAGTCAGCTTGGAATCCTTCGGCAGCACGATGCCCATGCCGCTCTTGTCTTCGGAGTCAGGCAGACGGCCGAGCACCTTGGCGTCCTTGACCTGCTCGGACTGCACCATGTACACGCATTCCACGGTGCTGGTGACCAGTGCGTCGATCTGACCGGCGTCAAGTGCCTGAGCCAGTGCGGCATCATCATTGAACGTCTGGATGTCGTCCTTGATGTTCGCCTTGGCGTAGTCGTAGGCAAGGGTGCCGACCATGACGCCCACGGTCGCATCCTTCAGATCGGATACCTTGGTGGCGTTGGCGAACTTGCTGTCTTTCTTGACCACGACGGACTGGCTGTCGTTGTAGTAGCTGGACGAGAAGTCAACGGCCTTCTTGCGCTCGTCGGTGATGCCGAACTGCTGGATGTTGAAATCCCAGTCCTTGGCGCCGGGAGCGATGGCGGTGTCGAATGCGGTGCGGGTCCACACCACGTCGCTCTTCTTGAAACCGAGCTTGTCGGCCACTGCGTAGGCGACGGCCGCCTCGTAGCCCTCACCGCTTTCCGGCTTGTCGTTCATAACCCACGGCTCGTAGGCCGGCTGTCCGGTGGCGATGGTCAGCTTGCCCGGCTTGTACGTCTGCTGGGTGATGTCGTCCGAATCGGTGGAATTGGATGCGGTGGACTGGCCGGAACCGCAGGCTGCGGTGAACGACAGAGCCAGGATGCTGACGGTGGCCGCAATGGTACGGACGATGTGTCGCTTATTGAACATGGGTTTCCTCTCCTCAAGTGTTCGTCATGCACACGGTTCAAACCGTGCTTGATGCATTCGCGCCAATTGTATGGCTATTGGGTTACAAAACATCGATATTTTCGGATGCTGGCTATCGCCATTGCTTATGGCCGACTAGAGCCGCGCAATCTGGCGCGTAAGCGGACGGATATCTCATATTGGCGCAGAGCGAAATGGCGTTCACTGTTCGAGTGTGAAGCCGTCGAATACGAATCCCGGACTGACCACACAGGAGACCAGCGCATCGCCCTGGCCTGGCACTGTGCGCTGCCAGACGCCAGCCGGTACGACCGCATGTCCCGATACGGTTACGTCGGCCTGATCGGTGGTGATGCCGGAACCCAAGGTGATTACGGTTCGCTTGGATTCGTCGGATTCCGGAGTCTCGTCGCTGCCGCCGAGCTCCAGTTTGACCGATGCCGGGCCATGCCACAGCCAGACCTCATCCGCATCGACCTTATGCCAGGCGCTGGCATCTCCCTCGGGCAGCAGGAAGTAAATCAGTGACGATAGCGGTCGGCTTGAGGCCTCATCCGTGTGCGGGGATTGCCAGTCACGCGTGTACCAGCCGCCTTCGGGGTGGGTTTCCAGTCCAAGGCGTTCCACTATGGACCGGGCGTATGGACTCATGTCTTGCAAAGCGACGCTCATAATGAGATCTCCTGTTCTTGGCGGGTTTGCTGGTTTTTGGCTTCTTGATATCAGGTCAGGTCAGCGGTGTCACCAGGCGTTGTTGTAGGCTTCGCGCCCGGATATCACCGTGGCTCGGTTCGTGCCTGCGCCGTGCCTCACCAGTGTTTCCAGCGTTTCTTCGATGCCGGCCGGAGATGATGTGTCGACGGGGATGTCGAAGAACGCGAAATCAGCCAATGCGCCCGCGTTGATTTGTCCAATGCGGTTGCGGCCCACGTGCATGCCCATGGAGGCGGCGCCGCCCAGCGTCATCATACGAATCAGGCGATGTGTCAGATCGTCGCTGGCATAGCCTTGTTCGCGGGCCAGGTCGTAAAGCATCGACACATCATCAAGCAGATCGAGGGTCGGCGTGCTGGAGAGCGAATCGGTGCCCACGCTTACCAGATTGCCTTCCTCGAGGTATTCGCGCACCGGTGCATCTTTGCCGGTGTTGGTAATGCGATTCGATCGGGGGCACAAGGCCACGCCCACGCCGCGCTGACGTAGAATACGCCGATCCTCGCCATTGGCCCACACGCCGTGTGCAATGTGCACATCCGGTCCAAGCGAGCCAAGCTGATCGACGAACTGGATGGCGGAGGCGCCTTTGCCCACTTCCTTGAGCTGCCGGTAGCTTTCCCAATCGTGGTCACTCCAGTCGGCCGCCGAATAAGTGGTGAGCACCGGCGGATAAGTGCCGGCCTCGAGCGGGGTCTCCGCCAGATGGATATGCAGTCGCATGTTCAGCTGACGAGCAATGTCTGGAAGATCAACGAACGGTTCGGACTCCAGCGTATACGGAGCATGCGGGCTGATGCCGAGGTTTGGCAGCTGCTCCTCGTTCATCCGGCGCAACTGCCGGATGAGCTCAGTGCGGCCCTTTTCCATCCATTCGGCGTTGTGCCAGCCCATTACCTCCCAATAAGCGATGCCGTGCATGCCCTGCGAAGCCAGCGCGCCGGCGGCGTCCAAATCGGTGACGATGTCTGCGGCGGCCGTCGTTCCCGATTCGACCATCTGGCGAGCGCCGTCCTCGGCCCACTGCTTCCATGGCTGGGTCTTCTGCGCCTCGGCGTACACCTCGTTGAATGCCAGTTCCCAGGCGCGGAACCGATCGTAGGTGCCTTGCCCGACCTGCACCATGCCGCTGTACTGCAGATGAGTGTGCGCGTTGATCAATCCGGGGGTGAGCACCCCATCCCAATGCCGTTCATGGATGGTGCCGTGAGCCGTCATTTCCTGCTTCAGCGCCTTCAGCACCCAGCGGCGTTTACCTACATGAACCACGCGGTCGCCATGTATGGCAACTGCGCCATCGATGATGACGGGGCCCGTCACGGGGATGATGAGTTTGGCGGAATACAGTGTCACATCATCGATAAGCTCGGTATCGACGGTCGGCCAGGTGTTGTCGGTCATATTCTCCTCGCTGCGTTGTGTTCGGTGCCGTGTCTATGGCTATCGGTCGGCGTTCTCTCGGTCGTTTTCCGCGAATCTGGTCAGTCGCCAATTGTAGCCGTTGTCCTCCACGGCATGGCTGGCTCGGTATCCGCGCGCCTTGAGCGCGCTGGCGGCGATGCGCTGGTCGGTCGCTGCGTCAAGTCTGATAAGCGTGTGATCCAGTGTGCCTCGATGTTCCAGAAGATATGCGACGGCGCTGGCCTGTACGGCGAAGCTCAGATCCATGATCTCGATTGGATTGCCGCCTCCCACCGTGTAGTTCACGCCATCGCCGTCGGCGATTAGCGTGAGCGTTGGTCCGTCGGGAACATTGAGTTGCACGGTGTCCCTGTTGACCTGTGGGGTGAAGTCGCTTACCTCGTCCAAGGCGATTTCGTTGGCGATGCCGCCGATCACTGCGAGCGCCGCGCCCTCGTGCATTGCGCGCATGTGCTCAAGTGTGACCGTATGTCTCACGCCAGTGGCGGACACCACCATATCCGCGCAAGGGAGTGCCTCGTCAATGTCTTGTGCGGCGAAGCCGTCGAACACCGCTTTGAGTGAAGCCACTGGATCGATATCGCAGATGGTGACTTCGGCGCCAAGCGCGCGAATGCGCCGTGCGAAGCCTTGGCCGACCGGGCCGTAGCCGATGACGGTGACGTTCTACCGTCGAATGCATGCTCGCCGACGAATGCGCTGCATGGTGGTCACGCATGTCTCCCCAGTGCCGTGGGCGTTGTCG
>ENA-OQKR01000605-OQKR01000605.1-human-gut-metagenome-genome-assembly--contig:-NODE-605-length-13895-cov-3.321034_pt1 | contig 13895 bp, 18 predicted proteins | sample MGYA00242803_ERZ504806 | MGnify/ENA primary metagenome ERZ504806 (study PRJEB26092, sample SAMD00036399) | human gut metagenome | host: Homo sapiens | study: EMG produced TPA metagenomics assembly of...
ACCCCCTGACCTTTTATGAAAATGTAGATAGTGCTGGAAACATCAATAATACTAAAATAACAACCAACATTACCATCATCGGTGCGAGCAGTTTTGTGCTTGCTTGTTCTCCTTTCCTTTTTGCATGTTCTTTTTTCTCAAAAAAACGCTCCTTCTTCCTCTTCTTTTAACCTTAGAAACAGATCCGTTGAACCTCTTGTAATACTCTGTACGAGCAGAACAGATAATTTTGATAAGAAGACAACCCAATCTTTTGCCCATCTCACCAAATGCTTTTGTCTGTGGAACTCCAAAATGAAATCTGTCTGCATGTTTTTTTGATCTGTTCATATACGAAGTATTTCTTTTTTGTTTCCTTCTTTTTTGTTCTTTCTCGTATTCCGTCGCTACTGCTTCCAATGCAGCCACCACACTCATTCCTGTCCCCAGAAATAAGATCAGACGTTCTATGATCTGTGGATACTCCACCATAGATTGTTCCAATGTCTGTATTCTTTGTTCCTTATATTTTTCATTTTCGTGATACCAGAAAAATATGATCACTGCAATCCCAAGAAATAAAATTGCAGGAATCTGACTTTCATTTTCCGCAGGTAAAAGTCTGCCCTGCCGGATCACATCTGGAAGATAAAACTGCTCCTTCGTAATATGTTTTTCTTCCAATTTCTTAAGATCCGCAATGATCTTTTGTTTTTCTGATACCTTTTTCCCTGAATTTCCAGGAACTACACAGACAGGAATCTTTAAGATCCTTACTTCTCCTTGACATTCCATCCTTGCATCAAGATTCAACAGATAGTCTTTTTTGACATTCTTCGAAAACACATTGCCTTCTTCATCGATGACTGTAGGATCACCACTCTGCCATTGTACCGCAATATTTTCCCCAGGTATCTTTACTGGCATTTCAAGATTTCGTTCCACTTCATTTAATGATTTATTTTTCGCCACAAGATGTTTCCTTAAATAAGCTTCTCCTCTGTCAAATGCCTGCGTGATCTGGGCTTTTGTATATCCTTTTGGATGAATCTCCAAGGTGTAAATATCATCATCGCTTTTTGTTTTAATACGAATCTGTTGCTCTGTAACTTCGCCGCCCGTTTCATCTCTCGTGATCAGAATTCTACGATCCTGACTGAAATAAAAGATTATGGTCAGAAAAAGAACGATAAGAAAAATAATAGTCGCCACGCTTATGATCTTCACCTGTTCATACAGACTCTTCCTTACTTTCTCATCTAATTGTTTCTTTGTTCCTATGAAACAGGATCCTATCTCTGCTTTTCTTTTTCTTTGAGTTCTTCTGGAAGTTTTTTCCACGTATCTTATTAATCCATTGAAACTTAAATTTCAATCTCAGTCACCCTCTCTGTCCCATATATCTGCGATCCACAGACATAAAAGAGAAATCACTGCGACTAAAACTCCGGCAAAACTCTCATACAGTATGTCGAAATATCCAGGATTTGCAATCCTTACATAAAGGAGAATAAAATATGGCATGACAGACATGATCTTTTTCTCCATTTGTTTTGCCGCGATCATCGTGTGAATCTCTTCTTTTGTCTGGATTGCCTGACTTAAATGTTCTATCGTATTTTCCGTGATCTCAATCAGATTCCCACCACTTTTTTTCGCAATTGATATGACCTGTGCAAACTGATAAAATTCTTCCAGACCTACATGTTCTGCCATATCAAAAAGCAGATTATCCACAGGTTCGTTCATTTTGAGCTTGTTTATCAACAATTGAAGTTCTTTTGCCAACAAACTGTGTTCTTCATACATCTCCAGATCATTTTTTGCTGTTTTCAATGCATTTTCAATAGAGTATCCTGCAGATAAACTATTTCCAATAGAAATCATCATTTCACGGAATTCCTTTCGCAGCTTTTCCTTCTCCCGATGCACCTTATGAATTCTTTGTTGTTTCATAAAAACAAACAAATATGGAATCAAAAGAATCGCAAATGCAATTCGGTCAAAAAACAGCCATGCGATCATCACGATATAGCAAATTCCCTTAACCAACTCTTGCTTCTCATATTTCCACAGGCTGATCTCTTGCTTTAAAAGATTCCATAAGTTTCTGATATGCTTCATACTGACCATACTCCTTTAACTTCTTCTGATCACATAATTCTGATCTCATTGTAAGTTCATCATCTTCATTCATCTCAAACAACGGATGTAATGCTACCTGACTCGCCGCCATACCAGTAATCTCTGAAATCTCCATCAGTTTTCGACTTCCGTCAAAGCTTCTTCCAAGATGAATGATCACATCGATTGCAGATGCCATCTGCCCACGAATCGCTTCTACTGGCATATCGACTCCCATCAAGACCATCGTTTCGATTCGCTTAAGCATATCTTTACAGCTGTTCGCATGTCCTGTCGAGATGCTTCCATCGTGACCTGTATTCATTGCATTTAACATAGACAAGGCTTCTTCGCCTCGCACTTCTCCGACGATGATCCGGTCTGGCCGTGAACGTAATGCCGCTTTGATCAGTTCTTTCATATCAACCTGATTTTCCCCCGCTGCATTCGCATTCCTCATCTCTAACCGGACCAGATTATCAATCCCATTAAGTTTCAATTCTGCAGAATCCTCAATTGTTATGATCCTCTCATCTTTCGGGATACAATTTGACATTCCATTGAGCAACGTCGTCTTCCCGCTGCCTGTTCCCCCCGAGATAAAAATGTTATAGCGCGCCCTTACAAGAATCTTCAAAAACTTCGCAATTTCTTCCGAAAATGCTTCCCGTTCACAAAGCCATGCTAATGTCATCGGTTCCTTTGCAAACTTTCGAATCGTCATCGTTGCCCCATCGATCGATATCGGCGGCAAAATGATATTTACTCTCGAACCATCGTTAAGTCTCGCATCCACAATTGGATTTCGTTCATTCACCATACGGTTCGCTCCTGATGCAACCTGCTGAATTACCTGATATAATTTTTCATTATCCGAAAAATGCCCAGGATATCGGTGCAGTTTTCCTTGCCGCTCAATAAAAATATTTTTATAGCCATTGATCATGATCTCCGTCACAGAATCATCTTCTAACAGATCTTGCAGAATATCCAATCTTCGAAGAGCATAAAAAACTTCCTGATTCAAGCGAATCTTGTCAGACAAAAGCAACGGATATTCTTCTGATATTTTCATGATCTCTTCCTGAATCACACCTTTTAAATGTTCGTCAGAAATCTCCTGTGAAAAATTCAATTTCTCCATTACTCTTTGTTTCAACAATTCCTTCAAGGCCACTGCCCCCTTCCTCCTTTGTTCTTCCAGCTCTCAAGCATCACTTCTTCCCAGTTTGTCAATTTCCATACTCCATGTTTTCTCATCTGTTTTTGAAACTTCTTATATTCCATACACCCCAGATCTTGCCGCATAAGAGGAAGAAAAATACCGGTCAAACAACCCAAAGAACTTAAGATCTGGCGGTGATGCGATGCCAATATCAAAAATAATACAAATTCCTGTTTCTCTTAATTTCTCCAAAAACCACTCATAATCCTGCATAGATAATTCTCGATAATCCAGATAACATGAAGCTCCCGCAAATCCTACACAACCATCAAACTTCTTCTGATGTTCCATAAAATATAGTACAATATCTTCTTTGTGTTCTTTGATATAAAACAACAAAAGGTCATCTGTCTCATCTTCTTCAAAGTGTCCATATGGTTGCATTCCAAAATAAATCCACCCATTCGAAGCTGCCATATTCCTTGCAAATGCCGATATCTCCAGTCTTGAAATCGGAGAATATACTCCAAAAATCCGTTCATTTTCAATCTGAGGACTTACATTCAGGCAATGATAGATTCCCGCTGCGATCTCTTTTGCACTCTGGCAATACATCCCACCCATAGATTCATTTGCTCCAATTCGGCAAACCGGAAAATCTCCATGATAATCCGTCTCTTCTGCCAGTACCAGGCATTCAAAATCTCCCTCTTGTTCCTGTTTAAAAAACATCTCCTCATCCGACGTAAATGATGCCGTCATCGGGAAATCTTTCTGGTGATTTTAAGTATTCCATCAGCCGTTTTTCCATACTGATGGTCTTTGTGATAAATACCGATTGAAATATCCTTCATAGTCCACCTCCTAACAGGCAGATCATGTACGCTGCAAGGATCCCAAATGAAAAATGTATCATTCCATCTTTCATCAGATCCCCATTCTCTGTCTCGTACATCAACAATCTCTTGTTATCCTTACATTGTGTTACATATTGAAATAAGCGAAATAATCGCAGATGGAAGTTCTTCCTCTTCCATAAAAAGATCACGGCATAAATACCGTTACATATAAATGACAAAATCAGAAACCGGGGCATTGCCCGTCCGATAGATATTGCACATACCATCAGCAGCTTCACATCTCCACCGCCAAGGCATCCAATATAGAATAATAATCCACAGCTGATCAGCACAACCAAAACTCCGATCATCATATCTGCTGCCTTCATCCCAGAAACTCCTGCAAGAACCAGCGTGATCAACGCTCCTGCCCCATTGAGCTTATTCGGGATCTTGAAATCTCTGTAATCATAAATTGCTGCCATGATCAAAAATAATAGAATCCATATCTTCATCTTTCCTCCTTCCTTTATGTTCCATTATTTTACATCTATTTACAGTATTTGTCTAGTATTTTTTCTATTATTTTACAGAAATACAAAATCCAGTATTTTACTAGCGCACTTTACATCACATTATTACTGCAATAAAAACACCGCTGCCGCATACAACGCAATAATTCCTGGAAGCCCCAACAGTGCACCTGTTCCAATGGACAAGATATTAAGATTGACTGGTGCTGTGATTCCTTTCCGCATACAAACAATGCTGATTCCATATACGATCATCGCACAAAAAGCTCCCCGCAGCAAAAGCACCAGCAAATATGCCGGTTTCCTTACAATTCCGATCATCAGACAGATCATACATCCCGCTGCCACTATGTAAAAGATCATTTCATTTTGTCCCATAAAAAAATCCCTCCTTATGTAATCTTATGTTACATAAGGAGAGATATTCGTTTCTTATATGCTCCTAAGCTTTTATGAAAATAAATTAGACTAGCCAGCTGAAAATAGACTGGAAGAAAGCTGCGATCTTATCAAAGATTCCCTGACTTCTCCAAGCTTATCATATAAATCTTTTGCTTGAGATTTTTAAACTGTAGACACATTCAGATCAAGTCCTGAAATCTTATCCATCAGACTCTGTATCTTCGCTTCGGTCTGCATCAGAAAGATTGATATTTAAATCTTTTGCAGACTCTTCAATTCGCCTGTTTGATCTCAGATGGAGATTGACAGATTATCTTTTTGCAACTTTCTGTTTGACATCTGCGATCAGTTTCTCTGCATCGTCAGAACCGTATATTTTCCGCAACTTCTCCCGTTGTGATCAACTCGTCTGTCGCTGCATCTTTGCTCTTTTCTGGAATCTTCTTTCCTGTCATTTCTTCGTAGGCTTTCATAACGCCAACCAATGCTGCTGTTCCAGAAATCTTAAATGGACCAGCTACTTTTACATCGGCATTCTTGATCCCTGCTGTGATCAGAGCATTTCTATACATTCCAGATGTGCAGTAAGAGATATTCTGTGTTGTGACATTCACTCCATTTCCATCATCTTTCTGTTCTACAGTCACAGAAGATAATGCTCTTGTTCCGATCACTCTGCTTGATAGATAGCTGTCCAAATATTCATGTTCATCTTTATTTGTTACAGTAATAACTTTATAGTCGCTATTATCATCTAAATCCAGAAGTTCTAACACTTTCTTTTTCTGGGAAGCTGTTAAGTCAGCTCCAAGTGCCAGATATTTCTGATCAACGCTGTCTGCTTTGACAGTTACAGATGATAATGCCATTGCGACACAAAGTCCTGCTGCAAGGAATTTTCCAATAAACTTTCTCATAAATCCTTTTCCTCCTGCTTATTAATTTCTTTCATCATAGCAAAAACGAATCTGACTTTCAATAGACCAAAATCATAAGAATTTCTTACGAAATTTATACTTCTTTAACTGCAGCTTTTTTCTTTCTTTGGAAAAAAAGCATGATCAAAATAAAAATAGCAAATCCTGCAACACTCAAAATTGCCCCTTCTTTAAATCCAGCAGATACATAAGTCAGTGAAACTTTATGCTTTCCTTCTGGAGCTTTCACTGTCAAAAATGCTTTTCCAAGTGCTTTTGTTTTCACTTTTTTTCCATCGATCTTCACGGTCCATCCTTTATCATATGGAATGGAGAAGAATAAAGTCTGATCTTCCTGTGCATGAATCGTTCCGCTTAGATGATTTCCTTTAACACTTGTAAGATTCCATGCGTTTTCCTGCATTCTCTGTGCAAGTTCTTCCATGACTTCTTCGTCAAGTTCGCCTGCTGTCAGTCTTACAACTCCTGACATCTCATCATCTTGTTTTAACTGCAAACGAATTTTGATCGTATCTCCTTTTTGCTGTTTTCCAAGATAAATGATCTGTGAATCCAATCTTCCATTTAAGATCTGTTCTCCATTTTTCTCGATAATCGTATGCTCTACCTGACTTCCGTCAAAATGAATATACAATTCTCTTGTTTTTGAAGATTTTATCGTAAATACCATATTGTCTGGAGTTGCTGCTGTATTTTCAAATACATATTCTCCATCACCATTATCGGATGTGATCTTACAATCATTTAATTGCGGCTTGTCTGTCTTGATCATATGAAACAACTCATCAACATCAAATGCACTCGTTGCCAGATCATTTTGTACATAAAATGGATTATAATCTTCATAATCCCAAGTTTGTACCAAGTCATCCATCGTATAGGCAAGTGCTGTTCGATAAGGATTTTTATAAACCGTGACATTTCCAACACTTTCTTTAGTGAAAATTCGGTATATTTCGTATCATATGGCCGGTAAATCTGATATTTCATAGACATCAGATTATTTGTAAATGGCGTTGCACCTTCATATAAATATTCATTTACACCCGTGTAGAATCCAAGCTGATCCATCATATCGACAACGTTTCCCTGTGCTGTGGAACCAAACAAGGTCATTCCATTTAAGGTATGCCAGATACTTTCATCAAGCATACGCCCACTGATCAATTCCATTCTTGTCTCTACATTTTTCTGATACTCTTTTTTTACTTCTGTGATAGCTTTGGTATCCTGAAAATAACTATCTGTATCGACAGTTCCATTTTTTTGAAATCCCATCACTGCCATCGCTGCGGTTTCTACTATAAATAAGAAACAGATCAATGTTGTAAATATTTTCTTCCTGAAAATCTTCTTCTGATATAATGCGAAACAAATCATATAAACTGCGATCGCTGCAACTGTTGCGTAAACCGTTTTCATTTCCAATTTCACTGTCGACGTTTTCATTGTGATTCCGATCAAAATACCGCATAGGATCACTGCAAAATAAATCCACAGTGAAACTTTTCTTTTGCCTCTTACCAACACACAATATCCTTCATACGCCATCGCAAGCAATGCAAAAATATACAAAAACGCAAAGCGGTTTGGAATTCCATACTGATCATGAAAACCATGCCAAACATAACCTAAGACAGGCATATTGAAACTAAAAATAAAAATACAAGTAATAACAATCTTCGAATCTTATCGATCAGGCGAATTTCTCTAACTGCCAGATAAAATCCTGCCATTAATAAGGTTAAGATTCCACAATATAAATTGATCTTACTGTCATCTACCGCCATCGTAAGCGGTGTTGTCCCAAGAAAATGTCTGGAAAACAGATTTCCAAATGTTCCATACCATAATTCTTTTGGAAATTGTAATTTGGCTGAGGATGTCTGCATGATCCCAAGGTAAGCTGGCAGTAACACAACTGCTGCCATTGCTCCAGATAACAGTGAATATCCTGCAAAGCGGAATCCATTTGTAAAAAATTCTTTGACATTTTTATGTGAATATAGTAAATACCACAAGATTAAAAATAAACATGTCATATAGGACATATAAAAGTTACACCATAAAGAAATAAATAATGCAAAACAATAAAGTCTTCCATCATGTTCTTTGATCAGCTTATCAATACCATACAAAATGAGTGGAAGCATCATCATGACTTCCATCCACATAATATTCCAACTGTAGCCAACCATATAACTGCATAATCCATATGCCATTCCGAACGCAACAATGGATATCTCATCCTTTCCACGGCGTTTTCTAAAATAAAATGCGGCTGTAAAGCAGCACAGTGCGATCTTTAAGACATACAAATGACTTAATATCATCGTAAGCATTGATTTCGACACAAGTGCGATCACCAGATTTAGTGGACTTGCCAGATAATACGCCCATAGTCCAAGGAAATTGTATCCAAGACCTGCATGAAAGGAATAAAACATCGAATCCATGCTTTTTAATTTTTCCTGATAATCTGCAAAAAAGGGCAAATACTGATGCAATGCATCAACGATCAGAAATGATTCACTGCCAAATGGCTGTATCTTCTCTGCGATCGCGATTCCTTCTAATAGAAGAACCGGCAGAAAAAACGAGAGTAACAGATACTTATGAGTTTTCAATATGTCTTTGATTTTGTTTGTCATGTCTGCTCCATTCTTTTACACGGTGATTGATTCCCATGATCATATGATATCTTTTTTTGATCATGGATGTGATCGAACCATGGGTCAATTCCGTAACATTTCCCCCATGTCTTCGATAATAAATAAGAGGTTCCTCCAAAAATACAACTTTCCCGAGTTGTTCTGACAGCAATCCGATCCATTGGTCATGAATCCAGATGTCATCTGGGATCGGCAGAATTCTTTTCATTGCGGATCTTCTGACTGCCATACAGCATCCGATATAGGAATTCTTTTTCATATTCTTCCAGAAGCCCGTTCCGCTATTTCTCCACTCAAAAGTGGTTTGATCTAAAGATGAAAGTTTTTCATCTACAATCTGTGCATCATGAACAACTGCCATCACTTTCGGGTCTTCAAATACACGCTCAATCTCTCTCATTTTATTTTTTTTCCACACATCATCCTGATCAGATAAGAAAATGATCTCCCCTCGACAATGCTTAAATGCATTCTCAAAATTTTTTACGACACCCTTCCCCGGTCCTTTGATCATGCGGATTCTTTGGTCATTTTCTACCCAATTTCGAAGTATTGCTTCTGATCCATCACTAGCATCATCCACTGAAATGATCAGTTCATCTGTCTCTTCCATATTATCAAGAATCGATCTTATTTGCTCATCTATATATTTCGCGCCATTATAAAAGGCCATTGCCACAGATTTCATACTAATTTCCTTCCTGCGTATTGATTTTCTTGAAATATTATACCATATCTTATATAATAATTCTAAGACAAAGGCGTCATTGAGAAAAAGAGGCGCTTTCCGACCTCTTTTTTGTTTTATCTTTTGGGATGTGCCAACGCCCATTTGAAGAAGATACCCTCTGTTTTAAACACACATATCATTATGACTTATAAGGAGGAAACAAAATGTCATACGTAGATGAAGTGATCGAGCAGGTAGTTGCTCAGAACCCAGCAGAACCTGAATTCCATCAGGCTGTAAAAGAAGTTTTAGAATCATTAAGAGCCGTTGTTGAAGCAAACGAAGAAGCTTTCAGAAGAGATGCTCTTCTTGAACGTCTTGTAAACCCAGAACGCCAGTTCAAATTCCGTGTACCTTGGGTAGACGACAAAGGACAGGTTCATGTTAACACAGGTTACCGTGTACAGTTCAACAGTGCGATCGGACCATACAAAGGTGGTTTAAGACTTCACCCATCTGTTAACCTTGGAATCATCAAATTCTTAGGATTTGAACAGATCTTCAAAAACTCTTTAACAGGACTTCCTATCGGTGGTGGTAAAGGTGGATCTGACTTCGATCCTAAAGGAAAATCTGACCGTGAGATCATGGCATTCTGCCAGAGCTTTATGACAGAGCTTTGCAAATACATCGGAGCAGATACAGACGTTCCTGCTGGTGATATCGGAACTGGTGCAAGAGAGATCGGTTACATGTTCGGTCAGTATAAGAGAATTCGTGGACTTTATGAAGGAGTTTTAACAGGTAAAGGTTTATCTTATGGTGGATCTTTAGCTCGTACAGAAGCTACAGGATATGGACTTCTTTACTTAACAAGCGAAATGTTAAAATGCAATGGTAAATCTATCGAAGGAGCTACAGTTGCTGTTTCTGGATCTGGTAACGTTGCAATCTATGCTACAGAAAAAGCTCAGCAGTTAGGTGCTAAAGTTGTTACAGTTTCTGACTCTACAGGATGGATCTATGACAAAGATGGTATCGATGTTGCATTATTAAAAGAAGTAAAAGAAGTAAAACGTGCTCGTTTAACAGAATACGCTGCTGCTCGTCCAAGTGCTGAATACCACGAAGGAAGAGGAGTTTGGTCTATTCCTGTTGACATCGCTCTTCCATGTGCAACTCAGAACGAATTACACTTAGAAGATGCAAAACAGTTAGTAGCTAATGGATGTTATGCAGTTGCAGAGGGTGCTAACATGCCTACTACTTTAGAAGCTACTGAATATTTACAGGAAAATGGTATATTATTTGCACCTGGTAAAGCTGCCAACGCTGGTGGTGTTGCTACATCTGCTCTTGAAATGTCTCAGAACAGCGAGAGATTAAGCTGGACATTCGAAGAAGTTGATGGAAAATTACAGAACATCATGGTTAACATTTTCCACAACTTAGATGACGCAGCAAAACGTTACGGAATGGAAGGAAACTATGTAGCTGGTGCTAACATTGCAGGATTCGAGAAAGTCGTAGATGCAATGACAGCTCAGGGTATTGTTTAATCCTTAAGAAGAAAGAAGAATGTTCCCGTGGGACGGAATATTCAACTAAAATAATGTCATGTGTATGTAGAAAGCGGAGATCCTTTTATGGATTCTCCGCTTTTTGGGTTTTATTTATTTGCTTTTTAATTTCGGTGTTCTTATGATCTGTACGATCAATGGAATAACCATGATAAACCATACGATCGGTTCTGCTACGATAACACCTGCATATCCCATCAAAGGTAACTAATGTAAATGCGATTACCACTTTTCCGACCATTTCTAATCCACTGGATACTAATGGTGTGATCTGATTCCCCGATTCCTTGCATAACATTTCTTACTATGCTGATGACCGCTGGCACATAATAAAAGATCGTATTAAACTTCAGGTAATTTGTTGCATTTACAATGACTACATCTTTGTGACTTCCTGTAACCATATGGACTAACTGCGGTCCGATCGTATAACTTGCGATCATCGCAAAAGTTGACCAGACACATGTATAAATGATCGCTAGTTTCATACCTTCCTTAATTCTGTCAACTTTCCTAGCTCCCATATTCTGACCACAGAATGTTGCCATCGTCTGGCCAAAGACACTGAACATGATCATATATATTTCTGTGATCTTTCTTGCCGCTGTATGGGCTACGATAATTTCCTGCCCAAGCTTATTGATCGCTGTCTGTAATGTAAGTGATCCAATATTCACAAGAGAACTCATAAATCCCATAGACATTCCTGTCGCCAGCATTTCTTTGATCATTTTAGATTCCAAATTTTTAAAATCATTTTTATTCAGACGTAATAATTCGTACTTATGAATCATATAAAAGCAGCAAATGACCAATGCGATAAACTGTGCCAACACAGTTGCTGCTGCCGCACCCCATGTTCCCGTTTTCCATACTGCAACAAATAAAAGATCCAGTACGATATTTAATCCTACAGAAATCGCAAGAATCAATAATGGTGTTAACGTATCTCCGATGGCACGCATCACCGCCATCAAAATATCATAAAACATCGTGACCCATAAACCAATGATAATGATCAGTATATATTGTTTCGCTTCGATAAATAATTTGACTGGAACATTCAAAAATCCTAAAATCGGATTGATAAATACCGTTCCGATCAAGATTAAAATAGCAGAAACGATCACTCCTAACACAAGTGCGATCGCAAATGATCTTCGAACTCTCTTTTTATCACCTGCTCCAAATTTCTGCGCTGTAATGATCGCAAATCCATTGGCCAGACCTAATAAGAAACCAACGATCAAGTTACTGATCGTTGTCGTTGCACCAACTGCAGCAAGTGATCGTTCTCCAAGAAAACTTCCGACAATCCTTGTATCAGCAAGACTGTATGTAAGCTGTAATAAGTTCCCTAAAAATACTGGAATCGCAAATCCTAAGATCAATGTTGAAATCTTTCCTTTTGTCAGATCTTTCATGATCGATCCTCCGCCTTCTGTAATCTTCCATTTCCATCGATCACAACTTTATTTCCTTCATTGATATCTCTTTCGTATAGTAATTTATCTTCCATGAAGATTATTGTTTCTTCCTTCGTTATTTCTTTTTTTAAATATACTTTATCTTTGATTTCCTGTCCTTCCGGGCGGCCTTCACAACCGAAGTCTGGTTCTTCGATTCTTGTGACGTAGTATGTGTCCATATATTGTTTTTCCTTCTTTCTTTGTTATGTTTGAAAATTTTTATTTTAGCATAAATGATGTTGTTAGGACAGTATAGATTGCATTTCTTTTGCTAACCACTACGATTTCCTATATTTCCACATCAAAACCGAACCAATATAAGAAACCAAAACCATTACAATTGATATCACTACTGCATTCTTTAAAAACACCTGACTCCCCGGAATTCTTGGTATTTTTCGTATTGCATAAAAGATCAATCTACCTCCTACATAGCAAACTAAAAACAATGGCAATCCTACGAGTCTGTTTCTTATATTTTTTAAATGTAGCATGAGATTTACTGGAATCTGAATTGACATGCATAAGAAACTTACTACAACGATCCATTGAATCACTTGCTTTACTTCATAGAACGGAACTTCAACATTGAGAACGCCAAGTGCTCTTCCGATCAAAAATATGATGGTCATAATTGCTGTCGCTACAACTCCAAGAAGATACCTCATACCAACTTGTTTCCTTCCACTGACTGGTAAGATCTTGCAATACTGATTCCATCCACAGGCTTGATCATCAATCATTGTGTCATTAAGCTGAATTACAAGAAGTGCTGACAAAACAGCCCCGCCAGTACCAAATCCAAAAAATCCTATGATCATCTGAAGAACTAAAAGTATCCAAATCACATATTTAATTCCACATTCCATAATCCTGCATTTGTATTCTAAACACAAACCTTTCACACTGCGCCCTCCTTATTGATCATTCCGCTTCTCGTATAATTTGCAACTCAATACACCTGAAAAACACCAAATGATAAATAGCAAAATCAGAAATACAATGGTCGGGAATGGCAGATTTAATAACAATTGCTGCAACCTATATGGGTAAAGCATTCCAAGAAAACATACGATCATCGCTGCAGATACCCTTCCTTCGTCATATCCATATCTGCACAAAATCGGAAATACAAATATCATATCCAATGTACCGTTAATCCATATAGCTTTTACAACACGACCAATAAAGTAAATATTGATTCTGCCCACTATCATCTTCTGGCAGATCATACTTCCTGCAAAAACTAAGATACTCGCGATTATCACGATCCCAAAACCAAAGATATATTTTGAAACAACAATCTCCCTTCCATTGATTGGAAATGTTGCTCTGTACATATCCCAATTTGATTTTTTTCATATTCTACCGAATGCATTAGAATATAGAAAATCGTTATTACTGCACAATATATCCAAAAAGATTCATCAGGGAAAAAGTCTGTATTTTTATAATTGGCAGCAATACTCCTAACCCCAGCATTGCCAGCATATGTATCCGATACTGACTCCACAAACTATACCA
>ENA-OQKR01000611-OQKR01000611.1-human-gut-metagenome-genome-assembly--contig:-NODE-611-length-13782-cov-3.435225_pt1 | contig 13782 bp, 17 predicted proteins | sample MGYA00242803_ERZ504806 | MGnify/ENA primary metagenome ERZ504806 (study PRJEB26092, sample SAMD00036399) | human gut metagenome | host: Homo sapiens | study: EMG produced TPA metagenomics assembly of...
ATTGGTAATACTGCAAATAAAAACAGCCCCGCTATAAAAGACACAAGCGTTCCATAAATCCAACTCTCGGACATTAATTGAGTAGGTTCACAAAAGCTGAAAGAAAACAATCCCAGATTTCCGAAAAGTGCGGACAGATAGAATGTATCTCCACCATAAATCTGGATTTTTCCATTTGTAACACTTGTTCCTTTGGAAAGATTATGTGCTGTCACATTTTCTGGTACACTCAGTGTCACATAGTTTCTGTGATCTCCAGACAGTGTGATATTTGGTGTTTTCTGGATGTTTCCATCCCGTACTGCATTCAGCTTTGTGCTTGAAAGGCTCAGTTCACCTTTTGGCGGTTCTTCCTGTCCAAACAGATAATTGATATATGCGATAACCCCTGCATTTACAAGGTCATTATAATTACACCCTGTAAATCCGGCTTCTCCTGCATAAGCATAGCTGGCTGCAATGTGTGTATACACATACTTTTCATCTTCCGTTTTTCCAGACAGATAACTTCCTGTCAGATTTCCTGCCCCGCCATAACCATAATAAAGGACTTTCTGCAGATTTTTATTGCTGTCCAGTACCTGTGCTACATAACTTCCACTCGGTGGGGATGCTTTCTGGGACTGAAGGCAGTATGCAATTTTTCCATTGACTGTAAACAGGCAAGTAAGATAATTTCCAATATAACTTGGATAATAAATAGTTCTCCCCTTTGTCAATGTAACTGTGGAACCGCTGCTTGTAGCTCTTTCAGCCGCAGACAATACCATCACATTTCCCTCTTCGATGTCCTCTTTCAGTTCTTTGATTGCCTGTGCAGATGCATCTTCTTCGGATGTTTCAATTTCTACATCTGTGTAGTTCTGCACAGGCGAATCCGAATCATCTTCAGATTCTGTATCTGACTTCTGTTTCTCTCCACCATTTTCTTCGGAATGTGCCTGTCCTTCGGTATCCGTCAGAGTCACTTTACGGGTGATGGTATAGCTGTCACTCTTATCTTTTGGAACGACCATATAAGTGGCAATATATGTTCCTGCTTTGTCTGAATGATACTCTCCACCATTCTCATCTTTGATACTTACAAGCGTAACATCTTCTTTTTCTGCATCATAATGGATTCCTTCCATACTGGTTTCCACTGCAAATGTATCATCTGAAACTGCTTTTGTGATATCATCTGCTGTAACTGATGTATCTTTCTGGCTTGTTACCGCCTGTTCAGATGCCTGTACTTCCGTCTGCTGTTCCGAGCCTGTCTGTTCGGCCGCAAACGCATTCGCACTGCTCAAGGTACTGATGCCCATCAGGACAGCCAGTCCAAAAGCAGCAATTCTGGTCTTTAATTTTCTAACCTTCATGTGCTTTTCCTTCCTATTATAAATAGATTTTTTCAGTAAAATACCGCAGAAGATGTTTCCTCTGCGGTACGTTTTATCTTGCATATCGATTTTTTCTTTTTTTACTTCCTGTCTGGTACGTTTTACCGCTTCCATGACAGACTCCGTTGGAATCTGGTTATCCTTACATCCTTCCAGAATTCCATCCAGATAAAATTTCGATGGCTTTGCCGGAACATCTTTGTGCGGAGCGTTCATCATATATACAAACACTTCTTTCTCCACACCATCCTGATTTTTTACCCGAATCGATTCTTTCCCATAAAAACTTGGGAATCCTTCATAAAAATCCAGACTCTTCTCACACGCTTCTGTGATTTTCCATAAGACTCCTTCGACATAGCTTCCTTTTTCCGGCAGAACCGTTGCTACCCCATTGCCCGGAGCCCTTCCCCGAAATGCCAGCCGATAATTTTCAAGCCGGACGTTTTCCACAACTTCCGCAGCCGGACACCTGTACTTCATCTGCTCCAGATTCATGTTGCTGCCATAAGCGAAGTAATATCTATCTTTCATTTTTTCTCACCTCTATCTGACTCCTTCTGTCCTTTGATTTTTCTTCAGACACTCATACGTGCTTTTATCATATCTCCACGCAAGATCACCATCCAGATTTGCCAGCAGATGTTTTCGAACATTTTTATATTCGTCTCCAATTAACCCAAGTCTCAATAAAAATGTACGAAATGTAAATGCCGGGTTTTCTGATATCAGTGTCTTTTTCATCTGTGTCGATCTCTGATTGATTGCCTGTGCGGAAATGGCTAATGCCAGTGTAATATTTGCTCTACACCTTTCCTGCATGTAGTGTGCTTTCAAAACAACGCCATTCCAAAGTTCCCTTGGAAAACACAGCATGAAGATTCAGAGCATAATAACGGGTATGATCATAATGGGTATGACTTCCATCCCTGCCTCCATACCAGACATTTCTTACTCGGTCCATTGTGATTGATTTATTTGGTATTTTTCGGATTTTCTCCAATACCTCCGGTCGCACCCTCTGACAATAACTATTTGCTCTTCTCTCCTGCACTTTCAGTGCTTTGAACAGGATATCTTCCTTTGCATACATAATTGTCAGTGCATTTTTCAGACTCTGCGGTGTATGATTCGATGCATCTACATGAACATGCTGACCACAGGACTCATTTACAAAACCTCCATGCTGTCGCAGACATCGTACTACTTCCTGTAACTTTCCCATTTCATCATAGGATAATTTCGGTGATACCATTTCTGTTGAATATTCTCCACCTGCGTCTACAATTCGACCGTATACTTTCCGTTGTGTATAAATGCTCCCATCAGACATAAATTTCCACTTTTTTCCTTCCAGATCTATCACTGACCAGACTCCATAAGTAGTGCCGTCATAATATGCTTCTGTTCCAAACATTTCAGCAACAACTTCTGCAGCACGTTGTCTGGTAATCCCTGTCATTTCGATTTCTGTGCCAAAGTATTGGTCTTTTATTCCGATCATGCCTAATGGATTCCTTTCTCAGACACTTTCTGTGTGTTAAGTTCGGAGTCTGCCTTTTGTAACAATCTGCCAATTGCCTCGATAACATTGACAGTTACTCCGTTTCCAGCCTGTTTATAAAGCTGTGCGTCAGAAGTGCTGTCTATGATCTTATCAATCTGCCAGTCGTAATAACCCTGCAGTCGCAGACATTCCCTCGGAACTAACCTTCTTATTCTGCCGTGATACAAGATGCCATGACGATCGGTTGCAGTAATTGTAAACATCGGTTCTTCGGGTTCTTTCATACGTCTGCCGTTCTGACGAACATTCTCTTTTGCTGGTGTTAAGACTGCTCTTGCTCCATCCTCTGCTAATACACCAGAACATTCTCCTTTCGTATTTGTGGTACACCGCATTGTCTGGTATTCAGGCTTCTGCATTCCTTCCGTTACCACGGCGGAGGTGAAAGATCGACAAGTGCAGCGTTCCCTGTTGAACACCTGTTGTCAGGGTATGTGCGATCTGGTGTCCGACTCTTCCTCTCCTGCTGTTGAGATTCGCATAACCCAGATCGATGCTGTCCCCTTCTCTTGCAAGTTTGTAGCCGAGCTTTGTATTCTCTTTGATTGGAACACCTACATCATATAATCCTGTCTTGCCGCCCATTCCACCTGCCTGTGATGTCAGGGTACAGCTTAGTCCTTTGGGACTGTAGACTCTTTTCCCCTGACTTCCTGCCCGGACTTGAACAAGAGCTGCTCCATTTGTTTCTGGTTCAGGTAATACTTTTCCGGCACATCGGAAATCAAAATATCCGACAATATACACCCGTTTTCTTGCTTGGGGGACTCCGAAATCCTTGCTGTTAAGCACTTTCCATTCGACATGGTACCCCAGTTCAGAAAGCGTACTGAGGATGGTGCAAAACGTCCGGCCTTTGTCATGCGATAACAAACCGGGAACATTTTCAAGGATAAAATACGAGGGTCTTTTAGCTTCAAGAATCCGGGCAATTTCAAAAAAGAGAGTTCCTCTTGCATCTGCAAATCCTTCTCGCTTTCCGGCGATAGAGAATGCCTGGCAAGGAAATCCTGCACAGAGTAAATCAAAATCTGGCATTCGTTCTGGTTCGATTGTTCTTGCGTCATTACAATACCACTCCCCTTCCGTATCAAACAGCAATCGGTAGTTCTTATCCGCATAAGTATCCACCTCGCAATGTCCGACACAGACAAAGTTTCCTGCCCGTCTTAAGCCTTCACGAAATCCCCCGATTCCGCTAAAGAGATCAAAAAATTGAATGGTTGCGGCTATCAACCTCCTTTTTGCTGATAAAAACAGGCGGCATGATCTCTCATACCGCCCTTCGTTATTCTGTATCAATTGGTTACCATTCTGTTGGTTCTTCTGCTTTGGATTCTTCCGGATCAGTCTCTCCTTCTGGTTCAGTTTCCTCTTCCGGTTCACTTTCCCCTTCTGGTTTGTTTTCCTCTTTCGGTTCACTTTCTCCATCCGGTTCGGCTTCCTCTTCTGGTTCACTTTCCCTTTCCGGCTCAGTTCTTTCTTCCGGTTGAGTTTCTTCTGTTCCCAATTCTCCAGTTGTCTGTTCGGATTCTTCAGGCTGCTCTTTGCTTTGCCATTCGACCTCTACCTTTTCCAGTGCTTCTTCTATAATCTGAATTAAGAAGTCTTTCTGTTTCATGTGTTTCTTTCCGATGACTACTTTTAATCTCTGGAATAATTCCTCTGATACCTGTACTGCTACTGTTCTTACTGCTCCCATGCTTATTTCTCCTTTTCCTTCCACTCTGTTGAAATGTTCTTCAATGACCTGTTGTAAAAATTTTTGTGTGCTGCTTTCTGTGAGTTCAATCTCTTCTCTTACTTTCTCATGTAAGTCCATCGGGATCTTTCCGCAGATATTTTTCATCTCTGCCATAACCTTTCTCCTTTCACTTTTGCTACACACAACATACTCCAAAGCCGCATGGAAAGCTATTCACAATACCCACCAAAGATATCGATGCATTTCTTGCCTTACCCCTAGCAGATCCAACAATGTATGTATCGTGCAATCATAGGCCTCACCCCCTTTACAAATTTTCCATTTGAGATAGAAAATCCATCATCTGATCTGGTATTTCTTCCGATGATGGTTTCGTTTTCAATTGTTCCGTAGTGCCACATATTCCTAATTCCCGAACACTTTCTTTTATCGTCTTTTGAATGACTTCTTCCATCCATTTCCGATCCTCTTTTTCCAGAATTGCCTGAACCAGATACTGGCTTTTCTGCCCTTCTGGAACACTTTGAAATTTCTCCCATGCCCTCTGGTGTTCTGGATTTTTCAGGTTCGGGCGGAACGAATATACCGGGCGTGTCATCTCGTCCACATCTGCTCTACAATCCGTTCATACCCTGTTGCGTTGGCATGGACGTCCTCTATAAAAACGGGGCGGCAAATCGCGTCCTGTGCGGTCACGTGGCGTTTTAAAATTGCGGAGCCTCCCCCCATAAATACGGTGGGTACTGCCCGGAGATCAAACCCGGATTCTGTCACCGCAGACAGTATTCTTTCTATATATTTCCGTCCGTTTTCCTGTATGATCCGTCTGGCCTCCTCTGCCATACTGCAAGATTCCCTCCGAAGCACACGCTCAATTTGAGTTTCTGTCACAGACAGTCCGGTATTTCTACGCACTTGTTCTGCTGTCTCATCAATACATCGGATTACTCCAAGTTCCAGACTTCTGCACGTTGCTGCATTCGGAACAGCATTGTCCAGCCTCATAAGGTCAACGGTCCAGCCACCAATATCAACAAGCAGAACAGACGGTTCATTCTTCAGATACTCTGGATGCAGAGCAAGCGCAGAGTATCCCTGTGGGAACAGTTTCACATCTTTTATTGTTATCTCATATAACTCACTTTCATATAAAAATCGCACTGGCTGCTCTTTCCGCAACAGATACTCCCTGAATCCCTGTTTCTCTCTTCCAAAACTTGAAAGCGGAAGTCCAACAGCCAGAATTACCTCTGTCTTTCGTTCCGCTTTCCGATGCTTGATTTCTTCTGCAATGGCTGCCAACGTCAGCAGATAATAATTATCATTGGACGTTTTATTTTTTACCAGCGTCTGTCTTCCCGTACCGCAGACATAATACTTTCCTTGATATTGCAGAACATTCTGCATGGTATACGGCTCGTAATCATACCCAATAATTCCACTTGGGAAAGACACTTGTCTTGTTTTAATGGCATAATAGCCATGATCAATTCCTATGATTATCGCAATCACATCCTTTCATTTTTTCTGTTTAACGTAAGATCAAAAATGTTGTCACTGCTGCAACGGATCGTTGCAAAAGTGCCATTCGTGAACACTTTTCTATGTTCCAGCGTCCCAAAACCTGCGGAAAATCTGGTTTTTTTATACCACTATCGCCAGAGGAACACTACTGTTCCTTCCCAGCCGGTTATAAAAGATCCCTCTCCCGGCGGCGGTCCAGCCTGTCCGGGGAGGGATATATCGCAAGTTTCCTTTTGAACAATTGCCTGTCTTTTTATTTTATGAGATGTTTTTCCTGCTTTTGTAAAATGGGAAGATACTCCGGTTCTGTCAAAAACTTCCGTATATAATTGCCCTTTTTTCCCAGCTTGTTATCATTTTTCAGCAGTTCTATTTCTACCATGTAATGGGTATCTGGATGAAATCTCTTCTCACACAAAATGCTGTCCCCTTTTATATAATCAGATTTAGCCGATTCTCTTGCTGCCGCCAAGAGTTCATAAATACTTACTTCCACCTCTTATCACCTCCCAAAAGACCAGAAAAAAGCAGACCTCTTAATCGAAGTCTGCTCCTGTCGGATATGGTAATCCTCTTTCTTCATATTTTTTATCGATATAATTTCGAATCCATTCCCTGTATTCTTCCGTTAATGCCAGTTCCTGAAATTCTAACAACCACTTTTCCCCTTTTGCTTCGTCATCAAGCCATCGATCTTCTATGCACTCCGGCTCATCTAACATTTTCATCATCGCTTCAAATGGCTCTTTTACATCATCACCAAATTCTTTCCATAAGGCGATTCCATAGTTCTCCAGTTCAAAAAAATTCTGTCAGATATGTCAATCGTTCCATATCCCCCAATGTCATTCTTTTTTCACCTGACAATAATGCTCGATCTCTTTTGCCACATAGATTTAAAAATTTTCTCTTTTCCATCTCCACATCCATTATACTTTTACCTCTTCCTGTTAAAAATAATTCCTTATTACGAAACATTATAAAATTTAAATTCTTTAGAATCAATATATATATTTCTGTATTACGAATCTTTTTATTTTATAAGGGGAGTTCATCATTATGCAAAAGATTAGACCAGATATGGATATTGGTAAAAATATCCAAGCAATTCGATATAAAAACAATATGACTCAAGACCAAGTAGTTGCAAAATTAAATCTTATGGGTATCTCCATCACCAAAAGTACCTATGCCAAACTGGAAACAAATCGCATGAACATTAAGGCATCTGAATTAGTTGCACTTGCAAAACTCTTTCATACCGATATCAATGCTTTCTTTTCCGGCTTGCTATAGTTCGACATTCCCCGACTCCCTGTGTATATAATAGCATATTAAAAATAAGAACCAGTCTATATTCTTATCGGATATAAACCAGTTCTTTTTTCTTATCAAATAATATAAAAGTGACAGGGAATTCAGATTCTTATCTTCTGTCACTCATGTAATTATTATTCTATTTTAAATTTAATGAATTTACCCATTCTTGAATTTCTTTTTCAATGTTATTTTCTATATAAACGTCATACACATTTTTCCACATTATCTGTGTATACTGTTATTTTCAACCCCATAATTATAACTTGGTACACGCTATACACTACTATAAACTGTACTCCATTTTAGGGAAGCCTAACAGGATCACATCGTAATCCTCAATATGCGCATCCTTATTTGCCAATGCCGGACGAAAAGCCTTATCATTCATCTCCACGGAACTGCGGGAATTCTTATTCATCCATTCCAAATCATCGCTTGCGTAAGGTACTTCCGGTCTGATTTCATAAAGATCACTTCCGACTGCCTTTGCAATTTCTTTTGCCTTCTGAGCGGTTGTTCCGCTGGCACTAAAATAAGCAACTAATACTTTTTCCATTTTACTCATTACCTCCATTTACTTTTTCTATTTGATGCAGCATATAATCCAGTTCAAGCTGCTCCTTATTTCAAATATTCTTCAAAAAACGCTGCAATCTTCTCAAAAGGAATCACATTCGCATTATCGTATAAATCCGTGTGAACAGCATCCGGAATGATCATCAGTTCCTCTGTTTTCATCTTCATTTACACATTCTCCTGAATATTTTTGATAAATCTTGCAGGCACACCCCCATAGACGGTACATGCCGGTACATCCTTGGTTACGACAGCACCCGCAGCAATCACTGCACCATCTCCGATCGTGACACCTTTACAAATGGTTGCATTGGCACCTATCCAGACATTTTTTCCTATATGGATTGGTGCAGGAATCAGATTGCCCCGATGCTTTGGATTAAGACTGTGGTCTAGCGTAGCAATCACCACATTATGTCCAATCAATGCTCCGTCATCGATTGTGACGCCGCCCTGATCCTGAATCTTGACACCCGCATTGAAGAACACTTTTTTCCCCATCTTCAAATTCTTTCCGCAATCTGTATAAAAACGGCGGAAAACAGGGAAAATGTTTCATCCACCCTTCTTCCCGTGATTTCACACATAAATTTCAACAATTTCTTCGTTTGTATGGTAGCTTCCATTTAACTCTGTGGTCAGCCGTATTGCCTCCTGCGATAACTTGTGCATACATAAATGTGCCTCTGAACCTGCCTCAATCTCAGCTCCACTCTCCATGTATTTCAAAAATTCGTTCAGTTCCATTTCATTTTCACCTCGCTGAATCAAGACTCGCTCACGAGTCTTGCACGCTAGAGCGTGTCTGAAAAAAGGCTTTTCGTGAGCTGCGAGTCTCAGTTTGTGGGAGATTTTATCCGAATGAGGGCGGCGTAGCGGGCTACGGCAACCGAATGAGGGTAAAATCTCCCGCAAAGTGGGGCTTGCAGATTGCGGAAATGATTTTTCAGACACGCTCTAGATTCGGGGAAGCCTATGCTGATATATTTCCTTGTCGAATCTGTGCGCATCCTCGCGGAGCAAATTAACTTAAGCTGGAGTCCAGCTCTGACTGAGTTAATTATAATTTTCATCAAGGTAAATATCAAATTGCTATAATTTATATCTGGTTATTCTTGAAAGGAATATCCGTTTGATGTACAATCAGGATATCAAAGAAGGGAGACTTTCAAATTGGAATTACGAGTATTACGCTATTTTGCCACATCAGCCAGAGAAGGAAGCATGACAAAAGCGGCTGAAAAACTTCATGTTACACAGCCTACACTGTCAAAACAAATAAAAGAGTTGGAAGAGGAACTTGGTCAGAAACTGTTCATCCGGGGAAATTACAATATCCATCTGACTCCGGAAGGCGAAATTCTCTATAAACGAGCTTTAGATATTCTTGAGATGGCAGACCAGACAACTGCTGAATTTGCTTCTATGAACCAGTTTAACGGCGGAGACCTGTATCTTGGCTGTGCAGAATCCGACGGCATCTCTCTGCTTGCCAAAACTGCCGGACAACTACTGAAAAAACATGCCAATCTTCATTTTCATTTATACAGTGGAAATGCTGAAACCGTATGCGAACGCTTGGATAAAGGTCTGCTTGACTTTGCGTTTGTTGTTCAAAATATTGATGTGTCCAAGTACTCGTATCTGGAGCTTCCTGTGAAAGATACTTGGGGCTTGCTTATGCGAAAAGACAACCCCCTTGTATCGAAACAATCCATAGCACTGGAAGATCTGCTGGGGCTTCCGCTTATTGTCTCCAGACAAGGTGCAACCAACGAAATGCCGCAGTGGCTTCAAAAAAATTATTCTCGCCTAAATATTGTTGCCACCTATGATCTGATTTTTAATGCATCTATTCTCGTCCGTGAAGGTATCGGACTTGCGCTCGGATTTGACAAGCTGGTAAGCACCAGCGCAGACAGCATCCTTTGTTTCCGCCCAATCACACCTGCTATTGTCTCTCCCATGCGTCTGATATGGAGAAAAGACCAGCAGTTCTCCCGTGTGGCGACGCTGTTTTTAGAAGAACTGAAACCGTTGTGTTTCTAAATCTTCGTTACTCGCAAGAAGGTCCCGCCATTGCACAATAAGATTTTATGACCTGATTTTCTTCCGTAGGCACACTTTGGTTGTCCTTGTAGGACCACCTGCTGCTCGCTCTAACCTTTTTAGCGTTCTATTCAGCCTGATAGAGGCAAAAAAATACCCCGTTGGTTTCCCAACGAGGCATCAAAGACGATTCTATTCTGTTTTCTGTAAACTGTTATCCATCTTTCCTGGTGACCGTTTGCTGCAACCTTTTTTAACACTATTTTTGCAAATAAACAGGATGCCGACATTTGAAATACCGACACCCTGTTTGCAAAATTCGAAAATGCCTTACTGCTCCATACGAACCGTAATCTTGGACGGATACTGTCCGCCATGGAAGATTGTATTATGTGCAACAACCGTTGTCTGGCTGTTGAAACCGTCTTTTGTATTGCTGTTCGGGAATACAAAGTTCTTCGCACTGGAGGTAATCGTCACGCGAATTCGATGTCCCTTCTTAAAGCAGTTGGAAATCTTCGTCGTGAGGATTGTCAGCGGAACTACCTCGCCCGGATTTAAGAAGTCTGCATGGTCAAATCCATTGCGATACTTCGCAGATAAGATACCATCTGCCAGTTTGATAGAACGGCCATTTTCATCTACATCCGTTAATCGAACCATGAAATCCGTGTACCGGTGCATCGGAAGCGATGTAAAGAGTACACGGTTATATCGCCTGTGATTACCACGTCCTTCTCCAGCGGATCCGTGGAGTAACACAGCATATCCTGACGTTTCTCCTCCTCTGTATAGTCCTCCGGAACCTCGATTTCATTTTCCGACATATCGATGATATGAGTTGACGGATTCTGAGGATCATAATCATAGCTGTCCTGGCTCTCCTTCTCCGGCAGTTTAAAGGAAAGAACTCCATCACCGGAGGATGTGTTGGCATGACCACAGCTGTCCAGGTAAATCTCTATTTCCTGGGTCTTCGGAATTGGCCAGTTGGAAGCTGTCTTCCATGTTTCCTGTCCGACGGTATAATACTCAACTGGAGCTGTTTTATCAATTCCGTTGTCTACGCCCTTCAGATGATGCTCAAACCACTGGAAATAGATAAAATCTAAGTCAAAGCGCAGAGCCTCGTCACCAAATGACACTCCATGCATATCGTATTTGCTGTTTCCGCTATGCTGCCACGGACCTAGAATTACTTTTCTCATGCCTTCCGGGAAATCATGCACAAGCTCCAGAGCCTCTGTCGTTCCCATTCCATTATCATCAAACCAGCCGGACTGTATGAGAGCCGGGATCTGCGCATGCACAGAGCGCTCCTTCCAGTTGGAACGGTGCCAGAATTCATCATAATCTGAATTTTCCAGCCATTTATCCAGGAACGGAACAGGATATCCCAGTGCTTTTTCTGCAAGCTGATCTAACGGGCGAATGTTCAATACTTCTTCCCAGTCATCCCGCTCCATCAGTTCCGGATGGAATTTTTTCTGAGAAACAGCAAATCCCCAGGCAAGCATTCCAGAGGTAAAACAGCCGCCTCTTCTCGGCAGATCCACAAATGCACTTCCTGCACATACGACGCTGATCAAGGCTTTCAGGTGAGGATTTCCGCTAGCTGCTGCTGCCCACTGTACATATCCCAGGTAGGAACCTCCTACCATGCCGACACTGCCTGAAGACCAGGACTGATCTGCAATCCAGTTCAGAGTATCATCGCCATCTTCCACCTCAGAGTGATTCGGAATCCATTCTCCTTCGCTGAGGTTGCGGCCCCGCACGTCCTGAACTACGACTGCATAACCGCGTTGTACGTATCGATAGTAAACCTCACAGCCATCTTCTTTTCCATATGGTGTACGAATCAATACCGCCGGCACCTTCTCGTCCAGCCCAGCCGGCACATAAACATCCGTTGACAGATGAATACCATCCCGCATAGGAACCGGAAAGCTTCCAAGATGACTGACTCCGTATATTTTCTCATCCGGCCAGGTATTCTTCCACATTTTAAGAACCGTTCTGTCCTCCTCGCCGTTCCGTACCAGTACTGTAACCATTTCTCTTGCCGGACAGCACACTGCAAGCAGCTCACCATTCTCTACCAGCTTATTATTCGGGAATTTGACATCACGCTGCAGATACCAGGAATCCTTACTGCTTGTATAGCGCTCTGCGCCTTCCGGCAGATCTACGATGACTTCCCCGTCTCCCACAAGTTTCTGTTCATAGCTATGGAGCTGATGTGACAGCTTCAATAAGTCAATTTTGGTAAATGATTTATAAAAGGCATTGTCCTCTTCCGACAAAGTCTCCCACGGAAGCAGCTTACCCGATGCAATATCCAGTTTTTGAATGGAGATCGGCTGCGTATCAAAATCAAGTTCCGCATAAAGAATTCCCGATACATACAAATGATATAGTTTCATAACGATTCATCTCCCTATTCGCTGCTGTGCACACATGTGTACACAGTTACTATGTTCCTGTTATACTCCGATGATGCCGCGGATAGCATAAGCAACTGCAATACCAAGGTAGTTGCCCATCGCTCCGGCCAGAACGCCCATCAGAAGACCGGTTGTAATCATAGTTTTCCACTGTGCACTTGATGCAATCAGAGCAGCTGTCGGGCCGTCAGAAATACATGCCACAGCAGAAAGAAGAACATACTCAAATTTTACCTTCAACAGTCTCGTTACAAGCAGATGCAGTACAATGCAGCTGACGATAACGCAGAAGCAGAATAAGGTAATATAGAATGTAGATCCGAAGAACTGTTTCAGATCAACGGCGAATCCAATGGTGGTCAGGAATAACAGTGCCACAAAAAGTCCCAGGTCAAAGTTGCCGCGCAGCTTACGTACTGCCGGAATCTGTGCAATGATAATCGAGAAGGTCGTAATCAGAATAATACGTCCTGCACTGCGGAAGCCCGGTCCAAATACCATACCTGCAATGGTCGTAGCTGCCCATACGGTTCCGAAGCCAATTGCCAACAGCCATGCGATCTCCTGAATGGACCATTCCTTGGATGCCATCAGTTCTTCATGATCTCCGTCGCCCTGCAGCTCTGCCTCTGTCATCTCATACGGCCACAGCTTTCTCAGCCGTTTTGAATTTTTGTAGATAGCCGGTGCCGCAAACATAAGAATCAGACTCGGAATACCGATTACATAGTCTGCTGCATTAGCAGCCGCAATGGTTCCTCTTGAAGCATCAAGTCCAACTGCAATTGCTGTCAGGTTGGAACTTCCTCCTGTATAGGTTCCGACAAACATTCCGGCAATCTTCCATCCCTCATCAATCTTGGATGCGAATAAAACACCAAACAGGAATGCCATCAGGCAGACACTTGCCGCTGCAGATACCAGTGCAATAATCGAGTTTCTGTTTAACAGTTTTTTCATCTGTCTCAGATCCAGACTCAGCAGACAGATAGAAACAGACAGCGGAACACAATAGCCGCTGAGTGCATCATAGGTTGGACTTGACACCGGTACAATTTTCAGGTTTGAAAGAACAATACCGGTAACAATAACCGTTAAAGCCGGCCCAAGTACCTTGAACACTTTAAAGCGCTGAAGCCAAAAGCCGGCAGCTACCATAAGAAACATAACCAGAAGCAATGCGCCTTCTGATGAAAATAATGTTGTGCTTTC
>ENA-OQKR01000612-OQKR01000612.1-human-gut-metagenome-genome-assembly--contig:-NODE-612-length-13778-cov-4.379020_pt1 | contig 13778 bp, 13 predicted proteins | sample MGYA00242803_ERZ504806 | MGnify/ENA primary metagenome ERZ504806 (study PRJEB26092, sample SAMD00036399) | human gut metagenome | host: Homo sapiens | study: EMG produced TPA metagenomics assembly of...
CAGCCAACGCCGATGGCATTGCCCTGGCTCCTTGGAGGCATGAACTCGGCCGAGCGCTTGCGAAGGTCGGGATAAACACACCCCTGCACGATAGGGAAAAGAGCCTGATGATAGCCGTATTTGGGTTCCGTTTCATTGAATCGCGTGATACAACGGTCCAGCCAACGATGCGTCATTTCCATGGACTTCTTGGCATAGGCATACTCTGCATCACCCGGAGTACACTCGTCAAAAGCCATCATGATGTCTGCCCCGATGGTACGTTCAATGTCCATTACCCTTTCCGGAGTGAAAATGTGTTTGCTTCCGTCGATGTGCGAACGGAACTCAGCACCTTCTTCACGCAACTTGCGGATACCTGCCAAGGAAAAGACCTGAAAACCGCCGCTATCGGTCAGCATCGGACGGTCGAAGCCGTTGAACTTGTGCAATCCGCCGGCTTTTTCAATAACATCCAATCCGGGACGCAAATAAAGATGATAGGTATTACCTAATATTATCTGCGCCTTTATATCTTCTTTCAACTCTGTCAAATGCACGCCTTTTACGGTTCCCAACGTACCTACCGGCATAAAGATAGGCGTTTCAATCTGTCCGTGGTCGGTAGTAATCAAACCTGCACGGGCATTTGTCTTGCTGTCTGTATACTGTAACTCAAATGTCATTCTTCTTACTTTTCTATCTTTTCTTTTTTAACGGACAAGTCAATGGCATCAGCTACCTTTTCATCAGTCAGCGCAATGGCAAACACTTCTTTTACGTCTTTCACATAGTGGAAAGTCAGTCCTTTCAGATAAATCTCCTGTATCTCTTCAATGTTCTTACGATTCTCGTCGCTGAGGATAATCTCCTTGATACCGGCACGTTTGGCAGCCAGAATCTTTTCCTTGATACCACCTACGGGAAGAACTTTTCCGCGCAGCGTGATTTCGCCTGTCATGGCAAGATTGGCCTTTACTTTTCTCTGCGTAAGTGCGGATGCCAGCGAAGTAGCCATTGTTATACCTGCCGACGGGCCATCTTTGGGGATAGCTCCTTCGGGAACATGAACATGGATATTCCAATTGTCGAAAATCTCTTCATCAAGATTCAGCAACGAAGCATGAGACTTGATGTACTCCAATGCCAGCATAGCCGATTCTTTCATTACATCACCCAGGTTTCCGGTCAGTGTCAAGCGACCGCCTTTACCGCGGCTGAGACTGGTTTCGACAAACAGAATCTCACCGCCGACAGCAGTCCATGCCAAGCCCGTAACTACACCAGCATATTCATTGCCTTGATATTTGTCGCGTGTATATTCGGGAGCACCCAGGAATTCGTACAAATCGCCCGGCTTGATTTCTGTTTTTGCGAAATAGCCGTCCGTAGCATATTGGCGAGCCGATTTGCGAAGAATTTTTCCAATCTTCTTTTCCAATTCACGTACACCGCTTTCACGGGTATAAGACTCGATGATTGCTTCCAACGTATTCTTTGGAATCTTGATATCGTTCTTCTTCATACCGTTTGCTTCCAGCTCTTTCGGAACCAAGTGGCGACGGGCAATTTCTATTTTTTCTTCGGTTATGTAGCCGCTTACTTCAATCAACTCCATACGGTCGAGCAACGGCCCCGGAATTGTGTTCAGATTATTGGCGGTAGCAATGAACATCACCTTCGACAAGTCATAATCCACATCCAGGAAGTTGTCGTGGAACGTAGTATTCTGTTCCGGATCGAGTACTTCGAGCAGAGCGGAAGAAGGGTCGCCCTGACGGTCGGCACTCACCTTGTCTATCTCGTCCAATATAAATACGGGATTGGAAGAACCGGCTTTAATCAGACTCTTGATAATACGTCCGGGCATTGCTCCGATATACGTCTTGCGATGTCCGCGTACTTCCGCTTCATCATGTACGCCACCCAAGGACATACGGATATACTTCCGCTTCAAAGCAGCCGCTATAGAGCGCCCCAAAGAGGTCTTGCCCACACCCGGAGGGCCATACAGACAGATGATGGGCGATTTCATATCGCCTTTCAGCTTCAATACGGCAAGGTGCTCCAATATACGCTCTTTTACCTTCTCCAGGCCGTAATGGTCTTTATTCAACGTCTTCTCTGCATTAGTCAGGTTCAGATTATCCGTTGTATAAACGCCCCACGGCAAACTCATCATAGTCTGCAAGTAGTTCAGTTGCACACTGTAATCGGGCGATTGCGGATGCATGCGCTCCAACTTATCCACTTCTTTCAGGAATGTACTTTTTACTTCTTCATTCCATTTTATGGTTTCAGCTTTTTTGCGCATTTCTTCCAGTTCCTGCTCCTGGCTGCCACCACCCAATTCATCCTGAATGGTTTTAATCTGCTGTTGCAGGAAATATTCGCGCTGTTGCTGGTCTATATCCTCGCGGGCGCGCATTTGGATAGACTCCTTAATCTCGGCAAGCTGCACTTCCCGATTCAAAATCTCAAGCAAGCGATAAGTGCGGGCACGCAATGCGTCAATACGCAGCAACTCTATCTTTTCATCCTTCTTCAAGGGCAGATTGGTACAGATAAAATCTACCAAAAACATCGGGTTATTAATGTTTTTGATGGCGAATGCAGAGTCTTGCGGAAACATTTCCGAGGATTTTATGTAACGCACGGTCAAATCCTTACATGCTTCTACCAATGCCTGAAATTCCTTGTCATCTTTAGCAGGTATCTCTTCATTGAGGGTAGTTACACGCCCTTTCAAATAAGGAGCCACTTCCATTATTTCTTTCAACTCAATGCGTTTGGAACCTTGCAGAATAACAGTCGTTGTCTGATCCGGCATTTCCAATACACGGACAATCTTGGCAACCGTACCGATTGTATGCAAGTCCTCAAGTACAGGCTCCTCCGTATCAGCGGCTTTCTGACACACTACAGCTATATATGAACTTTTCTTTTCTGCCTCACGCACCAATTTTAAGGAAGACTTTCTTCCAACGGATACCGGCATAAACACACCCGGAAACAAAACCATGTTCCGAAGAGGCAATACCGGAAGGATTTCATCAACCTCAATATCCATCAATTGTTCTTCATTCCCCTCAAAATCAGCAATTACAGAAAATGCATTTTCATTCCTATCTTCGATATCACTAAAGTAATTTCTTTTCTTCTATTTCATTTCTTTTTAGTTTATGTCATATTGGCAGGCCAATAAGGCGCTTGCAAAGTTAGCTATTTCTTCTGTATAAACGGGTGTCCTTTACTTTAAAAAGACAAAAACGATGACCAAAATTGCCGTTATTTTGTCGGCTTTGATTATTTTGAGTCCGATTAACAAAGACAAATATGCCGAATCCTTATTTTCAGTTCAAACAATTTACCGTCCGACACGACAAATGCGCCATGAAGGTAGGTACAGACGGGGTGTTATTAGGAGCGTGGGCTCCGGTTCAAGATGTTAAACGGATTCTTGATGTAGGAGCGGGTAGTGGCTTAATATCCTTACAATTAGCACAGCGTAATCCGGAAGCGGTAATTACCTCTGTCGAGATAGATCCGGCAGCGGCGGCACAAGCCCAAGAGAATATTCAATCGTCCCCCTGGAGCAATCGGATGGAAGTTGTATGCTGCGACTTCCGCAAGTATCACCCGGAAGATAAATTCGACCTGATTGTTTCTAACCCGCCTTATTTTGTTGACGCCCTGAGATGCCCTGACAATCAGCGCTGCATGGCACGGCACACGAGTGAGCTGAACTATGAACTTCTTTTTGGGCATTCGGCGCACTTATTATCGGAACAGGGGGTTATAAGCATTATCATTCCGGCCGAAGTTGAAAGAACAGTGATTGATACGGCCTGGAAATATAATTTTCATCCACATCGTCGTTTGCATGTTTTTACCAAACCCGGAAAACCTTGTCGGCGCGTGTTGCTGACTTTCGGCCGGCAAAGCATATCATGTATTGAGGACAGTCTTTACATAGAAGGAGAGAAACACGAACAATTTACCCCGGAGTACATTGCGCTGACCAAAGACTTTTATTTAAAGATGTAATGTTCTTGATAACTCATAAAGAATAAGGAAAGTCTCTATGGATAGTAAGAAAATGTATTGCCAACAAATAGTCCGGCTACTATTCTTAATTCGTTAAACAGTTATTGTCCTTGCGTCAGACATCTGTTATCTTTGCGTTAGACGGCTGTTTAACGAAAGGGCAACAGATGTCTGACGAATTATTATTTGCAGTCAAAGGCAGTAATAAATGCGAAATAAGGTCTAATGGATTATTGTAACCCGTCATAATTTATACATAACAACAAGAACCCCTTAGGGTAAAACATGGGTCAATGTAAAAACCTGAGGGGTAATATTTGTAAAAAATCCTATCTTTGCATAAAACTAACTCAGAAATCTTATGGACAACAACGGCTACCGTCTCCTTCTTCCTGAAGGGACATTGGATTATTTCATCATCTCGGACGTAAAGGAAAGCGCATCGGAAATAGTGATTTATTTAGAAGAAAAGAATGAAGTTCCTAAAGAATACGCAGGAATGAAAGTTGAGAGCAAGGGTTTTTACGAACCTGTTGTGGTTCAGGATTTCCCCATACGCGGCAAGAAGCTTTTTCTGAACGTGCGCCGGCGCAGGTGGGTTGTCAAGGATGAGAACCGTTACGTGAGCCGTGACTGGAAACTGGTTGCCGGTGGTAGCCGTATGACGCATGAATTTGCGTCTTTTTTAAAAGAATTATATTGATAAGCTGCCGGTGGGCTGCAGGCTGTTGGGAACGCTGTTCGGGGTCGACGGGGAACTGCTCGAGCGGCAATACCGGAATCACCTGAGCGGTTATCTCTGTTGGGAGCAGCTTCCTCATGCCGAAGAATGGCTTCTTTTCGAGAAGAACATCGGTGTTTATGTGGGACTGGATGAAGTCTGCCTTTCCCGCGGAGAATTATATACCGTGTTGATAAACAAGGAGAGAAAAGGCCGTTCGGGCAGTCTTATCGCCGTTGTGAAAGGAACAGATGTAAAGACCGTGACCTCCGTACTGCTCCGTCTTTCCCGCCGCACGCCGCGTCACAGACCGTTTCCATGTGCAGAAACTCGCTTATGAGGCGGTTCAGGATATGCGCGTTAAAGCACGTTGGGAGGCTTTGGACGAAGAATCCGTTCAGATCGCCCATGCCAAAGCCTGCGGGAAGATATATCATGCGCCGGTCTTTGAAAACGGTGATTCACGCAAACAGCTTCTTTCGAGAAGCATTTACCTGTTATATAAGAAGGAATCCTTGTGGACGGAATCACAGCGCGTACGCGCCGGCATCCTGTTCCGGGAGTATCCCGATATTAAGAAAGCATACTACCTCTCCATGAGGCTCGGACTGATATACCACCAATGCAGGTACAAGGATGCGGCATTGACGCATCTTGCCCGCTGGTATGACGAGGTGGAAAAATCAGGGTTTCTTGCTTTCGGAAGAGTGGCACGTTCCGTACAGATGCATTACCGGGAAATAATCAACTTCTTTGACAGACGTTCAACAAACGCTGCTTCCGAATCGTTCAATGCAAAAATAAAGGAGTTCCGCACACAATTCAGAGGAGTAAAGGACAGAGCTTTCTTCCTGTTCAGACTGGCGAAAATTTATGCATAAACTATGAATCCCTCAGGTTTTTACGTTGACCCGACTTTTCCCCCTCACTGCAACCAATCCGATTTTTACTGAACTCTCTGATCTTCAAGAAGCAAAACCATAAAATAACGGCAAAAGAAAAAGGAACGGTAGTCAACCAAGATTACCGTTCCTCTTTTATAGAAAGCCGCACCGATGATGTGATGAAACTCCGTATGACATGATTTGAGTGCTCGTCCTCTTTGTAATCCACCGACTCAAGAGTTACCCCGAAGGGCGTGGCCCGCCATTGAGAACTGAAGCTTGTCTCGGTATTTCATTAGAATTGATGAGTTTCCCGATCCAATCAATGCGGCTATTTTTTCTACTTCAAAGGTAGTGAGTTTCTACGAAAGAAACAAGAAAAACAAGAAAATTGTTTGCCTGCATCTGATGTTTTCACATTTCCACAATACTGCCCAAAACAAAAAGCGCCGATTACGTATTCGTAATCAGCGCCTTGCAGGTTTATTCTTTTACCCCGGCTTATGCAGCTTTTGCTTTAGCTACAATGGCCTTGAAAGCTTCCGGATGATTCATTGCTAAATCAGCCAAAACCTTACGGTTGATTTCGATACCAGCTTTGTGCAAAGCGCCCATCAGCTTAGAGTAAGACATACCTTCCAGACGAGCGGCAGCGTTGATACGCTGAATCCACAAAGCACGGAAGTTTCTCTTCTTGTTCTTACGGTCACGGAACGCATAGGTCAAACCTTTTTCCCAAGTATTCTTGGCAACGGTCCAAACGTTCTTTCTTGCACCAAAGTAACCTCTGGTCAATTTCAAAATTTTCTTTCTTCTTGCTTTAGAAGCAACATGATTTACTGATCTTGGCATAGTTTTACTTGTTTTTGAATGTTAGCGCCGTTACTTCACGCAGCGGACTTAAAGCTAATGCATTCGGTTAATAACTTTAATACTTTTGTACGCTTTTCAATTACTTCATTGCTAAGAGCTCTTTCACCTGGCTTACATCTGTTGTACTAACAAGTGTAGAGTAGCACAAGTTTCTTTTCTGCTTCTTAGTTTTCTTAGTCAGGATGTGACTATGAAAAGCGTGCTTTCTTTTGATTTTACCTGTTCCGGTAAGAGTAAATCTCTTTTTAGAACCGGAGTTAGTCTTCATCTTTGGCATCTTTTTTAAACTTTTTAATTATTAAATTATATGGCAACGCACTATACCTATGGCGTTACTCACTTCTTTATTCTTCTTCGGTTTCAGCCGACGCAGCCTTTGGCGCATCTTCTGCAGGCTTGGGAGCCGCGCTCTTCTTAGGTGCCGCCACTTTCTTCGGAGAGAGCTGGATTGTCATTCTCTTTCCTTCCAAAACCGGCATTTGGTCTACCTTCGCATAGTCTTCCAAATCATTGGCAAAACGGAGCAGCAACACTTCACCTTGCTCTTTGAACAAGATGGAACGTCCTTTAAAGAATACGTAGGCCTTCACCTTGTCACCATCTTCCAAAAAGCCTTTAGCATGCTTCAACTTGAAGTTATAGTCATGGTCATCTGTCTGAGGTCCAAAACGTATTTCCTTCACGTTCACTTTTACCTGCTTTGCCTTTTGCTCTTTCTGACGCTTCTTTAACTGATAAAGAAATTTAGAATAATCAATAATACGACAAACAGGGGGTTGTGCATTTGGAGAAATCTCCACGAGATCCGCTTCATGTTCTTCAGCAAGTCTTAAAGCCTGCGCTATCGGATACACTTTTGGTTCTACTTCATCGCCCACTATGCGGACTTCTTTGGCCCGGATTTGTTCGTTAATCCGATGTTGCCCTTTTAAGCTGTCATTCTTCATTAAATAACGTTTACTTCCAGTTTGTTTCTTATTTACTATTCCCAAATTAATGTTTTTGTTAAGTAAAAGCGAACTTTAGAACATCTAATATATGCTATGCTTCTACAATTGGGCGCAAAGTTACCATTTATTTATCATATTCTGAACTTCTTCGTTCATTTTTTTGGCAAATTCTTCAAATTTCATGGTTCCTTTATCACCTTCTCCCTGCTTGCGGACAGCAACTTCCTTGTTTTCAGCCTCCTTTTCACCTACAACCAGCATGTACGGAATACGCTTCATCTCATTGTCACGAATCTTACGACCAATCTTTTCATTGCGTTCATCCACAATGGCACGGATGTCATATCGCTTCAAATATTGTTTCACTTCATGCGCATAGTCGTTGAACTTCTCGCTGATAGGCAGGATGGCAACCTGGTCAGGAGTCAGCCACAACGGGAACTTACCGGCCGTATGCTCAATAAGCACAGCCACGAAGCGTTCCATGGAGCCGAACGGAGCACGGTGAACCATTACGGGACGGTGCTTCTGATTGTCAGCACCGGTATATTCCAGCTGGAAACGTTCCGGCAGGTTGTAGTCCACCTGGATGGTACCCAGCTGCCAACGGCGACCGATGGCATCCTTCACCATGAAGTCCAGTTTAGGACCATAGAAAGCGGCTTCTCCATATTCTATTTTTGCCTTCAGCCCCTTTTCTTCACAAGCTTCGATGATGGCGCGTTCTGCTTTTTCCCAGTTCTCGTCGCTACCGATGTATTTTTCGCGGTTCACCTTGTCACGCAAGGAAATCTGTGCCTCGAAGTTCTCGAAGTCCATAGATTCGAACACGATGGAGATAATGTCCATGACACGGAGGAACTCATCCTTCACCTGGTCCGGACGGCAGAAGATATGCGCATCATCCTGCGTAAAGCTACGTACACGTGTCAAACCGTGCAACTCGCCACTCTGCTCGTAACGGCAAACCGTACCGAACTCTGCCAAACGTAAAGGCAGGTCTTTGTAAGAACGGGGTGAGTTCTTGTAAATCATACAGTGGTGAGGACAGTTCATCGGTTTCAAGAAGTATTCCTCTCCTTCTTCCGGTGTGTGGATGGGCTGGAAGGAGTCCTTACCATATTTTGCATAGTGTCCGGAAGTGATGTAAAGCAATTTGTTGCCGATGGGCGGACACATTACTTCCTGATAATCGTAACGGGCCTGAATGCGGCGCAAGAAGTCCTGCAAGCGGATCCGCAGTGCAGTACCTTTGGGTAGCCACATCGGGAGCCCCTTACCTACGGTGTCAGAAAACATGAACAAGTCCATCTCCTTACCGATTTTGCGGTGGTCACGCTTCTTGGCTTCTTCCAGCAGAACAAGATACTCATCCAGCATCTTCTTCTTCGGGAAGGTGATACCATAGATACGGGTCATCATCTTACGGTCCTCCTGTCCACGCCAATAAGCACCGGCAACGGAAGTCAGCTTGATAGCTTTGATAGGAGCTGTGGTCATCAAGTGAGGGCCACGGCACAAGTCGGTAAATGCACCCTGCGTATAAGTTGTGATGTGGCCGTCTTCCAATTCGGAAATCAGCTCGCATTTATAAGTTTCTCCACGGTCACCGAACATCTTCAAAGCATCTGCCTTGGCAATGTCTTGTCTGACAACCGCTTCTTTCTTAGCCACCAGTTCAGCCATCTTTTTCTCAATGGCTGGCAGGTCAGCTTCCTTGATAGTCGTTTCACCCGGGTCCACATCATAGTAGAAACCGTTTTCGATAGCAGGACCTATACCGAACTGGATGCCCGGATAGAGTTCCTGCAAAGCTTCGGCCAGCAAGTGGGCACTGGTATGCCAAAAGGCATGCTTACCCTGCTCATCCTCCCATTTATAAAGAACCACTTCAGCGTCTTGCATGATAGGACGCCCCAAATCATAAATTTCTCCGTTCACGCCACAAGCCAGCATGTCTTGTGCCAATCGCGAACTGATGCTTTCTGCAATCTGCAGTCCCGTTACTCCTTCGTTATATTCACGAACAGAGCCGTCTGGAAATGTTATCTTTATCATAGTTTATATGTATATTTCATTTTTCAGAACGCAAAAATAGCTAATTCTTTTTGATATTCTATTTTTTAGCAAAAAAATGTTATTCCCGTGTATCTGTAAACCTCTTTATGATATTATAGGCCGAGACAATGCCCAACTCTCCGGCTTTACTCAAATCGGCAATACCTTGTTTGTTATTCCCCAGGAAGATGTGCGTCAACCCACGGTTAAAGTATGCTTCAGCAAAATCGGGACTCAGCTCAATCGCCTTGTCATAATCCGCCAAGGCGGCACGGTAATCCTTCAGTAACGAAGACACATTGCCACGGTTATAATAGCCATAGACAAAATCAGGAGCCAATAGAATAACGTGATCCAGGTCATTCTTCACAACTTCATAATCGATGGCTGTCACTTTAGGCTTCTTCATTTCCGTTGTACCCGAAGTGGCACCTTCACTCATTGTGGCTTCGGCCTTTTTATATTCCAGTTGCTTATAACGCACCAAAGCACGCATAAAGTATGCCGGGAAGAAAGTGTCGTCCAACAAGATACTCTTTGTAAAGTCATCTATGGAACTGGCAAAATCCTGAACCAGATAGAAATCCAGACCTCTCATGAAACGTTTCTTGGCGTTCTTCTCGTCAGCCACCACATCAGACGTATGAGCGTCTATCAAAGCAAAGTGAAAGCGTACTTGTTCCTCCGTCAACGGAGCTTCCATATTGGTGATGCGCAGTGGCTTCGGGAACAGTTTCGAATGGTTCAGTTCCTCAATATACTTATGATAATGTACGATACGCTTCACATCGCTCAGTTTCTCATAATAAGTCAAAGCATACATCGGCTCGAGCTTGATGGTCACATTCCGGTCTTGTACACGTCCGCGATAATCGCTCTTATAACGCTGGTCAGCTTCCGAATCGTCCGCTATTACAATTTTCCGATAATTTTCCATGTTCTTGTCGGATTTCTTACGGGTCTTCCCGCCATCTCCATTGGAGTTTTCCGAGGAATTATCCGCAACATCCTTACTGTCGTCACCTTCCTTTTTGTCACCGGAAGAAACACCGTTACGCTTGTCTATCTGCATCTTCATGATTTTGAACTCATCCTGCTCGGCTCCCTTATGGTCGCCAATCTTTTTACGGGCTTCGGCACGCTGATAATAGCCGGCCATAAAGTTAGGATATTCTGCAATCACTTTGGAATAGTCACTGATAGCTCCCCGGTAATCCCCCGTCTGCGCACGTAACAAACCACGATTGAAGGTGGCCATCATGTTATCCGGTTCCATCTTCAACACAAAATCAAAATCCTCTATTGCCCGGTTGTCATCGCCCACCTGGGCACGTAGCAAACCGCGGTTGTAGTGCCCGAGAAAATTATTCGGATCAATATCCAAAGCCAAATCATAGTCACTCATGGCGCCTCTCAAATTATTCTGATGGAAACGCGCCAAGGCACGGTTGATATAGTTACCGGCATTCTTTGCACTCAGATGGATAGACTGGTCCAAATCAGCTTCAGCCTCTTTATACTTCCCCTGCTGGAGGCGTACAATGGCTCTTGCCCCCCATCCATCCGGGTCATAACGGTCCATATCGATGGCTTTGTCAAAATCACGCAAAGCTTGTATCGTATCATTCTGTTTCAGGGAGACTTCCCCGCGCATCAGATAGGCACGTGTATATCTGGGGGCAATTGTCAGAAGCGTACCCAAATCTTCCTTAGCCGCCTCATAATCTTCTTTCTGAATATGGCAAAGGGAAAGATTATGCCAAAGCACCACATTCTCCGGGTCGTATTTGATGGCAGTTTTTATAATCTTCAATCGCCTCGTCAAACTTGTTCTGACGGATACGTGCCAATCCTCTGATTTGGTAAGCACCTACCACAAAAGGGTTCCGCTGAATCGCAGCATCACAATCACTCTACCGCTCCCTGATAGTCATCCAAATTGATTTTGCCAGTCCACGGAGAATAAGGCTCATATAAATAAGGTTTCGACGTTGATTACCTGATTAAAATATTGGATAGAAAGCACGTAGTCCTCGAAATACAATGCGTTGCGGGCAATGGTCATCACCCGTTCCGTATTGATTTGCGCATATAACAACGTGGGCAATAACAGAATTGCCAGCAATATCTTTTTTATCATCTTGTTTTATAAATGCTTGTAAACAAAACAAAAGTAGCGTTTATTCATTTACATATCAGGATATACCGAAGACTTTTTATATTTTTTGAGCCTTTTATACCTTATTATATGGTTTGCTTACTTTACGGTTTTCACCTTATAGGTACAGTGTGCCTTACCTTTCAGCATGGCATTCAGTTTTCCCTTTATCATCTGTCTGCGCAAGGGCGACAGATGGTCGATGAACATCTTACCGTCCAAATGGTCGAACTCATGCTGCATCACACGGGCCAGATAGCCTTCCACCCACTCATCGTGCGGCTGCATGTTTTCATCCAGGTAAGTCACGTGAATCTTGTCCGGACGCTTCACACTTTCGTGGATACCCGGCAAGCTCAGACAGCCTTCTTCCATCGAAACCAGTTCACCGCCTGTTTCCAGAATATGCGGATTGATGTACGTACGCTTGAAATCCTTGAACTCCGGCATATCATCCGACAGCACGTCCAAGTTCACCACTACCACACGGATAGGAAGCCCGATCTGAGGAGCAGCCAGTCCCACGCCGTCGGCACGGTCCATCGTTTCAAACATATTTGTAATCAGCTCTTTCAAGCCCGGATAATCTGGCGTAATATCTTGAGCCTCCTGACGCAATACAGGCTGCCCGTATACATAAATAGGTAAAATCATATTATTCAAAAATTTATTAAGTTACATTCTTCTCGATTCCAAATAAGATTGCAGAATAATCGTGGCACTGATTTCGTCCACCAGCGCCTTGTCCTGACGTGCCTTCTTCTTCAGTCCGCCGTCAAGCATCGCCTGATGTGCCAGCACAGAAGTAAACCGTTCGTCCACCAGTTCCACCGGCATGTCCGGCAACTTCTTCTTCAGCTGCGCCACAAACGGTTTGATATACTTCATGTTTTCGGAGTCCTCATTGTTCATCTGCTTGGGATGCCCCACACGATGCGCTCCACCTTTTCCTGCGCCACATACTTCAGTAAAAAACTCCATCAGCTCATGTGTCGGCACGGTAGTCAGTCCGTTCGCTATAATCTGCATCGGATCGGTCACTGCAATTCCGGTGCGTTTTCTGCCATAATCTATTGCCAAAATTCTGCTCATACGGCGACAAAAGTACAAATTTATTCCTTACTTATTTACATATAAAACTTAAAAAAAGCATACCATAAGGCTTTCAAAGCTCCAAATGACAGGTTTCGGCTCAAATAAATCAAAGGCCACATCGGATTTAGGAAAATATGCGTACCTTTGCACGCATAGATTACATTTTACATCACACACAATATGCAGGAAAAAATTATTATTCTTGACTTCGGTTCACAAACCACGCAGCTTATCGGCCGCCGTGTGCGCGAGCTGAACATGTATTGCGAAATTGTTCCTTACAACAAGTTTCCACACGATGACCCGTCGGTTATCGGCGTAATCTTGTCGGGAAGTCCTTTCTCAGTGTATGATGAGAAGGCTTTCAAAGTTGATTTAACCAACATCCGCGGAAAATATCCTATCCTGGGTATCTGCTATGGTGCACAGTTCATGTCGTACACCAACGGAGGAAAGGTAGAGCCGGCCAACACCCGCGAATACGGACGTGCACACCTGGCTACTTTCGACCACCAGAACCCGCTGCTGAAAGGCATCCGCGAACATTCTCAGGTATGGATGAGCCACGGTGACACCATCACTACCATCCCCGACAACTTTGAAATCATCGCTTCTACCGACAAAGTAGCCATCGCCGCTTACCAGGCAAAGACGAAAAGCTCTGGGGCGTACAGTTCCATCCGGAAGTGTTCCACAGCGAAGACGGAACTTTGCTGCTGAAGAACTTCGTAGTAGACATCTGTGGCGGAAAGCAGGACTGGAGTGCCGCTTCTTTCATTGAAACCACAGTAGCCGAACTGAAGCAACAGCTTGGCGACGACAAGGTAGTGTTAGGACTGAGCGGTGGCGTTGACTCATCAGTAGCAGCCGTATTGCTGAACAAAGCCATCGGAAAGACCTGACCTGTATCTTCGTAGACCACGGAATGCTTCGCAAGACGAATTCAAGAACGATTGCACGACTATGAAATGCCTTGGTCTGAAACGTGATTGGCGTAGACGCCAGCGAAAAAG
>ENA-OQKR01000613-OQKR01000613.1-human-gut-metagenome-genome-assembly--contig:-NODE-613-length-13769-cov-2.132825_pt1 | contig 13769 bp, 14 predicted proteins | sample MGYA00242803_ERZ504806 | MGnify/ENA primary metagenome ERZ504806 (study PRJEB26092, sample SAMD00036399) | human gut metagenome | host: Homo sapiens | study: EMG produced TPA metagenomics assembly of...
CACGACGAAGCCGGCTTGGCTTGGCCGTCCGTGATTGCCCCGGCTGCCGTGCACGTGGTGGCCACCGGCAAGGACGCCGTGGCGTTTGAAGGTGCCGAGAATCTGGTCGCCGAGCTTGAAGCCAAGGGCCTTGAGGTTATTTACGATGACCGCAAGAAGGTGTCTCCGGGCGTCAAGTTCAAGGATGCCGAGCTGATCGGCGTGCCGCTGGTCGCCGTGGTCGGCCGCGATTACGTCAACGACGGCACCATCGAACTGCGCGACCGCAACGGCGAAAACAAGGTCGCCGTGCCCGCCGCCGAAGCCGCCGACGCGCTCGCCGAGCGCTTCGCCGCCCTCAGTTGAGTCCCACTTACTCAGCCTCGGCGTTAATCGCATCAAGCGCCATTCTGCCCAGTCGCAGAATGGCGCTTTGCTGTGGATAACCGAAACTTAATCCACATTCTTAAAAATTCAACTAGCGTCACAGTATCCACATTTGCCAGTTGCCCTTGTGCACTTCAAACGTCATGCCTCACAGTGGAGGTACCGCTGGGGCTGCAAGCCGGCAATGAAGCCGGAGACAGGCTCCGGCGGTCCACATCCAAACACAGGCCAGCAGGCCGAGGAAAGGACCGATCATGGCAAATCAACAAGCAGCAGTGACCGTCACCGGCTTTGTGGCCGGTGATCCGACACTAGGCGGAACCGAGAGCTTCCGCGTGCTGACATTCCGTATGGGCAGCACGCGCAGTCGACTCAACCCGACTACCAGACAATGGGAGGATTACGGAACCGCATGGGTGGCGTCAAAGCGTTCCGTGCTTTGGCCGTGAACGCCGCCAGTCGGTTCGCCGCGGTGACCGCATCATTGTGGTCGGCTCACTCATCACCGAGCAGTGGACCAATGAGCAAGGCGAACCGCGCAGTAGAACCGTTCTCGAAGCCACCAACATTGGGCATGACCTGACCTTCGGCACCACGTCGCTGATCAAGCCACAGCGTGCCGGTAATGGGAACGGAGGCAATGGTGGCAACGGTAACGGCAATGCCAACGGTGCCGTCGAAGGTATGGATGGCGGAAACGGGCAACGAGCATCGTCGCCGTACGTTAGGCCAACGCAATATGGCGCGGGCGGTGCCGCATCCGGTGTGGGTATTGACCCGTATGCGACCTCGTCGGAATCTGGCCCCGTCGAATTTGGGGTCACCTCCGATTCCGGCCAATCGCCGTCGCCATCAACCGAGTCCGCGGCCGTGGCCGATGCCGTCATGTCGCAACCGGACGCCGACACCAATCAACCACAGCCCGTGGCCCAACAAACCTACGTCGACGGTTTCGCCGAATCTTCCAATCCCAGTGATTCCGAATTCTGAGTGCCAACCATACATCATGAAAAACCGCTGTGTTCGCCTGTAATCGAGGCAAACACAGCGGTTTTCCTTTACATAACGGGGATTACCAAATACGCACACGGTCCTTGGGCGCGAGCCACATGGCGTCGCCTTCGGTCACGCCAAAGGCATCGTAGAAGAGGTCCACGTTGCTGACGATGCCGTTGGTGCGGAATTCGGCCGGAGAATGCGGGTCGATCTGCAGGTACTGTTCGGCCAGCTCGTCGCGGTTCTTGGTGCGCCAGATGGAGGCGTAGCTCAGGAAGAAGCGCTGCAGGCCGGTGAATCCGTCCATTTCGGGGGCGGTATCGAGCAGTGCCTTGATGGCGGCGGGGGAGCCGTCTTCTTTGGCGTCGGACTTACCTGCCGCCTTGCCGAGCGCGAATGCATACGCCTTGAGCGCGATGTTCACGCCGCCCAAATCGCCGATATTCTCGCCGATGGTCAGCGCGCCGTTCACGTGCGGTGCCTTATCAGGCTCGTCAGCGTACTTCTCGGCCAGCTGCAGCGGCACAAAGCTGTTGTACTGGGCGATCAATGCGCCGGTACGGGCCTCGAAGTTCTTGCGATCCTCGTCGGTCCACCAGTTGTTGAGCTTGCCGTCGCCGTCGTACTGCGAACCCTGATCGTCGAAGCCATGGCCGATCTCGTGGCCGATCACTGCGCCGATGCCGCCATAATTCGCCGCATCCTCGGCCTTCGGGTCGAAGAACGGGGGCTGCAGAATCGCGGCCGGGAACACGATGACGTTCATGCTCGGCTCGTAGTAGGCGTTCACCGTCTGCGGATTCATCAGCCATTCGTCCTTGTCGACCGACTTGCCGACCTTGGCCAGCTGATAGCCGGTCTCGTACAGGTTCGCGGCCTTGGCGTTCTCGGCGGGCAGCGCATCCGCGGAAACACTCAGCGCCGAATAATCGCGCCAGTGGTTGGTGCAGCCGATCTTCGGCGTGAACTTGGAGATCTTCTCCAGAGCCTTGGCCTTGGTGTCCTCGCCCAGCCAATCGGAATTGGTGATGGACACGCGGTAGGCGTCAATCAGATTGGCGACCAGCTCTTCCATGCGGCGCTTCGAGCTTTCGGGGAAGTGCAGGCGCACGTATTCGCGGCCCACATCTTCACCACAAATGCCGTTGACCAGGCTCACCGCGCGCTTCCAACGATCGCGCTGCTTCTTGGCACCGGAGAGCACCTTGCCGTAGAAGTCAAAGTTGGTGGTGTCGAAGTCGCGAGGCAGGGAGGAGGCGAAGCCCAGAATCATGTGAACACGGGCCCACAGCTTAAGGTCGGCCAGATCGGCCTCGGCCCAGAACGCATCAAGACCAGTGAGGAAGCTCGGCTCGTGCACAATGACGCGCGCGAACACAGACTTGAAATCAATCGGCTGAGCCTTGGCGGCTTCGGTGGCGTCATAAGCGGTCTGCCAAGCGTCGATCCAAGAACCGAGATCGAAGTTTTTCAGCGTGGCGGCCAGATCGGCGTAATCGGTGGGGTTGTAGGTCTTCACCGAGTCGCGCGTGGCCACATTGTCCCAATGGTTGGCGGCGATCTTGGTTTCCACGGTCAAGGAAGTGGCGGGCCATGCCGAGCGCGGCTTCGCTGGGAACCGTGGCGGGAGCGTTGCTCTCGTCATCGCCGGTGTTGGACGGCAGCTCATCGCCACCGTTGGACTCGGCGGCGGGCGCGTATCCGGCGTTCACCAGCTGGGTGGCGACCATCGCCACGTATGCTTCGCGCACGGGAGCGTAGTGATCCTCGCGATAGTAGGCTTCATCCGGCAGACAAAGGCCGGCCTGCTCAAGGTGGGCGATGTTGCGGTCCGGGTCGCCCGGGTCGCCGTAAACGGCCAAGCCGAACAGATCGGGGCCGCCGGCTGGGTTGATCGTGCCGAGCACGCGCGTGAGTGCGGCCTTGTCGATGGCGGAATCGATGAGGTCAAGCTCGTCGCGGATTGGGTCAAGCCCGGCGGCCTCTATGGCGTCGGTGTTGAGGAATGAGCGGTACAGGGCCTCAGACTTGACAGCCGGGCAGTCGTCGGCGTCGAGGATGTCGCGTACTTGGTTTTCGGCGTCTTCGGCAAGCTTGTCGAAGGAGCCGTAGCGCGAACGATCGTCGGGCAATCGGTAGGTGTCGATCCATGGGCCATTCACGTAGCGGAACAGGTCGTTGGTCGGCTTGATGACGGAGGAGAACGATGCCGGGTCGATGCCCGACGTCAGCGTTTCGGTTTCGTTGGTCATGGCCCTAAGCCTAATCGCGGCGGGGGAGAAGCGTTGATGGTGCAGATATTGCGTTATGGGCATTGCGCTGTCAGTGAACTAGACAGATTGCCTAATTGTGGTGATGGTTCAAATTAGACAACTTGTCTATCATAGTATGTGGAATCTGAACATGGACCTTGAGCTAAGGAGTTACGATGAGCAATCCGAACGAGGACCAGTGGAATGGCCAGACGGGCCAGCCCAACCAGAGCCAGCCGAACCAGCCGAATCCGGCGGGTCAACCGGGCCAACCGCAGTATGGTGCGTATGACAGCAATCATGGCGGCCAATATCCTCCGCAAGGTGCGCCGGGAGCGCAAGACACTCAGAATCAGCATGCGCAGAACGGCCAGCCACAAGGCGAACCGAACCAGAACCCGTACTACGGCCCGTACGCCTACAATCCGAACTATGGCCCGAACGGCCAGCCGGCATGGGGGCCGGACGGTCGGCGGTATCAGGCGGACGGCCAATCGAATAGCCAAGCGGACGGGCAGCCGAATGGTCCATGGGGCGATCAAAGTCAACCCGGCTGGCAGCAGACCAACTGGTATGTCGGCAATTTCAGTCCATTCCGCCTGATCGAGGAATGGCTGCCGGAAAAAGCCAAGACCAAGATTCGCATCATTTACGGCGTGGTGGGCGTGGCCGCCATCGCCTTGGGCGCTGCGCTGTTGCTGGTGCCGAACAAGACGCTGGCTTTGGCCGCATTGTTGCTCGGCGTGTATTTCGTGATTTCCGGCGTGGTGCGCATCGTCAGCGCTCTCGTGGAGCCGGGTCTGCCGGGCGGCTGGCGTGTGCTGGACGTGTTCGTCGGCATTCTGCTGACCTTTGGCGGCGTGGTGGTTGTGCGCAACTACGGCATGACCGGTCAGACGCTGGCATTACTCATTACTTTGATGGTCGGTTTCGGATGGATTATGGAAGGCGTGCTGTCGCTGGTTGAATCGTGGCGTATCCCGCATTCCGGCTGGGCCATCGCCTATGCCATCATCTCGATTATCGCCGGCTTCGTGGTGCTGATGAGCCCGCTGAGCTCCGCCGTATTCATGATTATCTTCGGCGGATGCGCCATGGTGGTGATGGGGATTACTTCAGTGATTCGCGCGTTCACTTTCGGCAAGCGTCGCAAGTAATCTCACGCTTCATGCAACCAGTCCCCAGACAATCAATCCAAAGCGCCCGTGCAGGCTATGTGCTGCCGGGCGCTTTTTCTCGGCCTTGGCTATTAATGGGCTGCGAGTGGATTTCAGGTAGGCTTCTGGCGGTTGACCTCGGGCTGGTCTAGAGTTGAGAACAAGCTCAACAAGGTAGAAAGAATCTCATGATCGAACTGAAAACCCTCGTGAAATCGAGGAAATGAAGCCGGCTGGCGTTTTGTCGCGGCATTCTGAGGAAACTGCAGGAGACCACCAAAACGTTGGTACCAACCTGCTCGAAATCGACGAGTTCGTCCACAAGAAGATCGTGGACCGCAAGGGCGCCGAATCCTGCTATGTTGACTACGCTCCTGACTTCGGCACCGGCCCGTTCGCCCACTACATCTGCACCTCCGTCAACGACGCCGTGCTGCACGGCGTGCCGTACGACTACAGCCTGAAGGACGGCGACCTCGTCTCCCTCGATCTCGCCATCTCTGTGGACGGCTGGGTGGCCGATTCCGCCGTCAGCTTCGTGGTCGGCAAAGACCCGGACCCCGAAGACCTGCGCATCATCAAGTGCACTGAGGAAGCGCTCGCCGCCGCCATCGACGTGGCCAAGCCCGGCAACCGTCTCGGCGACATCTCCAACACCATCGGCGACGTCGCGCGCGAATACGGCTACCCGATCAACCTCGAGTTCGGCGGTCACGGCGTGGGCCACATCATGCACGGCGATCCGCACGTGCCGAACGACGGCCGCGCCCACCACGGCTACAAGCTGCGCGAAGGCCTGGTCATCGCCATCGAACCGTGGTTCCTCAAGACCACCGACGAGATCTTCCAGGATCCGAAGGACGGCTGGACCCTGCGTGCCTCCGACGGCTCGCGCGGCGCCCACTCCGAGCACACCATCGCCATCACCGAGAACGGCCCGATCGTTTTCACCGATCGCACCAACCTCTGATCGGCGTTTGGCGTATGGTAGGTGCCTGATTGGCCTGTGATGGGCGATCAGCGTCTCATTAGCCGTCCGTCTGTTCGCGGTTTTCCCGCGAATTCGAGACGTAACAAGCCGAAGTGCGTTTGCTTTGATAGCATGAGCGCACTTCGGCTTTCGTGTATCGACCGGCATTCGCCAGCGGTAACACAGAAGACATAGAGTACCGAACACTAGTGTTCGCGAACGCGTGAACGTTAATGTTTGGGGTAAGTGGTTCATGAAGAGGAAGGTGCGCGAATGGCAACGGCACAACTTGATGTCGATTCGAACAAGTTCAACCTGCCCGTGGTTAAGGCTAGTGCAGGGCCGGATGGCATCGTCGTTTCCAAACTGCGCAACGATGGCTGGGTAACGCTTGATCCCGGATTCCTCACCACCGCGCAGTGCGAATCGAAAATCACCTACATCGACGGCAAGCATTCGATTTTGCGCTACTGCGGTTACCCCATCGAGCAACTGTGCGAGAACTCCGATTTTCTGGAGGTGGCGTGGCTGCTGCGCCACGGCGAGCTGCCGAGCAGGGCTGAGTATGAGCAGTTCTGTGCGGACATCAATCACAAGACGATGGTTGGCGAAGACTTCCGTACCTTCATGGGTTCGTTCCCGCGCTCCGCTCACCCGATGAGCGTGCTTGCCTCCGCCATCAATGCGCTGGCCACGTTCTACCCGGACACCACCGATATTTCTGACAACGACCAGCTTGATGAGGCCGCCAAGATCATCATGGCCAAGGCCCGTACGATTGTGTCGTACATCTTCCGCCGTCGTCGCGATGAGCCGATGCTGTACCCCGATTACGCGCGCGGCTATGTGGACGACTTCCTGCGCATGTGCTTCGCTGTGCCGTACGAGCCGTTTGAATCCGACCCGCTGTATGTGCATGCTTTGGGTCGTTTGTTGATTATTCATGCCGACCATGAGCAGAACTGCTCGACCTCGGTGGTGCGTATCGCCGGTTCCGCCCACGCCAACCTGTATTCGGCGGTGGCCGCTGGCGTCAATGCGCTGTCTGGTCCGTTGCATGGTGGTGCGAATGAGGCCGTACTGCGCCAATTGAAGGCGATTCGTGATTCCGGCAAGTCTGTGGCCGAGTTCGTGCGTGATGCCAAGGAGAATGGCCAGAAGATTTCCGGCCTTGGCCACCGTGTATACAAGTCGTATGATCCGCGCGCGGCGATTGCCAGGAAGTATCTGGAAAAGATCATGGAGCGCGAAGATACGCAGAAGCTGCCGTCTGACGAGCGCGCGCTGTTCGCCGTGGCCACCGAGCTTGAAGATATTGCGCTGAATGACGAATATTTCGTATCGCGCAACCTGTATCCGAACGTCGACTTCTACACGGGCTTGATTTATCGGGCGATCGGCTTCGATCCGGCCATGTTCACCACGCTGTTCGCGCTGGGCCGCATTCCCGGTTGGATTGCGCAGTACCGTGAGATGTTGGCCGACCCGAATACCAAGATCGGCCGCCCACGCCAGGTCTACACCGGTCCGGTCGAGCGCGATTTCGTGCCGATGGACGAGCGGTGATTGTTGGTTTGAGAAAGCGCTTCGCTGGAGATTCCAGTGAGGCGCTTTCTATATGTACAGCGCAAACCAGCTATGCTGCGACGGCTGCATAAGAACTAGCAGGGCTAGTTCTGAAATTGAAATAATGTGTGCGGTATCGAGGCGCACCGAGGGAAGGCGTACGAAAGTACGTCGACCGAGGGGCAACGAAGATAACGCTCCATTATTTCAATTTCAGTTCTTGTGCAGCTTGGCGTTGAGCTCAATTCCCACCTTGCGGTAGCGGGCTTCGATGCGGCCGTTCACCGAGTTGCGGATAAACAGAATGTTGTCTTTGCCGGAGAGCTCAGCACCCTTGACCACTTCCAGCGGTTCGCCAGCGGCGGCCTTGGCCTTGTCCCAGATGGTGATCTTAGTGCCGGCGGTGATGTACAGACCGGCTTCGACGGTGCAGTTATCGCCCAGAGAGATGCCGATACCGGCGTTGGCGCCGAGCAGCGAGTGCTCGCCGATGGAATTGCGCAGCTTGCCGCCACCGGACAAGGTGCCCATGATGGAGGCGCCGCCGCCGATGTCGGAACCGTCACCCACGACCACGCCTTGCGAAACACGGCCTTCGACCATGGAGACGCCGAGCGTGCCGGCATTGAAGTTCACGAATCCGGCGTGCATCACGGTGGTGCCGGAAGACAAGTAAGCGCCGAGGCGCACGCGGTCGGCGTCGCCGGATACGCACGCCGGTGGGCACTACGTAATCGATCATACGCGGGAACTTATCCACACCGAACACGTTGACAGTGGCGGCAGGAGCTGCGGCAGACAGTCCGGCCTGGGAGGCGAAAGCGAGAGCGGCTTCGGTGGAGGCGCGTTCGACGTCGGCCTTGCGCAGCGTGAAGTCTTCAACGGCGAAGGGGCCGTAGTTGGTCCACACCACATTGGCGAGTTGGGCGAAGATGCCGTCGAGGTTCAGCGTGTTCGGCTTGGCCATGCGCATGCTCATCAAATGGAGCTTCAGGTAAGCGTCCGCGGCATTACTGATCGGCTTGTCCAACTGGCTGACGACGAATACCGGCACGCGGCGAATGCCACGGGCGTCGGCCTCATCGTGAGCCAAAGTGCCGAAATTGTGGTTCGGGCGATCGGCCTCGGCCGGTGCCTCACCGAGATTCAGTTCGGGGTACCAGACGTCCAGGGTGGTGCCGGCGGCGTCTACGCTGGCCAGACCCCAGCCCCATGCGGTACGCTCTTCGCTCATAGTTGCTCCTTATTGTTGTACGCGCTTGTGGACGCGCGATGCGATTAATGATTCCCACCTTAGCCTTATGTGCGCCTAGGTGAGGGACGATGCCCGCGAAATGGCTTGAAATCGTATTTCCCGGTAAAAAATTACCGAGTGTGATTGGCGATGGGATGATAGGTTCTCCGGTGAAATTCGCTGGTGAACAACTCGACAAGGAGGTGTGCGATGTGATGTTGCATCATTCGGGAGCATAGGCTGTGGCCATGCGACGCCCGGCATCATAGAGTTTGCGCTTGAGCGAATCGGGCTCAAGAATCACTACGCGGCCATCCCAGGAATACTGCAATGCCCACCAGAACACAGCGCGTTCGGGAGCATCGACGATGACTTCGAACTGTGTGCCGTCCGGCGAATGTTTGATTTGAGGGTCGTCGAACCATTCGAACACGTTGTTGAGCATGGATTCGTCTCGTACGGCCATGCGGATGCGAATCGGGGCATCGGCTACGGGGTATGGACGGTGGCGCATGAAGTTCACTGCGTCAAAATCAGCTGGTGCTGGTTTTTCCAGTGGCACTGTGCCGTTCCTGCCTTTGGCGCTGACGTTGGCGATTCGGTTGACCACGAAAATGCGGAGGTTGTCTTCGCCATGCAGGTGGCAGATGAGGTAATAGCGTCCGTTCTTGTACACCATCTGGTACGGGTCGGCGGTGTAGGTAATTCGGCCTGCACCCGTACGGCTTTTATGCGGTATCAAGGTGCCATCCGGTCCGTAATCACGGTATTGGAAGGTTACGCCGTGGCCTTCTTCGATGGCTTGATTCAGCTGGTCGATAGTGGATAGGAACTCACCGTTGATATGCGTGTAGGTGGCCACATGGTCCAGGTAGCCTACTGCCTGCCCGGCGGCGCCTGCGAGCTCGCGGATTTTACCGATGAGGTCGTCCATGGTGTCGAGGCTGATGCGAGATAGGGTAAGACTGTCTAGTAGCAGTCGCATTTCGGCGGTGGATAGGAATGCGTCAAGATACCAGCCGGGTTGTGGATTCTTGCATTCGATGCCGGCAAGGTCGCTTTCGGTGAGATGCCCGATATGTCTGCCGAGAAATTCCGTGGCGGTAAGCTTTTTGAGCTGGTTTCGTATGGTCTTCTCGGTCGGCAGCTCGCTTGGATCTTCCAGCTGGTGTTTACGGGCAAGCTCATCGAGTATTTGCCGCACGGTCAGGCCATGCCCAAAGTAACTGTGACGCCACAGCACCTCGAAGATTTCGAGGGTGGTGTTCCGTTGCAATCTGGTTTGTTCTAGCTTGCATGGTCTCGTTGCCGAGACCAGCTCCAAGCCTCACGCGGCTCGCGCCGCCGCTTGGTTCGTGTTTCACAGGGGTCGGCATTGTCCGACTGCTGCCGGTCTGTCTTACGTCCTCTCCACGCGCGTTTAACGTCTCCGGGGCACTCCCGGCGACTTGGATGTTGATGGCCGCGTTCAGGTCGCGGTCCATGTCAAGCCCGCACTTGTCGCAATGGTAGACGCGTTCGGACAGGGGCAGTTTGGCTTTCACCGTCCCGCAGTTCGAGCAGGTCTTCGAGCTTGGATACCACCGGTCGATGACGTGCAGTCTCGCGCCGGCGCGTGCGGTCTTGTATTCCAGTTGGCGGCGGAACTCGCGGAAGTCCGCGTCCAGTACGTGCTTGGCAAGCCTCCTGTTATGGCTCATGCCCTGCACGTTGAGGTCTTCGATGCTGATGTCGGAATAATTGTCGGCGAGCCACGTGGTGAGCTTGCCGATGTTGTCGGCTCGTTGGGCGGCTATGCGGGCGTGGATTCGGCGCACGCGCCCCAACGCCCTGTTGTACCGTTTCGACCCGTATCCGTGGTTCGCGCCCCTGTCGCGGCGGCTCAACGCCTGTTGGGCGCGGCGGAGTTTCCGCTGCGTGCGGACGTAGTTGCGTGGATTGGGGAACGTGGTGCCATCCGACAGGGTGGCGAGGGTCCTGACGCCCAAATCCACGCCGACCTGACGATCATGGTTCTTCCGTTTCCTGTTTTTCGCGGGAACGCTTTCGGCGGGACGTTCGACGGTGAGGGCCGCATACCAGAAGCCCGCATGGCGACTGATGGTCATGCGTACGATTCGTCTGCCGTGGACGCGTTCGGCGGCGTTCTCCATGCAGTGCACGCGTCCGATGCGCGGCAGTCTCAACGCCTTCGGGTCGTCCTCGATAAGGCCGAAGCTGCCGGTCGTGTATGCGAAACGCGGGACACCGGAGCGTTTCGACTTGTATTTCGGCCAGCCCACCCTGCGGCCCGCGCGCCTGCCCTTCCTGCTGTCCGACCAGTTCCTCAACGCCTGGGACAGCCATTCGAACGCGCTGCCGTACGCCTCCTTGCTGTTCTCCCGCCACCACGGGGCGATTTCGTCCTTCCACTCGTTCCACCAGCGGCGCATCGCGTACAACGTCCAGTCCGGTTTCTCGCCCAAGGAGATTTGGCGCCGGACGTGCGCGAGCATCAGATTGTATGCGAAACGCGCGCCACCCGCATGGGACTCCAACAGCCGTGTCTGCCGTGGGGTCGGGTCGAGACGGATTCTGACGGCCTCATACGCGCTCATCGCGCATCGCCTCCAACGCCTTCTCCGCACGGTGTTTGGCCGCGCGGCGTCCGTACAGTCTCGCGCAGAACGAGGTCAGCGCCTCGGTCATGTCGCGCACCAGATCGTCATCCAGTTCAGTGTCGTCCACCACGACGACGCGTCTGCCCTGCGCCTTCAACGCGTTCTCCACGAGTCCCATGTTCATGCGGGCGAGCCGGTCGCGATGCTCCACGATTATCGTGCCGACGGTCGGGTCGGCGAGCAGCCGGTTGAGCTTCCTCCGGTTCCCGTTCACGCCGGAGCCGGTCTCCGTGACGATTTCGGGATGTTCGACGCCCATGCCAACGGCGAACGCCTTCAACCGGTCGGCCTGACGTTGCAAATCGCCCTTCCGCCCACCGCTGGACACTCGCGCGTAGCAGACGGTACGAGAATCCGCGGGATTCGGCTGCGATGCGGTCTCGTATTTCGGGTCGTGGATGAGCCACATGCCGGTCGGCGTCTGCTCCACAGGAACGGGCATGGTGCCCTGACGGCACCATTTCCACACGGTCTGCGGATGCAATCCTTCCAGTCGAGCCCATTCCTTTACCAACATGAGACTTATTATAGTATAAGATTACTTATGAAAGCAAATCATTTCAATAGCAGATGATAACCCTGCATAGGATTTGCGTTGCGCCGGCTTGTCTGCATCCATACATTAAGGCTACCGCGCGCTTCGTCTAGGATGGAAGTGTTGGGCTGAAATGCATTCGCTGGAAAGGAGGCTCGCCCATGAGCAAAGGGTATGGTGTATTTGGCCATGTTCCCGATAATGCGGATGACGATGACCTCCTGCCTTATGAGGATGATGATTCCGGCGTTTCCTGGGGCCATGCGTTGCGCCGTCGCAATCCTTGGAAAAGGGGAGGCGACGAAGGTGCCGATTACGACGATGATCGGTATGGCGCAGATGACACAGATGGCACTAATGAGGACAGGGGCCTCTTTGCCGGCAAGAGCAGCGGTATAGGCGGTATCTCTGGCGAGGCAGGTGGAATGCTTGGGGGCACAGGCGCTGCCGGCAGTAGAGCCGTAACGTTTGGCGGAACGGACAGTTTGTCCGCCGCCGATGCGGTTATGCCCTATCGTTTCAGGCAAGGACGTTCCGTATGGTTCGAAGATGAGGACGAAGGCCATTTCGCCGGGGCTGCGAAGCGTGCCGAAGCCCATGCCGTCCCTATCCTTGCGTTACGCAACGATGTGGAATCGTCATCGTCGAATGCCGTGCTCGCTCGTGCCCGTAGCATTGCGCGCAAAGCGGCCACCATGGTTATCAATCCGGTATACAGCGAAAATCATCGAACCGGGTATGCCGAGCTTGACGGCATTCTACGTGGCACCACCAGCCCATCGAGTAAGTATCGTACCAGCGTGCAATTCGACCTCGACACGGGAGAAGCCGTCGGTGGCAAGTGCTCATGCCCGGCTTACGGCCGTGGCTATGGCATGTGCAAGCACATGATTGCGCTCGCCTTCATATTCTGCGATGATCCGCAGCGTTTTGAAGGGTACCGTGCCGGGGCTGTGAGGCCGTCTCGGACGCTGATTGACTATATGGAGCACGTCGATAGGCAAGATGCTCAAGCCAAAGCGCGTCGCCGCAATGCGCTCATGCGCCGATTCGATACTGCAAAAAGACGAAATGGCGCAGGTGGACGACGTACGAATAGCGGATACGGTTCTCGTGCCGGCACCCGAGGCGGCGGGTATCAGGGCGATAGTGAGACTGTGGGCTTGGGGCAGGTGCAGCTTGTTCCGATATTGAGTTTCATCGATGGCGTGTGGAGCGTGGAGTTCAAGATCGGATCGACTTCCAATGGGTCCAGCTATGTACTGAAATCGATTCCGCAATTTGTGCTTACCATGGCGAACGGCGACTATACGGATTATGGGCAGAAGCTTGCCTTTACCCATACACCGGATATGTTCGACGATGATTCGCGCCCACTGCTGGGCTTCCTTGACGACGCGATGGCCGTGCGTCGTGCGGCCGAGCAGCAGGACCAGTATTACGGGCATATCGCCATCGATCGTCACCTGACACTTTCAGCACCGGAAGTGGCCCGGTTGCTGTCCGTACGTGAGGGCAGAGGCGTACAGCTCGTGTTGAACACATGGTTCTCCGGGCAGCCTGCATCGGTGCCGGTTGATGGTGGCGAGCCAGATTTTCTATGCGCATTGCGCGGCGTGATTTCAATACGTATGGTCCGGATGCCGGATACCTGCTTGCCGGAGTGCCGGCGGTGGAAACCGTGATTGATGGTGGCAAGGATGTATGGCTGTTGCTCGCCTCCACTAATCCGGCCGGTGCGGTATCCGCCATGATGGCGGGCTCTCAGCGTAAAAGCGCAGCGGGATGCCGATTCGTCCGTTGCCCGAAACGATTGATTCCGTTGCGAGGACTATTGGGAGACCTGTTTGAACCCGATGGCGAGGGGCAGGTCATTGCCGGCGATGACATCGCCCTGTTCGCACGCACGCTATTGCCTCAGCTGGTTGGTGCCGGACTGTTGGAGGCCAGTGAGATTCCTCGCGAGCTGGCTGAATTAAGTCCTACGGAATGCAGCCTCCAGTTTTATCTGGATCGTGATGAGCATGGTGTGC
>ENA-OQKR01000614-OQKR01000614.1-human-gut-metagenome-genome-assembly--contig:-NODE-614-length-13753-cov-6.690958_pt1 | contig 13753 bp, 9 predicted proteins | sample MGYA00242803_ERZ504806 | MGnify/ENA primary metagenome ERZ504806 (study PRJEB26092, sample SAMD00036399) | human gut metagenome | host: Homo sapiens | study: EMG produced TPA metagenomics assembly of...
TTTTCATTTTCCGATGTTTCTTCTTCATATGCGCCAGTTTCTGTTTCTGATCCGGACGGTTCTGTTTCAGACTGAAACTCATCCGCAGCAGTCCCCTCCCTGTCAGAATCATCACTGTGTACTGCGGCAGAACTTTCTTCGGCCTGTTCTGTATGTATCTGTTCTGCCGGTGGCTCCTGTGCTCCCGGTACAGGACATGTAGTAACTGCCATTCCTGCACTGAGAAGCAGTGCCATCCATTGTTTATTCATTTACTTGCTTCCTCCGCTTTTTCTGATTCTACAATCAAACGGATAAAATCCTCCGCTTAGCAATTATTCGGTTAAATCACAAAATGACAGATGATTCTCTCCTGCAAAATGACAGGAGAGAAATAACATCTGCCTTATTTTTATTTATCTTTTTTTTCCGAATTTAACAGCAATTATCATGGCTATTACAATGTTTATCACAAAATTCCATCCAAAAGTATGTAGCCATATCCCTGACAGGTCTTTGATCCCTGATATATTATTATGGAATACAAATTCTTCTGAAATGAATATACCCGCTAAACTTGCGAAAAACATTGCCAAAACAGCCAGTAGAAATATTTTTATTATTCTTTTCATGCATTCAGAAACTATTTCTTTTGATTATCTTTGCTTTTTTTGGAAGAATGCAGTGTGCCAATAATGACACATTGCGTTCTGACATTTTATTATTTAATGACTACTTTTTTTACTTTAGAGAAAGAACCGTATACTGCTTTGCCGTTTACTTTTCTGTAAGCGCGTACTTTGTAATAACGGGTCTTGCCTGTGGCAAGTTTCTCTTCTGTCATGCCAGTTCCTTTTGTGGCTTTTATACGGATATATTTACCATTTTTTGAAGCACTGGCATATACCTGGTATCCATCAGCACCCTTTACCTTGCTCCATTCCAGAACTGCAGTTTTGGATGTAGATCCTACAGACAGAGCCGGGACAGAAAGAATTGCTTTCCCCTTTACTGCTGTTGAAGAACTTCCATAAACCTTCTTATCATTTACATTTCTGTAAGCACGTACTTTGTAATAATAGGTTGTTCCTGTAGCTGCTTTCTTATCAAGGAAGGTAACTGCACTGTTCTTTGCGGTTGATCCAATTGCTGTATACTTGCCATCCTTTGAAGCAGAGCGGTATACTCTGTAACCGTTTGCTCCGGAAACCTTATTCCATGTGACACGGATGGTGGTATAGTTCTCGGAATCAGTTGCTGCGATCTTTACTTTTCCAAGCTTCGCTTTTCCAATCACACCATCTTTGTCATAACTGCTTACAGTCTTTCCGCCCCATGTATAAGAATAAGCTCTTACTGTGTAATAGTAAACTCTTCCTGTAACTGCTTTCTGATCCTTATAGGAAATATCTGTTACCTGATCTGCAATCTTCTTCCAGCTTCCTGTTTCTGTTCTGCGGTATACTATATATCCATCTGCATTATCAACACTGCTCCAGCTTACCTGGATTGTCTTGTAATTGAGGGATTTTGTCTGCAGGTTAGCAGGCATATCTGCTTTGAAGGCGTCCTGTTTGCCTGCAAGTTCAATATGATAATCTGCAACAATGGTCTTGATCAACTCTAATTGCTTTGCATTCCACATATAGGACTTGCCTTCTGCACTCATGCTGTCGATGAGTTTCTGAAGTGCTGCAAGTTCTGCTTCTACACCTGCAATGTTCTCTTTGGTAACAGCCGTCGGAAGGTTACTGATCCAGTCATCTGCCTGCTGTGCATCAGAAATATCTTTGCCAGCTTTGTCAGCCTGTGCTGTCAGTGCGGCGATCACTTCTGCAAAAGTCATTTCCTGATTTCCGACTTTGACCTTCAGACCTGCCATTGCATTTTCCTGTCCCTGGTAATCTTTCGCATAACGGTCAAGGAATGCTTTTACCTGTGGATAAGAATCTCTGTCTACAGGGTGGTCTTTTACAGTTGCGTAAATTAAAGCTGCTTCATCTGCGAAAAGCTGCTGGTATTCATTCTGACCTTTTTCATAAGTCAGAGCCATGGCGATCAGCTTCTCCATGTTCTCTACCAGTGCGGTGTTTTCACTTCTGAATTTCGTTTCTTCTGTTTCTGTTAACTGATCATAAGCGTTCTTAGCTGCTGCAATCTGTTTCAGCTCTGTTTCGGTAAGTGCACGTTTCGCAGTATCACCTGCTGCAGGAATTTCCTCTTCTGTGGAGAAATCTGCATCCGGTACTTCTGCTTCATCTGCAATTACAGAGTCAGGGGTCTCTTCATTCGAAACATCTGCAATGTCTTCTGATGACTGAATATCCATCTGCGCTGCAGGCTGCTCACTGATATCAGAAGTAAATGCATCTGCGCTTCCGTCTGAGAAATCAGAACCTTCTGCCGGAACTTCCTGTGCCGGGAGCTCTTCTGACTGTACAGCTTCCTGTGCTGCAGGTACTGTAGTCGGCTGAGGTGCTTCATAAGCGCGGACAGTCTCTGCATCCGGGAGTGCCTTGAGCATTGCTTTCAGTGCATCAGATTTCAGCTGATAGAGATAACCTTCTGCTTTTTCCAGAGAACTTAAGTTTGTAACCTGAGCTTTCTGCTGATCATCAAGAGTATTGTATAATACTCTTGCATTTGCCACATAATCTTTCCAGCTATTCCAGATCTTCTCTGTCGGTACGTTGTTATTCTTTTCTGTCAGTTTCAGAGGTCCGTCAGACAAAGCACCTGTAGAGGATGTGGTGATATTCAGTTCATCAATAAAGGAGATCACATATCCTACTTTTGCATCTGTACTCTGGCGTCTGATAAACAATTCTGCTTTTTCAAGCTCTGCATAGTTTGTCACACGCTTCTTCTGATCTGCTGTCAGGGCATCATAAGCCGTTCTGGCTTCCACTACAAGAGCCTGTTTCTTCTGATAATTATCGGAAGTCACTTCACCGATTGCCTTGATCTTATCTACAACTGCGGCTGCAGCCTTCAAATCCGGAATCAGGTTTCGTAAATACTGTAAGGTACTGTAGTTAGTTACCAAAGCTTTCTGGGCTTCAGTCAGTGCATTATACTCTGCCTGTATGTTGTCCAGAAGCTGCAGAACATAGGGATCAAGGGTTAATGCATCTGAAGAAGGAAGTGCATTAATTGCCGCAACCACCTTCTCAGCAGCTGCTTTATCCTTTTCTTTCTGTGTCTGCCCCTTCTCCAGTTCTTTTATCCTGGCTTCTGCTTCTGTCAGCTTAGAATAATTGGAGATTACAGATTTTGCTTCATCATCAAGTGCATCGTAAAGATTTCTTGCCTTTACTACAGCATCCTTATCCTCCAATGTCAGCTTATCTGCTGCCGGCAGAGCATCAATAGCTGCGATTACTTTTGTAATAGAATCACCTTTACCGTTCTCTGCTGCAAGAAGCTTTCTCAGTGTGTCTTTGTTAAAGATTGCTTTGTGTTTTTCGTCTAATGCATTGTAAGCGTTTCTTGCTGCTTCAATTTCTTCTTTTGTACTGTTATCGTTAAGGGCAAGAATCTTGTCGTTGACGGACTTGGTTGGTACTTTTACGTCTGAGAAATCCCAAAAGTTACTTTGTCCTTTACGCTGACGGACAAACGCATTTAATCCGCGGGCAATCTGTGGAACGTCATAGTTAGTAAATCCATGAATACTTCCATCTACTTCTCCATTCACATCAACCAAATCAAAGAATGCATCCAGGAGATTGTTTCCATTTTTTGTAAATCCTGTACTGCGGTCTAATACATTTACATTATAGATGGATGCGAAAATCAATGCCTGTGCATCATTCCATGCATTATTTCCATAGGACATACATCCTGTTTCAAACCCTGCGGTACAGAAAGAACCTGTTGCACGCTGCGCAATTTCCGGAAGTTTGTGTAATGCCTGATCAATAGCTTTCTTTACATCTCCAAAACCATCTTTACCATACCAGTAAACCAACGGCTGCCAGTTCATCGTGTTATCTGCATTTGAAAATGAACCATTATCTGCATTCAGAAGACTTTCAGCTCTTTTATGTACCCATTCTGCCATTGCATCATCAGTAAAAGTAGATGAGGTATAGCCACCTGATTTAATGGCATGAATCGCATACTCCGTATTAAGATAATTATCACCATTTCTGTTTCCTACTGCATCCAGAAGATTTACAGAAGAAATATCTCTTGGATCATATCCGATTGCTTCAATAGCAAGAATCAGTTTTGAAAGATCTGTTGCCTGCCATTTGGATAAATCTGATCCGGAATCTTTTAATTCCTGCAGATAAACTTTAGTATTTGTAAACCATCTGTCAAAATAGGTACTATCGTCATATGGAACATAACCACATCTGGCTGCAGTAAAGATTGCCCAGATATCTGTGTTTTCATAAGAAGGTGAATCTTTAGGTCCAAATGCATTTTTATCCTTACAGTAATCCAGAATAATTTTGATGGCTTTTTCCGCTTGGGTCAGATATGTTCCCCAGTTAGCCGAATCATCTGCTGCGCTTGCTTCTTCATTATCTTTGACTTCACAAGTACCGTTTATTACTTTTATCTTGAAAGTATATCCGTCTTCTTCCGCCTGTGCTTCCTGGCCTTTATCAAACTGCAGAACCGGTTCTTTAATCCATTTCACTGTTAAAGGACGCTGACCTAAAAAGCTGGTGTCTACAGTAGCTGATTCAATATCTGTTTCAGGATTACATACTGCTTTGATACCATATTTATCAATCAATTCCTTTGTTTCTTCTGTCTGATTGACAATTTTTGCACCATTTATAGTAACTTTGTTATTATCACCATCGTCGTAGATATTAGTTTTTGTACCATTGATTATTTCAACACGATATGGAAAATGATAATTTGTGGAATAATCTTTGAACCGGTTATAATCACGAGCATAATTGGTTTTCCATACTTTGGGTTCTGCATCTGCCTGAACCTCTAAAGTTATTTCAACTGTTCTTGGATCATAGTATGGATAACCGTCATTTATATCCGGTGAAATGGACCACGTTTTTTCAAAATCGAAACCTTTATAGGTTTCTTTATTCTTCATTTCAGCAGTTGATTTGCCTAATTCTGAATAATTGGGTAATTCACTGCTTTCAAATATTTCCTCTGTGTTTTTCGTAACGACACGAATATCTTTTAGAAGGTCTTTATCATAATAACAATTGGAAATTGTGGAATCACCATTTTTATAACGGAATGAATATACTACATATATTCCAGACACAACATTTGCTTCCAAATCTATTTTTTCAGACATAGACTTCGCTACATCAGATATTTTAGAACTGTAACTTCCATGACTTATACAATTCACATATTTTATATTTGAAGTAGAATCTCTATTTCCGAACTGACATAATGTCCAAAGTGTTGTTTGGTCAATGATTTTTTCAGCTATTTCATCAGAAGACATCGGACTTTCTAAATTGTAATTAATAGAAATTTCGCAATCTTCTAATTTTCCATCACCGCCGCCAATACTTACCGACGTTCCCCATTTTTTTGTAGATTTGTCACATACTAATGTTATATTTCCTGTAACGCTAAGACCTTTTATGCTTCCATCGTTGCCATCAAATATTGTGGATACATAGTCATTATCGCCCACATATAGTTTTGCATCATTTATTTGAACTTTAGTATTTTCTAATACTCCTCCGTAACCTATATTAAATGCAAAAACAGAAATATTATTTTCTTTACTAAGTTCTCTGTCAGTTGCAGAATAACTAATTGTATGTCCCTGTCCATCAAACGTTCCTTTGAACATACCTACTCCCTGCACTTGATTTGTTATTTCAATATTGTTAGTTAAAATAATAGTACTTGTTTTGTAGGGCTTTTTATTATTGTTTTCTACAAAAAAATAATAATCATCTGCTGTATTAATGCAATAACGTCCTTTATCATCTTGGTTCAAAGTTGTTACGGCTGCTTTTACAGTATGACAACTTAGGACTATCATCATGAATGTTATGCATAACAACATAGATTCTACAATTTTTTTTATCTTTACTTTTTTCATATTATTATTCCTATGATGTTAGGATTAAAAATATTAGAGTTTATAAATCGTACTAAGTGTTCAAAAATTGTGTAGCAAATTATTGTATAAAATAAATTTTTTTAATTAATTTGATATGATTAAAATACACAATTCAAAAACAATTAATAAAATTTAGTAAGAAGATACATTTTTTCCTAACATCCTCCTATATTAATATAAGGAGAAGACTACATTTTTGTAATCTTCTCCTTTTGATATTTAATCGTTTAACCCTATTTTATTTAATTCCAACCTGGTACAGGAACCCATTCATTGTCTGTGTTTTCAACATAACTACTATATCCTAAATCTAAGCCCATCATCATGGAAAAATCTAATTCGAGAGAGTGATTTTTACCATCAGAGAGTACAGTATCTACACCGTTGTTATATGTACTTTTATCAATTACACACATCCATCCGGAATAATTATTATAGTCTTTTTCAGATAAGTAATTTGCAAAATGAACTGTATTATTCCATGTTGAATTGGCCTTTACTTCCATATATTTTTTTTCAGTTTCATTTAATTTTGACGTTTTAAAATAAGCACCTCTATTTGCTGCTAATGTACTTGTACTTGCTGTTCCATTATCCTCGAAGAATTTTCCGACTGCGCTGTTATTATGTCCATCTAATTTAATTGCAGAAATATAATTGCCATATTTGCTTTCATACCATTCCAGTAATCCTTTTCTATAATAGGTTCTTTTAGTTCCTTCTTCATCAATAACTCTGGTATCTTCGACAGGTTTTCCTTCACCTGGTGCAGCTAATTCTTTTAATACATCCATAGCAGTTACATTTCCCGTGTCAGCAATCTCTATTGAATCTGAAAGCATTGTATCTACACTTTTAGAGTTTTCTCCCTGCAATCCTGTTGCCTGAATTTTTACAGTAATAGTTCCTGCCATAGCCGGTACTGCTGTGCTTCCTACCATTGTTGTTGCCATTAAGAATGCAATCACGCTTTTTCTTACTTTCATGTTCATTTTGTTTCCTCCTTAAATTAAATGTATTATTTTTTTGCAGGTTATCCTGCAAAATATATCATTTCGCAGCCTTTTCAGACCACGTTTGATACCTGTTTTACATAAAAAAGGGTACAAAAAATAAACCTCCGTTATGCCTACAGATGTTTGTTTTTTCTTTTACTAAAGTCCGTCTCCTGACTTAAAGTTCCAACCTACTTGCTGCCCTTCTCGGAAAGGATCTTTCCAATGGTTCCGCAGTGTTCGTCCTTATTACAGTGGGGATAAACCGTACCGGTATCTCACCGGATTTCCGAAAACTAAAGGGATAAAAAGCGACTTCCGATATTCAGTTATCAAAGTGCAAAAAATCCCCGCCAAATGGCAGGGAATGTAATGTACAGATTGAACTTCACTCATATCCTTCGCATTACAGTATTCCCTTTGAATACCATTACAAGAATACAGTGAACTGCAGACTAAATATACTGCAAGGGACTTATACCCTGTTTGGGATTCTCACCCAACAATTCTTTAATTATTACCGTAATAACAAGCTGTACGTGTGCGCTAAACGCTATTTATTTTAACAAACTAATCTTAACACCCACCCAGTGCTTTGTCAATCTTTTTCACAATTTTACATAAATGAAAATCCAAAGATGACCAAAAACTTCCTCCTGCCAGTTATTCTTATTTTCCGACCAGCAGGAGGAAGTTTCCTTTGCGTTACATATTATACTCTTTATAAAGTTCTTTCCGCTTCTCAGCATCCGTCGCAGCACCCTGAACTTCCGCACTTCTTCCATCCAGGATCAGACGATTGATCAAAACACCAAGACGCGTTTCGCCCTGAAGCTCTCCAATGACTTTTCCTCTTGCCTCTCCACGTGCTTCTCCAATAGACTCTCCCAGAACCTTTCCTTCCGCACGTAATCTTTCAGATTCCAATTCTAACACTTTTCCACCCATAGTCTCACCTAACCTTTCCCGGACTACTTCCTCATCACGGCAAATGTAATCCGATATTTTTGTAATCAGTTTATTTAAATTCGTGTATAACTCTGCCCTTCCTGTTTCTGTCAGTTCTTTTTCCAGCATTACTCGGATATCTTCGTATTCATCCAACAAAGACTGCAGCTTTTCCGGATCTTGATTTATTCTATGTATCTCTTTCTCATACCGCATAATATAAAACGGCAAAAACATCCGCAGATTCTTCTCGAAAATTTTATCTTTCGTATATTCATCAAGTTTTACAGTAGGGATACGGTATCTGCGTCCGTACTTTCTGGCCGAATCTAAAGCAATAGCAAAATCATACTCGATCATCCGGATTGCCATTGTGGTATCATCAACACTCTGACATTTGATATGATACAACTTCCTTCCAATCCTCAGGCAGGAGTCTGTAATAATCTCACCATTCTCCTGATGATGCTCATTTCGAAGCTGTATAATCTCTACATCCTCCGGATATGAAGTCTGAAATACTTCATTGATCAACGGTATCGCCAACTGCGGTATCTTCTCGATCATTGTACGGAATACGTCATCAAAGATCGTATTATTATTCATTGAATCCCTCACTTTCATTATAGCATTTCTATATGTTTTCTAAAACCCCCGAACTACTACTGACCGCAAAAAAATAATTCACTTTTAACCGTTTCTGCCTCCTCTCCTTCAAACAAGGCAAAAAAACAGAATACCCTTCTTTCACAATCATTCATCCCTGTCCGAATTATAAAGTTTGAAATATCCTAATGAAAATGTCGGCGAACGCCAGATGAACCTGCCTTGAAATGCCAGATCAGGCAGCAGGTGATAAATTTTCACTACAATCACAGTTTAGATTACATTGTTCCAAAATGCAAGGCCTATTTTCTCACATCCTATATTCAGCCCAGAAAAGCTATTTTCAATGCCAACCATAATATATTTCCATACATCCAGTACCCAGTCTGGAAAAATCCACCATTTATTTGCATTTTTTTCAAAAAACCAATTGATTCTTCTCACAAAACATATATAATAGAATCAAACCAAATATTTACAAACAATTACCGGTTTTAAGTTCTGCTGGTCACGGCACAGGATGTCGGACCTTCAGCCAAGAGGGAATCAGGTCAGAATCCTGGACAGTCGTGCTGCTGTATACGTGCAGCTGGGTCTCATATCCATTGCATATTATCATGTGAGAAGGAGAGATTACAGCGTCACTGCGTGAGTCAGAATACCTGCTTAAGGCTGCCGCCACCAACTACACGCAATGGGAAGTGGAAGGGTGATCTTATTTAGTGTACCCATTTTTGTACTAAAGAAAGATCCCTTTTTACCAGATGTTTTCTCTGTTCCTTACCGAAATACAGAGTATCGGCAACCTGACGGTTTTTGTTCATGCATTTCATCAACCTGCCCGTTTATGAAAGTATTACATTGCTCCGTTGCAGAGAAAACAAATATTCTATTGCAAAGGAGTTTTTTTATGACATACAATATATCCGGCAGAAAACAAAACCTGACACTTCAACGCTGTAACTGTACCCCATATTTAAAAAGAGACATAGACATTCCGGCAAACTGTACCATTATTTCTGAAAAAACCTTCCAGAACAGATCCATGATCCAGTCTGTTTCATTTCCATATGGTCTGAAACAGATCGGCTCAAACGCATTTTCGGGATGCAGCCGCCTGAAACATCTGCTTCTTCCTGAAAGTCTGTGCCAGATTGGAAAGGAAGCATTTTCCGACTGTACCACTTTATCCTCTATCTATATCCCTCAATATATTTCCACAATTTCAAAGGGCATGCTCCGCAACGCCCACAAATTATCAGAAACTCTTTTTTCCAATGAAAGCAGGCTGCTTAAAATCCAGGCAGACGCCTTTTCAGAATGCTCTGCATTAAGAGAAATCTCTTTTCCTGATTCGGTTCAGGAGATAGGTAACGGCAGCTTTTACAAATGCAAAAAATCTGAGTGAAGTCCATTTTCCGGAAAAATCTGAAGGTAATCAGTAATCAGGCTTTTTATTCCTGTGGCCTGACTTCCCTGGAGCTCCCCGATTCACTGGAAATTCTGGATGAAAGTGCTTTTTTCAAATGTAATAACCTGATTACTGTTACTCTCCCGCCTAATGTCCGTTATATCGGAAAATGGGTTTTTCACGGATGTAACCGCCTGCAGTACCTGGAAATCCGCCATGATCCGGAGTATATCGGAGAATGGATCATTAACCGTGCAGCTACGATCCGTTGCTATAAAGGCTCCAAAGCAGACCGATATTGTCAGGAGTCCGGACTTAAAGTGGAATATCTTTGAATATTAGAGAGGCATTATAATGAATGATATATTTACTTACAGTCAGAAAAACGGAAGTACGATTTTTACTTTTCCAGGAAGGACAAAGGTTCTCAGCACCAGTCCTCTGAACGGCGGAATCACCACACATCTTACCCATGCACTAAATATTAACTGCATGAACGGTGATTATGAATGCGAAATGCTGGGAGATACCTATGAGAAGGATCTGATGGTACATGCACAAAGACTGGAAATCAACCCACAGACTGCCACCGCACTGAGCACAGCCGCCTGGACAGAGCTCTGCGCAGTGGAAACGCTCCGGCATCAGGAATTATCTGTAACTGCTGCTGTCACAGGAGGAATTGATTCCAATGGAATGTGTCCGGGAGACCCTTCCTCCTATTGTGAGCACAATGGTTTTTATGAAATGCTGCCTCCCGGAACCATCAATATTTTTGTATATATCAACCAGAACCTTACAGACGCGGCCATAGGCCGGGCACTGATGCTCTGTTCAGAAGCAAAAGCTGCTGCTGTTTCCCATCTTTTACTTGGAAGCTGCTATTCTGAGGAAATCGCTACCGGCTCAGGCACAGACGGAACTGTGATCGCAGCCTGTATGGATGGAAAAACCACCCTCACAGACGCCTCCGGACATTCCAAACTGGGAGAGCTTATCGGCAGAACAGTCAGCACTGCAGTCACACAGGCACTTCTGAAACAGACCGCAGCCAGCGGTGCAAGGCAGTTCCAGGTACTTATCCGAACTGCCAGATATGGAATCACCCCAGGTATCATGTGGGATTTTTATAAAGAACACCAGTCATTTTTCAACACCTGGAATGTCTGTTTTGAAAAGGCCTCTGCACTGGAAGATGTTTTTCTCTCCAGGAACCGTAACAGCAATCTGGTTCTATGTGTGTCTCTCTACCTCCATCTGATGGATCAGCTCCGTTGGGGACTGATCATGGAACCGGAGGGAATCCGCGAAGGAAAGAGACTGCTTCTCTATGGGCTTTACTGTGGTCCGGATACCTTCCTTGCCAGCTGCTATCCTGCCGGCGTCTGGGATAATGAGGAGATAAAAGGATTTTCACTCAGGGAATTGCTGATGTACATTCTCCTGTTTTATTTTTCCGTCCAGTCATGAATTACTGTTCCAAGAATCAAGCAATAAAATGTAATTTCCAGTCCATTGACCTGGCAATCACAGATGCCCGCTCCAATCTGCTGGACAGCCTGCGTTTTGCCTCCCACGACAGGGCTCACGGTATCTCCATTGTATTTGGCGGCAAAGTAATTGCCGGAACTGACGGACGGATCCTGGACACTCTGGCAGGCTCCTATGACGGGCTTATCATCGAATCCTTTAGCGTAGGCGTTCTTCCAAACTATGGCAATGACAGTTTTCTGAATGCACTTTCAGACTGGATCTCTGCCGGTAAACTGGTATGCATGGCTACTCAGGTAACCCATGAGGGCAGCGATATGGAAGTCTACCAGGTTGGAAAAGTGATCAAGGAGAAATTTCCCATACTGGAATCCTATAACATGACTCTGGAAGCTTCTGTTACCAAAATGATGTGGGTGCTGGGCCAGACACAGGATCTCCCAGAATGCAGAAGATTATTTTATAAAACCATTAATCACGATCTGCTGTTCCTATAATTCCGAAATCTCCATATCTTTCTATATTTCACACCCAAAAGGAGAAACTTATGAACCGAACCATAGAATATACAATCCCGGAATCCCAGAACGGACTTCGGGTAGAACAATTTCTCAGAAGAAAGGGATACTCCCGGCAGAATTTCACAGAAATCAAACGGATGCCTCAAAGTATCCTGGTAAACGGAATCCACTACTATATGCGTCAGACTCTGGCTGCAGGCGACCATCTCCAGGTCTGTATCTGCGAGACAGAATCCTCAGAGAAAATCCCACCGGTAAAGCTTCCCCTGAACATTGTTTATGAAGATGAAGACATCCTGGTGATCAACAAACCTGCCGGAATGCCTATCCATCCCTCCATGAAAAACTACTATAACTCCCTGGCCAATGCCCTGGCATGGTACTACCAGGATCAGGGAAAGCCTTTTATCTTCCGTTGCAGCAACCGCCTGGACCGGGATACCTCCGGACTTACCGTAATTTCCAAACACCTGGTCAGCGCCAGCATTATGGCCGATATGACAAAAAAACGCCTGGTACACAGGGAATACCTGGCAATCGTAAAGGGTGACCTCACCCCACCCACAGGAACCATCACAGCACCTCTTTCCCGCAAAGAAGGCTCCATCATTGAGCGCACCGTAGATTTTGACCATGGAGAAGAAGCCATCACCCATTATAAACTGGTAAAAAAAGAAAATGGGCACAGCCTGGTCTCCCTTCAGCTGGAAACCGGCCGCACCCATCAGATCCGTATCCATATGAAATATCTGGGCTATCCCCTGATTGGAGATTACCTCTACAACCCTGACATGGAACACATCACCCGCCAGGCCTTACATTCCTACCACATGGAATTCCCCCATCCCATCACAGGACAGAAGATGACCTTCACTGCTCCCCTTCCGTCGGACATGTCTGCCATCAGTCACCTTTAAGCACTACACGGATTCTCTTATAAATAAAGAATACGATCAGGGATGTCAGTGTGTATTTAAAGATATTGAATGGGAAAATGATCATTGCTGCAAATGTAAGAAGATTATTTACAGAACTGTGTACTGCACTTCCCATTTCGATAAATGCTTCTACCGGCATTCCAAAAGCCTTTCCGTATGCCGGAAGTAACACGAATGCATTGATAAAGCATGCAACTACTGCTGTAAGTACGGTTCCAACTGCCATTCCGATCACTGCATGTTTTCTGCTCTTAACAGATTTATAGCGGTAGATCAGACCTGCCGGAACTGCAAATGTACATCCAAAGATGAAGTTTGCCACATCGCCTACACCTGCTGTCATAGAGCCCTTTGTTACCAGATGCACAAGAATCTTCACCAGCTCGATCAGTACACCTGCGATCGGTCCCATTGCAAATGAGCCAACCAGTACCGGGATTTCTGAAAAATCCAGCTGATAAAAAGTCGGTGCCAGGAAAGGAAGCGGAAACTCCAGATTCATTAAAATTCCTGCGATAGCGCCAAGCATGGCTATCTGTGTAACGGTTCTCGTCTTACTCCTTGCTACCACATTTCCATTTCTTAATACCTGTTCACTCATACTGTTTCTCTCCTTTGAAATTATTCTTTATGGATATGTCTCATATCCTGTTAAAAGAAAATTCCACAAGCTTTCTATATAATGAAGATTTTCTTCAACATATAAAAAACCCCGGATCATATCCGGGGTAATGAGCACGTATGGTAAATATCGCGTGTTCTTCTCTCATCCAGACTATACTGTCGGT
>ENA-OQKR01000615-OQKR01000615.1-human-gut-metagenome-genome-assembly--contig:-NODE-615-length-13722-cov-5.694594_pt1 | contig 13722 bp, 16 predicted proteins | sample MGYA00242803_ERZ504806 | MGnify/ENA primary metagenome ERZ504806 (study PRJEB26092, sample SAMD00036399) | human gut metagenome | host: Homo sapiens | study: EMG produced TPA metagenomics assembly of...
CCTTCTGGCAGGATAGCCTGCACCGCTACCATAGATTCCTGCGACGCTGGATAATGGAACAGTCCGACAAAAAAGTCCTGCTGTTGGAACTTGGCGTGGGTGAGATGACGCCCGGTATCATCAAACTACCCTTCTGGGAACTTACTGCCAAAACGAAAACGTCTTTTATGCATGTCTTAATCGAGAGTCATCTCATAGGCCAGAGCATCTGCGGGGACGCAGCCTGTATCTGCAAGGAGATTTGGCGGAAACTCTAGCTGCCCTCCGGCAGGAGCGCTCCATCGCAGCAACCATAAAATAGAAAGGAGCGAACAAATATGGTTGATTGGAACCCTATTGCGAAAAAATTCAGAGAAGCGGACGCTATCCTGATCGGAGCCAGTAACGGCCTGTCCATCACCGAAGGACTGCATTTGTTTGCGGACAATGCGACTTTTGAAAGACTGTTTGGGGATTTCAAACAAAAATACGGCTTACGTTGTATTTTGCAGGGCATGATGGCCGGATGGCCCAGCGAGGAGGAAAAATGGGCCTTCTGGGCCCGGCTCATCCATCGTTACTGTGGGCAGTACCAGCCTACGCCGGTGATGAACGATTTGAAGGCCATTGTAGGAGAAAAAGATTACTTTGTCGTCACATCAAACGGAGAAGGTCACTTTGAACTGTGTGGCTTCGATCCGACGAAAATCTATGAGATTGAGGGCAACTGGATTACTATGCAGTGTGCCCGCCCCTGCCACGATACCCTCTATTCAAGTTTAGAGGTGGCCGAAAAATTATCGGCTGCCGAACAGGGCGGCCATGTGCCTACAGAGTTGGTGCCGCGTTGTCCCAAGTGCGGAGGTCCCATGGACATCCACATGGGCGCGGGTCAGAGAATGATCCCGGATACCTCTGCCCAGGCACGGTTCCAAAACTTTCTGAAAACCTACCACGGAAAGAAACTGGTGGTTCTGGAGCTGGGCATTGGCTGGCGCAATCAGCTGATCAAGGCCCCGATGATGCGCCTGGTGGCCGGCGAGCCAAACGCCACTTATGTGACCCTCAATCTTGGTGAGATCTACATTACGGACAATATCAAAGAAAAGTCCTTCGGTCTGGACGGGCGGCTGGATGAGCTGCTGCCTGCTCTCCGGGAGGCGTGCGAGGCATAACGATTTCGGAGCAAGTTCAAAATGACTATACGAATGCAGTGGACAGATGGAAAGATTCGATGCCATTGGGTGAGCCCGACTAATACCACTTATCTGCGATACCATGACGAGGAATGGGGCAGACCGGTCCACGATGACCAGTTGCTGTTTGAAATGTTGATTTTGGAGAATTTTCAGGCAGGCCTCACCTGGGAATGTGTCTTAAATAAACGAGAAGCATTTCGCCGTGCTTTTGCCGGGTTTGATTTACGGAAGGTGGCATCTTATAGCGAAGAAAAATTGACGGCTCTGCAAGCTGACTCTGGAATCATCCGTAACCGGCTGAAAATACGAGCTGCAGTGGTCAACGCACAAGCGTTTCAAAAGATACAGCAAGAGTGGGGCAGTTTTGACCGATACTTATGGCATTGGACAGATGAAAAGAGCATCCAAGAAGTAGACAAGGTCAGCTCACCATTATCGGATGCTATCTCAAAAGACTTGAAAAAGCGAGGCATGAAGTTTGTGGGGACCGTAATCATCTATGCCTATTTGCAGGCGGTGGGAGTTATCAACTCTCATGAATCAGGTTGCTTCCTGAATCCTTTGCAGCAGTAGAAAATGCAGAAAATAAAACGCCGGGAAGTTGACTCAAATCGTCAATGCCTCCCGGCTATTATCTTGCGGATTAGTATAGTTAGAATCATGGTATATATTTCATTCCCCATTGGGAAATGGCGTAAAAGACCGGCAACAGATCCCGTCCTTTCTCGGTGAGGGAGTATTCCACTCGTAGGGGCATTTCATTATATTGGATGCGCTGGATCAATTCATCCGCTTCCAGCTCCTTCAGGGCGTTGGTCAGGGCTGTATTGGTGATGGGCTTGAGAACTTTTTTCAGTTCCCCAAACCGCATGGGACACTTGATGCATAGTTCATAGAGAATTTGGAGTTTCCATTTGCCCTGCAGCATTTGAACCACCGGTGTGACCGGGCAGTTTCCATCATCGGTTAGAATGACACTGCCAACCTTTTCTTTGAATTCTTCATAAGTCATGATTGGATCTTTCCTCGTCTTTTGCAGTATACTTTTTGATACCAGGTACAAATAATTTGCGTACTTGAACAAAAATTGCTGTCAAGTATAATAAATATATCACTGGTTGGCCATGCAGTCAACGACTGAAATTTCTCAGAAAGGTCTGAATGATATGAAAGAACTGAACATTATGGAGGCTACTGTTCTGACCTCCCCCAATCCGCTGACATTGATCTGCTCTAAAAAGGAGGATGGTTCTACGAACCTGGCTCCCATTTGCTTTGTGTCTTACCTCTCCTTCAATCCGCCTATGGTGGGTTTCGCCACTGGCAAACAGTCCCACACCGGCAAGCGTGTGCGTGAGACCGGCAAAGTCATTGTCACTGTTCCCTGTGAGAGTCTGGCAGGCGCAGTAATGGCCTGCGGAGCATCTACCGGTGCCGAGACCGACAAGGTGGCCGCCAACAACATCGAGATGATGGCTGTGGATGGCAGTGATATCCAGATTCCGGTGGATACTCGTCTGGCGATGGTGGCCACCCTGCAGCAGTCGGTGGAAGTTGGCGACCATATCCTGCACATCTGTCAGGTGGACAAGTTCCTGGGCGATGAGGACAAGAAGGGGCTGTATGCCTGGAACGGCTTCGGGAAAGTTGCACCTGCGGCAGAAGGCTAAATCTTAAAACGGTAAGGAGGCATCAGCGGTGGCCGTTTGTATTAAATTGAGTGGATCGTCATTGGGACTGAGACCGGACATAGGAAGGGCAAAGCCGTATCGAAACCGGAATGGGTGTGGAACCTGACACATCAGGCCCATGAGCTTGGCATCCCTGTATTTATGAAGGAAGATCTGCTTCCTATCATGGGAGAGGCACAGATGGTACAAGAATTTCCCCCGGCTTTTTACCGGGTATTGGAGGAACAGAAGACATGACAGAAGTAAAAGAGAGCAGCATTCTGATTCAGGATGTAGAAACCAAAAATATTATGACAAAATCCGCCCTGCCGGTGGGAGGCTATTCCGTCAATCCTTATGTGGGCTGTACCCATGGCTGCAAATACTGCTACGCCTCGTTTATGAAGCGATTTACCGGGCACACCGAACCGTGGGGTACATTCCTGGATGTGAAACATTGGCCAGCAATCAAAAATCCGCAAAAGTACAAAGGGCAACGCGTAGTCATCGGTTCTGTGACCGATGGCTATCTGCCCCAGGAGGCTCAGTTTCAGAACACCCGAAAGCTTCTTGAACAGCTCCGGGGCAGCGAGGCGGAAATTCTCATCTGCACCAAGTCAGACTTGGTAATCCGTGACATCGATCTTCTGAAAGAACTGGGAAAGGTCACGGTCTCTTGGTCGATCAATACGCTGGACGAGGATTTCAAAAACGATATGGACAATGCCGTCAGCATCAAGCGACGGCTGGATGCCATGAAGCAGATCTATGATGCGGGCATTCGCACCGTCTGCTTTATTGCCCCTGTCTTTCCGGGTATCACGGATTTTGAGGCTATCTTCCATCAGGTCAGAAATCAATGCGACCTGATATGGTTAGAAAATCTAAACCTGCGAGGCGGATTCAAAAAAGACATCCTTGACTATATACGTAAAAAACATCCTGACTTGGTTCCGCTGTACGACGCTATCTACAACAAGAGAGACAGAAGCTACTTCCGTGGTTTGGAGGATCAAGCGGAACGGCTGGCGAAAGAAAACAGCTGTCCCTTCGTGGACAACGAGCTGCCCTACGGACGAGCAGAGCCTGGGCACCCGGTCATTGTGGATTACTTTTACCATGAGGAAGTGCGTGGCTCGGAAAACACCGGGCGACGCAACCCCCAAAAATAATTTGTGAAATAAATGGGTTCTGACATGGAGCTGTGCTTCAATGTCAGAACCTTTTTTAGCACTGTTTACCCATTCAGAAGTTTTCTTATCCCTCTTGGAAGGACTTGTACTCCGTCCATTGTTTTTCGATTTTCCCCGCTCTACAATGTAGACAGAACGATTAAATGATAGGTGTTTATCAAGTTTTACATAAAATTATATTACCGGTAAGCATACGATGAGCAGATGTTTTTTATTGCCTTTCGAGTATAGATACGTTAAAATATACTTATTAAGCATGATGAATTTGGGAGGTATTTTTCGTGGAAATTAGAGTTCTTCGATATTTTCTGACTGTAGTAAGGGAAGAAAGTATCACAAAAGCCTCAGAAGTTTTACATATCACGCAGCCGACACTTTCACGTCAGCTTGCACAGATGGAGGAAGATATTGGTGTAAAGCTGTTTGATAGAGGGACACGGAAAATCAAATTGACAAATGAAGGAATACTTCTTCGCCGTCGTGCGGAAGAAATTTTGCAGCTTGTAGATAAGACAGAAAAAGAATTAGTGGAGCAAGAGGAACAGGTGGAAGGTAAAATTTCCATTGGGTGTGGAGAAATTGCTGCTGTACAACTTCTTCCTAAAATAATTGAGTCCTTTCGTCGGAAATATCCCCGTGTTACTTTTGACATTTTTACAGCCACAGCAGATTTGGTAAAGGAACAAATGGAGAAGGGACTACTGGATATTGGTTTGCTTCTTGAGCCGGTTGATATGGAAAAATATGAATTTATTCGCTTGAATATAAGGGAAAAATGGGTGGTTCTGATGAAATCGGATGATCCACTCTCCAAGAAAGAAACGGTAAGCGCAAAAGATTTGTCTGTACTGCCTTTGATTCTTCCTAGGCGTATGAATGTGCAGAGTGAGTTGGCAAGTTGGTTTGGCAACTACTATGAGAAACTGGATATTGTTTTTACCAGCAATTTAAGTACGAACAGCGCAATTATGGTGAATGGAGGCTTGGCATATTCATTGGTGATTGAAGGGGCTGTACCGTTCTGGAATCAATCAAAGGTTACATTCAGACCGCTTGATCCGCCACTTACAGCAACAAGTGTATTAGCATGGAAACGTGGTCAGCCGTTTAGCTTAGCAACCACAAAATTCATCAAACATATTCAATGCTTTTTAGGCATGGACAAACCATAAAAACTAAGTATTTGATATAATTCAATTAGAAAATTATAATATAGGTGTAGAGATAAAGCAAACAGCTTTAATTTCTGCACCTATATTTTTTATTGAGGAGGGAGTGCCATTTCATGAAACCGGATTATGATTCCCGTATAAACGCCGGATTAAGCAAAGAAGAAATCGCAAAAATTTCAGGATGCGAAGATCAAGAAATGCAGATAAGGATGTTGCGAAAATATCGGTACAAATTGCTTGATGAGGTACATGAAAAGCAGCAGTCACTTGATGCAATCGATTATATGATCTGTAAAACAAAAAAATAACAATAAGAGGAGGAAAAGGCGTGAATCAGCAAACAACTCTGTTTTCAAACGAGAAGTTGATGGCTATGATTATTCCCCTGTTTTTAGAGCAGCTGCTGATAATGCTTGTAGGGATGGCGGACACACTGGTGGTCAGCTACGCAGGAGAAGTGGCAGTATCCGGTGTTTCACTGGTAAATCAGTTCAATACTATTTTTATTTATCTGTTTACAGCATTGGCATCTGGAGGGGCGGTTGTGATCAGCCAGTATATTGGTAGAAAGAAAAATGATGACGCTGGAGAATCCGCCAGTCAGCTTCTTTCATTTTCTGCGATTTTTTCCATACTGATCGTAGTGATGGTTCTAATTGGAAATGAAGGGATGCTTCGTCTGATGTTCGGTAAAGTGGAAGATTCTGTGATGCACTCTTGTATTACATACCTTAGGATTTCTGCATATTCCTATCCGGCATTGGCGGTTTACAATGCTGGCGCTGCCCTTTTTCGCAGTATTGGAAAAACCAGTGTGACCATGTATTTGTCGGTAATTTCCAATATCATCAATGTTATTGGAAATTTCATTGGTGTACTTGTTTTGCGTGCAGGTGTTGCAGGTGTTGCATACCCTTCACTGATCGCTCGGACATTTTCAGCCGTGATGATTACAGTACTTTGTTTTCAGAGAAAAAATGAAGTGTTCTATCGCTGCAAGTGGATTTTCCGGTGGAATGTGGATTTCATGAAACAAATTCTAAAAATCGCTATTCCAAATGGGATGGAAAACGGTATATTCCAGTTAGTCAAAGTAGCATTAAGCGGTATCGTTGCACTTTTTGGAACATATCAGATTGCTGCAAATGGTGTTGCACAAAGTATCTGGTCATTGGCTGCGCTGGCGGGAGTCGCTATGGGTCCCGTATTTATAACGGTCATTGGACAGTGTATGGGAAATGGGGATGCAGATGCTGCGGAGCATTATTTTAAGAGATTGACAAGAATCACATTGCTGATTTCATCGGCATGGAATCTTTTGATTTTTCTTCTGACTCCATTCTTTATGAAATTTTATGCTTTGCAGCCGGAGACCAAACGGCTTGTAATCTGGCTGGTTTTAATCCATAACGTGTTTAATGCAGCAGCATATCCCTTTTCCGGTGCGCTTAGTAATGGGCTGCGGGCAGCGGGTGATGTGAAATTTACCATGTATGTTTCGGTTATCTCCACGATAGCGGTGCGTCTGCTTTTATCATGGCTCTTGGGAATTGTTTTGAAAATGGGCGTGATCGGGATTGCTATTGCAATGGTTTGTGACTGGAGCATTCGGGCGGTCATTTTCTTCTGGAGGCAGAAGTCCGGAAAATGGAAAACATTTCAGGTGATATAGATTCATTTATAATAAGTTCAATATCGGTATATTATGCCTTATGGTCTTAGCAAGTTTTGCCGTTTTGCTGTGAATGTGTGGGAGGTCAATCCTGCTGGAAAAGCTGATGAACAGGTTGCCAGAGAAGGGCTTTCCTGTATGGAAGTTTGGATGAAAGAACTGGGACTTACAATGAATCTCCATGAGTTGGGGGCAACAGAAGAAATGTTGCATGGTATTGCAAATGGAACCATCATCATGGAAGGTGGATATAAGGTGTTGAATCATGATGAGGTATTGGAGATTTTGAAGAACAGTTTGTAAGCATTCAAGTAGGAGCTTTTATAACGATAATATAATAGAAAAAGGCAAGTGCTGTGAAAGAAATTTTTCTTTGATGTTGCTTGTCTTTTTTTAATTCATCACTTGACATTGTGGCAAAGAAATCCTGAAAGGGGACGAGTAGAAAAAAGAGCAGCTGCATGAGCAGGAAGAAGAAAATAGACAGAGCAGTTGATGATGTGGAATGTCCGGTGCAGTGTGGGTGTAATGCTCATGTTGCATCGGACTTTTTTCGAAAATGATTTTTAATAATGTTGATTTTCAACTACTTTTAACTCAAATATTGCATCTTAACTTAAAAAGAGTTAAGATTGCAAGTAATGACATGGAATATCTCGATAAAGTTCCTGGAGTCAAGAATCAAAGTGTTTTTAAAGAAGCTTATGTTATGGGATATTTTATTTACTAATGTTGATTTTCAACTGCTGGACGAATGGGAGGGGTGCTTCATGCCGTTGCAAATGATCAGAAACGATATTACAAAAATGAGCGTTGACGCAATCGTCAATGCTGCCAACACGTCCCTTTTGGGCGGCGGAGGTGTGGACGGCTGCATTCATCGTGCGGCCGGACCGGAACTGCTTGCAGAATGCCGTACGCTGCATGGCTGCGAAACCGGCAGTGCAAAAATTACAAAGGGATACCGTCTGCCCTGCAAATATGTGATCCATGCAGTCGGTCCGCGCTGGCGGGATGGCAGGCATCGGGAGCAGGAGCTTCTGGAATCCTGTTATCGGACATCTTTGAATCTGGCGAAAGAAAATGGCTGTCAGTCTGTAGCCTTTCCGCTGATTTCCTCCGGTGTTTACGGCTATCCAAAAGACCAGGCTCTGAAGGTTGCAGTCGATACCATCAGCGAATTTTTGCTGGAAAACGAGATGATGGTCTATATCGTTATTTTTGACCGAAAGACATATCAGATTAGCGGAAAGCTGTTTGATGACATCGCAGTGTACATAGATGACAGGTATGTGGAAGAACATACCGACAGGAGGGCAGAACAGAGTCGGTGTTCCGAAGCATGGCAAGAGGAATCCTGCTTTGAAGCTGCATCTGTCCCGCTGCCGCCCGAAGCAATCTGTAAATCCTGCAGCAGTCAGTCTCTGGAAGAGGCGCTGGGGCAGATGGATGAGAGCTTTTCAGAAATGCTGCTTCGAAAGATTGAGGAAAGCGGTATGACGGATGCACAGTGCTACAAGAAAGCAAATATTGACAGAAAGCTCTTCTCAAAAATCCGTTCGGATAGATTCTATAAGCCATCCAAACCTACGGTGCTGGCATTTGCCCTCGCTTTGGAGCTACCGCTTGCCCAGATGCAGGAGATGCTCGGCAAGGCAGGATTCACATTGTCCCATTCAAGTAAATTTGACATCATTGTAGAATATTTTGTCGAACGGGGAAACTATAATGTGTATGAAATTAACGAGGCACTGTTTGCCTTTGACCAGAGTCTGATCGGTACATAAGGAAAAAGAAATGTCGCTTTCCATGCGACCACTCCGCAAAAGAAAATCGCTATACTATGGCTGTAAGGTACGAAATCGAGCAGTCATTTGCGTGAGGAATGAGCCAAAGCTCGAGCTTGCTCGAAACCTTGGCGAATACTGCGACAGCGAGCCCGTAAGGGCGAGATCTTTTAGGAGGATAAGCATATGAGAAAGAATTTAACAGAGATCGTTTTTATCTTAGACCGCAGCGGTTCTATGAACGGACTGGAACGGGATACCATCGGCGGATTCAATTCCATGATTGAGCAGCAGAAAAAAACAGAGGGCGAAGCACTGATTTCAACGGTACTGTTTGACAATGTGAGTGAAGTCCTGCACGACCGTGTAGATGTAAAGAAAATCCGACCGATGACCGACCGGGATTATACAGTTCGCGGATGCACAGCGCTCTTAGATGCCATCGGCGGTGCGATTCATCACATTGGAAATGTTCATAAGTATGCAAGACCGGAGGATGTACCGGAACACACCATGTTCGTAATCACTACGGACGGAATGGAAAATGCCAGCCGCCGGTACAACAGCGAAAAAGTGAGGCAGATGATCGAGCGGCAGAAAGCGAAATACGGTTGGGAGTTTTTGTTCCTCGGTGCTAATATTGACGCGGTAGAGACCGCAAGCCAGTTCGGAATCGGTGCAGACCGTGCAGTCAACTATCAGTGCGACAGCGAAGGAACTGCGTTGAATTATGAGGTGGTCAGCGAAGCAATCAGCTCTGTCCGGTGCAGTGCCCCGTTGAACGCAGACTGGAAAAAACGTATAGATGAGGATTATAAAAAACGTGGAGGAAAATAGAAATATGCAGGCGTATACCTACGTTTCAAAAGGAAAATTCGAATTAAGAGAGAAGCCAAAACCGACCCTGATGCAGGAGCGGGATGCTATTGTCAAAGTGACACTCGCCAGCATTTGCTCCAGCGATCTGCATATCAAGCATGGCAGCGTTCCGCGGGCAGTACCCGGGATCACGGTTGGCCATGAGATGGTGGGGATTGTGGAAGAGGTTGGAAAGGCAGTTACCAAGGTAAAACCGGGAGACCGGGTGACAGTAAACGTGGAGACCTTCTGCGGTGAATGCTTTTTCTGCAAGAAAGGGTATGTGAATAACTGTACAGATGAAAATGGCGGTTGGGCGCTGGGCTGCCGGATTGATGGCGGCCAGGCGGAATATGTGCGTGTGCCCTTTGCAGATCAGGGACTGAATAAGATTCCGGATGGCGTTACGGATCGACAGGCATTGCTGGTGGGCGATGTTCTGGCTACCGGTTACTGGGCAGCGCGTATTTCAGAGATCTCAGAGCAGGATACGGTGCTGATCATCGGAGCCGGCCCCACCGGTATCTGTACCCTGCTTTCGGTAATGCTGAAAAAACCAAGACGGATTATTGTGTGTGAAAAGGATAAAAATCGTCTGCAGTTTATCCGACAGCATTATCCGGAGATTTTGTTGGTTTCTCCGGAGAAGTGTGAAGCGTTTGTACGGGCAAACAGCGATCATGGGGGAGCTGACGTTGTGCTGGAGGTTGCGGGGGCGGAAGCTACCTTCCGTCTGGCCTGGGAATGCGCGAGACCCAATGGTCTGGTGACGGTGGTTGCTCTTTATGATCAGGCACAGATCCTGCCGCTTCCGGATATGTATGGAAAAAATCTTACCTTTAAAACCGGAGGGGTGGATGGCTGTGACTGTGAAGAAACATTACGGTTGATTGCAGAGGGAAAACTGAACACAGAGCCGCTTATCACCCATACCTATCCATTAGAAAGGATAGAGGAAGCCTATGAACTCTTTGAAGGTAAGCGGGACGGTGTAATTAAGGTAGCAGTAGAATGCTAAAAGAAGATATAGATAATTCCAATCATTAATGTACTATATATGGTATGATAATGATTGGAATTTTGTTATAACAGGGGGGATTTCCAACCATTAGTATATACGATCCATGAAAAATCAGGTAAAATTATGTATAGGTAATTAAGGGATCGGTTTTATGAATCCGCTGGGTCCGGATGTGGCGACAATCCGTACTTCTGGCTGTATCGTCTTTTCGCATGGAGGCAATGGCTGCCGGAGGATTTGCCGGAGAATATGAACGATGGATGGATATGGCAGATCTGCCGACCGAAGAGGAAGAGAAGGAATTAATTGCCACGCTGTTTTCTCTGAGCTGAATGATCTGACGGCCGAAGCGAGGAATAAATTTACGGAAGAGAAAAACGGTTAATGCAGTGCTTTTGAGGGACAAACTTTCGTGCATTCATAGCAGAGAATACACTCTGTTCCGTTTTTCCGCTTGCGGGTTTCCTTATTAACCTCCACGTTCATGGGGCAGACCTGCAGACACTTCCTGCAATGGACACACTTATCCTCATCACAGTGGACGCGCAGAAGAGAGAAATAGCTCATAGGTTTGAGAAAAACCGTAATGGGACACAGGTACTTGCAGAATGCCCGGTTATCTTGAAACAGGAAGGCGAACACAATACCGACAAGGTAATAAAGCGCATTTCCGGCCAGGAAAAGCCAGAACATGATTTGCTCCAGATGTGCCACCTGCATCAGAAACAGCCCAGACACCAACGCCAGAGACAGAAGAAACATCACATAGCGAAGGAAGCCCAGCTTTTCTTTCGTGGCTTCTGCGGCTGATTGTAGGGCAGAAAGTCCAGCACCATAGCTGTCCAGCAGGCGTAACCGCACCAGCCACGCCCAAAAAGCAACGGTCCGAAAATTTTGCAACCGCGTAGTGGATAGTTGCTGCTTCGAAAACGCCGAGAAACAGGTAGTACCAGAACCCTTCGATCTGCATATTTCACGGGAATCACGCCAAGGTACAGCAACATATAGCTGCCCACGCCAACTGGACGAAATGCCGGCATACCGTTTCCCGCGGTAAACAGTGCCGTTCCAAGCCCAAGGCAGGCTCCGATGTAGCTGAAATTCAGCAGATAGAAAAAATTGTCCTTTGTGAGCCACAGCGTAACTGCCACTGCTTCAAACAGCAGAAACAGCAGCATAGATGGCACGTATTTGTGAAGTCTGTTTGGGATTTTCGTCATCTCTTTGATCCTCTGCTTTCTTATCTTTTCTCAATGCACGGACTGCCAGGCCGGTGCAAGAGCGTGTCTGGTATCTTAGCATAAGTATAGCAGAGAAATAAAAAAATAGTAATCAGATTCTTGTAAAACATCTGCAAAAAAGTGAAACGACTACAGGCGCAGACGATTATGACTGCCTGCGCCTGTAGTCGTTTGGAGTCATTCCAAACTGTTTTTTAAAAGCTGTCTGGAAGTGGCCTGGACTGGAAAAGTTTGATGTATTCCTATGCATAGGGTATAATGTCTTTAGGGAAAAAGATATGATTACGAAAACAAAATATTCCGCAAACATGATAGAGAAAGCAGGTATGTTATGAAAAGAAAAATTATGATTGTGGCAGTGGCAGCTGCTGTGATTTTTGCTGTGATTGCGATTCTTTCCGTTTTGGCGCAGACACCGGCATTAATCTGAGAAATCGAAATGATCTGCTGTGAAATTTCCGGCGGATCATGGAAGGATGGGAAAACTGGCGTTTTGCAAATGATTTTGCCTACTTTCATACAAAAATACTTTGAATATCAAGAAATCTATGCTACACTGATACTGCATGACAAAATAAAAGAAAGTGGGGATTGTAGTATGAGTGGTCTGTTTCGGGCTCTTCATCGGACAAAAGTGTTTCGAAATCTGACGGAGCAGGAGTTTGCATGGGTTTTATATGATGTGGGAAATTCGGCATTTATTATGCTTGCCTGTTCGCTGATTCCGATCTGGTTTAAGAGTCTGGCAATCGGTACAGGGCCGGGAAAAATCAGTTCGGATCAGGCGACGGCGTATTATTCGATTGCCATTTCCATTGTTACGGTGGTGGTGGCACTGATCGGTCCTGTCTGCGGTGTGCTGGCGGATCGTAAGGATAAGAAAAAGATCTTTTTTACCACAACGGCAGGTCTTGGCATCACAGGATGTGTGCTGAATGGCGTTGCAACGAGCTGGGTGCTGTTTCTGGTCATTTATATTGTGACAAGAGTCTGCTATAATGCATCGCTGACGATTTACGATTCCATGTTGAATGATGTGACAACGGAGGAACGTATGGATGAGGTATCCTCCTATGGCTATGCGTGGGGATACCTGGGATCCTGCATTCCGTTTCTTGTAGCACTGATTGCTTATGTGTTGGGGCCGGATATGGTCGGGGTGCTGCCGGATTTTGTCTCTAAGATGATTGGCTTTTGCGTAACGGCTCTCTGGTGGCTGGTGGTGACGCTGCCGTTGCTGAAGGAGTATCGGCAGAAGAATTACGTGGAAATGAGAACGGTTACCGTCGGTCAGACATTTGGAAAAATATTCAGAACCCTGAAAAAAATCGCAGTTTCGGACCGGAAAGTATTTTTCTTTCTGATTGGATTCTTTCTCTATATTGATGGGGTCGGAACTATCATTGACAACTGCATCAACATCGGAACCGATCTGAACCTGAATACGGTCGGGCAGGTTGTTTTCCTGCTTGCCACGCAGGTTGTCGCTTTTGGAGGATCTCTGTTTTTTGCAAAACTGTCGCGGAAAAAAGATACGGTATCCCTGATTCTGATCTGCATCGCAGGCTATTTTGTCATCTGCCTCTATGCGCTGACACTGCGGACGCTGGTGCACTTTGCGATTCTGGCATTTGGAGTGGGATGCTTTCAGGGATCGATTCAGTCGTTGTCGCGGTCGTATTATTCCAAAATTATTCCGGCGGAGAATTCGGGAGAATATTTTGGCATCTACGATATTTTTGCCAAGGGCGCTTCCTTCCTTGGATCTGTAGTCATTGCAGTTGTAAAGCTGGCGGGAGGAACGATCAACGTAGCGGTTGCATGTCTGGCGGTTTTCTTTGCACTTGGATTTGTTTTTCTGAAAATTGCAGACCATCAGCCGATGGCGGGTGAAAAATAAAAGATACATAGTATAAAAAATCTCAAACCA
>ENA-OQKR01000616-OQKR01000616.1-human-gut-metagenome-genome-assembly--contig:-NODE-616-length-13721-cov-3.274754_pt1 | contig 13721 bp, 13 predicted proteins | sample MGYA00242803_ERZ504806 | MGnify/ENA primary metagenome ERZ504806 (study PRJEB26092, sample SAMD00036399) | human gut metagenome | host: Homo sapiens | study: EMG produced TPA metagenomics assembly of...
CATCCGTCCGTGGTCTACACGCATGGGCAGATTCGGGTTTTCTTGCTCGAAGATGCGGATAAGGTCGATGAGGTGACCGCGTCCCGTCAGGTGGGAGCTTTCTATGAAGTTGCCACCCGGCATGGCTGCGGTGCTGCGCAGATGCACAAAGTGGGTGCGTGATGCAAACTTCCTGGCGAGTTCGCGGGTGTCGTTATGCTCTCCCGCGCTGAGCGAGCCGGCACAGAACGTCAGTCCGTTGTGTGGATTATCCACTGCATTCAGGAACCAGGCGATGTCCTCTTCGTTGGTCACGATACGTGGCAAGCCCAGTACCTGGAAAGGCGGGTCGTCGGGATGTACGCACATATTTACGCCGTACTCCTCGCACACCGGCATGATGGCGGCAAGGAAATACCGCATGTTCTCGCGGAGCGCATCGCGGTCGATACCTTTGTACAAGGCAAGCAGATTCCTGAATATATTCACCGGATTCTTGTCGCCTTCCTTGATGTTGCCGTTTACGAATCCCTGCGTCTTTACGATAATCGCATCGACAAGGCTGTCTTTTTCGGCTTCGGTGATGGTCTTGTCCAGTTCGGCCACTTTAGCCAGCTCTTCGGCGGAGTAATCCTTTTCGGCTCCCTCACGTTGCAGAATGCGCAGGTCGAAATAAGCAAAACCCACCCGGTCGAAGTAGAGCGATGAGGTTCCGTCTGCCCAAGGGTGTTGCAAATCCGTGCGTATCCAGTCGATAACGGGCATGAAGTTATAGCATACGGTCTTTACGCCGCATTTGCCCAGATTGGCAAGACTGATTTTGTAGTTCTCTATCAGTTGCTCACGTTCCGGTCCGGCGTATTTAATGGCCTCGCATACGGGCAGGCTCTCCACAACCGACCAGCGCAAGCCATAAGACTCGATATATGTCTTCAAATCGTTGATGGCCTCTTCTGTCCAGATTTCGCCGTTGGGCACATCGTGCAAGGCGGTAACTATCCCTTCCACACCGATTTGCCGAAGCATATCGAGCGTTATTTTGTCTTTCTTACCGAACCATCTCCAAGTCTTTTCCATACTTCTTTTTGTATTAATGATTTAAAATGATTATTTACTGCAAATGTAGGCACTAAAACAGTTTGTATATAAACGGATATTTGCAGGATGTTTGCAGATATTTGCGTGTATTGAAAGAATAATGGGATAGCAACCTTTGCAGCGAAGTAAACGGCTTTCAATCAATACTATATAAGTACCAATATAATACCTGCGTTTGGTACGGGAAATACCAACGGTTGGTACGCCTTGTACCGCACTTTGGTACGGCTCCTACCACAGTTTGGTACAGCTCGTACCACGCTTTGGTACAGTTCATACCACGCTTCGGTACGTCTCCTGCCACCGGTTGGTATGCTCCATACCAACGGGGGTATTCTTTCCGTTTCCCTTTGTATTTTCTTTTTTTCCCGCAGACTTATTGTTATTATTCGCTATCTTTGTGTAAGGATAGGATGCGGCTCGGCAAACCGGGAGATGCCGTATCAACATCAGGCAGTGTTATGAGACAGATAATAAACGAACAGCTCCAGATATCGGAGTCCAACCCGATAAAGGCGCGCTATTACGACTACGACCGCTTCACTTACCCCTGGCATTTCCACAGCCAGTACGAAATAATCTATGTGAAGAAAAGCTGCGGCCGTTGCTTTGTGGGTGATTGCATAGAGCGTTTTTCGGAAGGCGATGTGGTATTGTTCGGTCCCAGCCTACCTCATTATATGCGGAGTGACGATGCTTATCACGGCGATAATCCCCGGTTGCGGGTGCAAGGAACTATCATTCAGTTTGAGGAGAACTTCATGCAATACTCGTTCGACCATTATCCGCAGTTTCACCAGATACGGGTGTTGCTGAAAGAGGCCAGACGGGGTGTTGTCTTTCACACGGCCGATGCCAGCCCGGTACGCGACATGGTATCCGCTTTTCCCGAACTGAAAGGATTCGGACAGATAACCGGTTTGCTGGATTTATTGCAGGCATTGGCGGTATCCGTCCCAAGAAGGATGCTGGCAAGCCCTTGCTACTATGAGAAGTTCCCCACAGCGGGAAACAAGCGTATCGATAAAATCATCTCCTTTATCAACAGCAACTACACCCGTTCCCTCAAGCTCGACGAGATAGCCGAAATGGCGAATATGAACAGCAGCGCCTTTTGCCGTTTCTTCAAGGACGCCACGGAAAAGACTTTCCTGCAATATGTGGCGGACATGCGCATAGGTTATGCCTGCAAACTGCTGACCATCGGCGATATGGAGGTTTCGCAGATAGCTGTGGAGTGCGGGTTCGACTCTATTCCACACTTCAACCGCACCTTCAAGCAACTGACGGGACTGACACCGACGCAGTACCGGAACCAGATAATGAAATGATTTCCCCCCTTCACCCTTCGTCTCCCATAAACAGGAGTGTGCGAAAGGGTGAAGGGGGGATGTGGTAAAAGTTATTTTACGGAATCTCGACCGTTACATACCGAACGAGAACTTGTCGATGGACTGGTATACCACGCTGGCAATACTCAGCGCCACGATGCCCAGCGTACAGATGGCAAGGCCGGCACGCGTGTAGTTATCGCTGCGGAAAGCGGCGATAGGCTCATCGCTCTTGTTGATGTACATTGCCTTTACAATCTTCAGATAGTAGTAAAGCGATAGAATCGTATTGATTAACGCAATGAACACCAGCAGATGAAAACCGCTTTCGAATGCCGCCGCAAAGATGAAGAATTTCGAGAAGAAGCCTGCGAACGGCGGAATACCTGCCAGCGAGAACAGTGCCAGCGTCATAAGGAAAGCCAGCTTGGGGTTGGTGGTGTACAATCCGTTGTAATCTTCCAGTGTAAACTTATCGGCGCGCAATGCTACAATCGTGATAACGGTAAAGACGGCGAGGTTGGCAAACAGGTAAATCAGTACGTAGTACACCAGCGACGTCATACCCAGCGACGTTCCGCTGATAACACCCAGCATGATGTAACCGGCTTGCGAGATACTGGAGAACGCCATCAACCGTTTCAGGTTCTCCTGACGCAGCGCGAAGAGGTTGGCGAGTGTGATAGAGGCGATGATAACCCAGTAGAGCACTTCCTGCCATTGCACCGCCATCGGTGCGAATACCTTATAGAGGATGGTCATCAGCACGAATGCCGCCGCACCTTTGGAGATAACGCTCAGGTAAGCGGTTACCGTACTTGGAGCGCCTTCGTATACGTCGGCCGTCCACAGGTGGAAAGGCACCAGCGAAATCTTGAATCCCATGCCGGAGAAGAAGAATACGAATGCCATAATCTGCAACGGGCTTCCGTCCAGATGTGCCGGAACATCGGCAAAGTAGAGCGTGCCTACCGTACCGTATATCAGCGAAATGCCGTAAAGCAGCAGTCCGCTGGAGAAGAGCGCGGTAAGGATGTACTTGGCGCCTGCCTCGGCAGAGTGGTGGCGGTACTTGTCGAAAGCCACCAGCGCAGCCATAGGGATACTGGCCGTTTCCAGTCCGATGAAGAACATCAGGAAGTGTCCGGCGGAAATCATGAAGTACATACCCAGCAGCGTGGAGAGTGTCAGTACATAGAACTCGCCCTGCTTGATTGCCGTATCGGGGCGGCGCATCCACTCGTGCGCCATGAGGAACACGATAAGCGTACCTATGCTGAGAATGGATTTGACGATACTCTGTATCGGCTGGTTATGGTACATCCCGCCGAAAGCGTCGGCTGCCGGACCGGGAATGATGGTTATAAGCGTATGGACGATGAGCAGGGCAACGGGCAGCATGGTGTTCAACATCGGCTTGCCGTCGTTCTTGTGCGCATCCGGACTCATGAAGAGGTCGGCTATGAAGAGGATAACGATAACCGCTATCAGCGACAGCTCTTCTTTCATTAATAGAAATTGGGAGTAATCCATGTTATTTGGTGATTAGTGATTAGTGTTTAGTGAGTGGCTAATAGGTTGACTACCGGCAGCACGCTGTCTCCAATCATGTTGCTTATCCACAGCGGAGCAAGACCCAGTCCGGCTACGCAGGCAATGAGGATGATTACGGCGGTACGTTCGTCCCAGGTGGCATCGGTCAATGTCAGGTGGTGCTTGTTGGTACAGGTTCCGTAGAGGATTTTACCGACAAGGCGCAGGATGTAGACTGCGGTAATCACGATACTCGTACAAGCGATGACGGTCCATGCGCGGTGGAAGGTATCGGGATGCTGGAAAGCGCCGTTGAAGATTGTCATTTCGGCAATGAAACCGCTGAGTCCCGGCAGACCGAGGTTGGCCAGACCGGCGATGACGTAGGATACCGCCAGGAAAGGCATAATCTTCATCAGTCCGCTAAGCTCGCGTACGTCGCGTGTGTGCGTCCGTCCGTATATCATACCGATAAGGGCGAAGAACAGGGCGGTCATCAGTCCGTGGGAAAGCATTTGCAGCACAGCACCCGTACAGGCCGTCCGGTTCATCATCAGGATGGCGAAAAGCACCAGTCCGCAGTGCGATACGGAAGAGTAGGCGTTGATGTACTTCAGGTCGGTCTGCACGCAAGCGGAGAATGCGCCGTACACCACGGAGATACCCGTCAGTACGAGGAATATCCAGCCGAGTTCCTGTGCGGCTTCGGGCATCAGGTACATGGCGATGCGGAAGCAGCCGTAGCCGCCCAGCTTCATCAGTACGCCTGCATGCAGCATACTGACGGCGGTAGGTGCGGATGCGTGACCGTCGGGGGCTCCAGGTATGGAACGGGAACAGAGCGCCCAGCACGCCGAAACCGAGGAAGGTAAGCGGGAACCAGATGCGTTGTTGCTCCACAGGGATATTGTGCAGTTGGGCTATCTCCAGCAGGTTCATGGTGGTGGCGCCGCTACCGAAGTAGATACCGAGGATACCGATAAGCAGGAAAGCGGAACCGCCCATCAGCATCAGCGTCAGTTTCATGGCAGCGTATTCCTTGCGTCCCGAGCCCCATACGCCAATCAGCAGGTACATCGGGATGAGCGCTACCTCGTAGAACATGAACATGGTGAACAGGTCGGTAGAGATAAAGAAACCGAACACACCCATCGACAGCAGGGTGAACCACAGGAAATATTCTTTGGTCAGCGGTTGCAGACGCCAGGAAGCGAATGTACCCGTAAACACGATAATGGCCGAGAGCAGCAGCATGGCTACCGAGATGCCGTCCACCCCTACGGAATAGTGGATGTTGAGGGCGGGATACCAGGCTACATCGGCACGGAACAGCATTTCATCCGTAGCGCCGCCGTGACGGGCTTGCAGGTAGACGACGGTCAGTCCGACGGCTGCAACGAGCAATGCCGAAGCGCCGGCTACCATCACCGCACGTATCTGTGCGATATTACGGCTGAGCCAGAGGCCCAACAGCATCAGCAAGGGGATGAGTACGAATATGGATAAGAAATTCATCTTTATAATATGGTATTAATTGTTATTGTTCTATATGGTTGATACATCACTATCAATTTCCGTTTCTCGTTTACAGCAACAGCAGCAGTATCAGTGCAAGCGTACCCAGCAGGAATACGAAGGTGTATTGCTGGATGCGTCCGCTTTGCAGGCCGCGTATCTCGTCGCTGGTGGCATTGGCGCCCCAGGCAAGGAAATCGAAGAAGCCGTCCACCACATGACGGTCCCACCAGGCAATGGGGCGGCTGATGCAGCCGAAGATGATGCGGTGGGTGATGAACTGGTAGACCTCATCGATGTAGAAGCGGTGATAGGCTGCCGTCCACAAGCCGTTGAAGCGGCGGGCAAGCGCATCGGCAACCGGCTGTTTTTCGCCTTTATACATATAAGTGGCCACGGCTATGGAGATAACCGCAATGGCAATGCTTGTTCCTGCCACGCCCCAGTCGAGGTGGATGGTATAGGCTTCGCCGTTGGAGCTGACGAAGTGGCCGAAAGGAATGAATCCGGCAACTATCGTAACTGCGGCAAGGAACATCAGGGGAACGGTCATGGCAAGGGGCGACTCGTGAGGCGTGTGCTGATGGCTGTGGCTTTCATCGCTTGCCGACTTCTGCCCCGGCTCCGAGCTGCCCCAGAAAATGCCGTAATACAGTCTGAACATATAGAATGCGGTCATGGCGGCAATCACCGTCATAATCCAACCCATGACGGGGCTGAACCGGAAGCAGGCCGTCAGTATCTCGTCCTTGGAGAAGAATCCGGAGAACGGGGGAATGCCGGCAATGGCAAGGCAGGCTATCAGGAAGGTGATGTGCGTAACCGGCATGTATTTGCGCAAGCCGCCCATGGCGGACATCTCGTTGCTGTGCACCGCATGGATGATGCTTCCTGCACCGAGGAACAGCAACGCCTTGAACATGGCGTGCGTAAACAAGTGGAACATGCCTGCCATATAACCCAGTCCGCCTTCGTGCGGGTCTGTGGATGTACATACGCCGAGCGCTACCATCATAAAGCCTATCTGCGAGATGGTGGAGAAGGCGAGTACACGCTTGATGTCACTCTGCACACAAGCCACGCTGGCGGCATAGAATGCGGTGAATGCGCCTACATAGGCCACGAGGTGCAGCACGTGGGGCGCATAGTCGATGAACAGCGGGAACATGCGTGCCACCAAGTATACGCCTGCCACCACCATCGTAGCGGCATGAATCAGTGCGCTCACCGGAGTAGGACCTTCCATGGCATCGGGCAGCCAGATGTGCAGCGGGAACATGGCGCTCTTGCCGGCTCCGCCGATGAACATCAGTCCCAGCGCCAGCGGAATCATGGCAGCGCCGCCTTTCAGCAATGCCATTTCATTGGGCTGGAAGGTGTAGGTTCCGGCATAGTAACCGTAAACCAGGATACCGATAAGGAAGCCCAGGTCGGCAAAGCGGGTCACGATAAACGCTTTCTTGCTGGCGGCGATTGCTGCGGGTTTCGTGTAGTAGAAGCCTATCAGCAGGTAGGAAGACACACCCACCAGCTCCCAGAACAGATACATCTGGAAGATATTGGTTGCCACCACCAGTCCGAGCATGGACATCGTAAACAGCGAGAGGAAAGCGTAGTAGCGTTGGAAGCCGCGTTCGCCTTTCATATAGCCGAAAGAGTAGAGGTGCACCATGAACGATACGGTACTTATGACAATCAGCATCATCACCGATATGGGGTCGAGCAGGATGCCCAGGTCAATGCTGAGTGTCGGCGTGAACGGCAGCCATGTACAGTTGTAAGGCATCAGTGTGGCAAATGTGCCGTCTGCCAGCCGCGGGGCGGTGAAATAGTGTATTGCGGTGAGGTAGGAGAGTACCGCCACTGCACCCAGCACAGCCGTGCCGATGAGTCCGGCAGTGCGGTGCGACATCCATTTGCCGCCCAGTCCCAACACCAGGAACGAGAGCAAAGGAAGGAGAAGGATTAGAATCGTATATTCCATAATTATTGAATTGAGAATTGAAAATGGAGAATTGAGAAATGCTGCTCAGTCTCTCTTTTTGTTTTTGTTGAATGGCTCATTATGCAGGCGGTCTGCACAACTCTATGCAGGGTGTCTGCACAGTGCTATGCAGGACATCTGCACAGGCTTATGCAGGATGCCTGCACAGGCATCTACCATTTGAGTTCGTCCAGCTTGTTCACCTGTATGCTGCGGATATTGCGATAGATGTTAATCATGATGGCAATGGCCACGGCCGTTTCGGCTGCCGAGATGGCAATGGAGAACAGGGAGAAGAAGTAACCTTCCAGTCCGCCGGGAAACAGGAAACGGTTGAATACCGCGAAGTTGATGTCCGTAGCATTCAGTATCAACTCAATTGAAATCAGTATCGCCAACGTATTGCGGCGGGTAAAGAACCCGTAGATGCCGGCGAAGAACATGATAGCCGAGACTATCAGGTAATATTCCATGTGTATCATAAATCTTATCTTTTACGTGCTATTAACAATCCGCCTACGATACATGCCAGCAGCAGGATGCTGACGGCCTCGAAGGGCAATAGGTAACCGTATTTGTCGCCGCTCAGCATGTGGTGGCCGATGGTCTTGATGTTGACTTCGAGCGGTTCGATGTCTGTGGTGGCGATGAACTTATGTTTCAGGGTTATGAACAGTACGATGACGGCTCCTGCCACGGTAGCGCCCAGTCCGGCAAGGAACTTGCTGCGTTTCAGCTTGGCCGCCATGTCGCCTTCGCCGCTGGTGAGCAGAATGGAGAAGACATAGAGCACGACGATACCGCCTGCATAGACCATAATCTGTACCGAACCGAGGAACGTATATCCCAGCAGGAAGTAGATGCCTGCCGTGCCGAAAAGCACGAACAGCAGGTATGTGGCCGAACGTACCATGCGTCTGGTGGTTACCGTCAGTATGGAGAATACGCTGATGAAGGCCGCAAGGAAGTAAAATACTATTGTTTCAAGATTAAATTCCATGTTATTGATTACTAATTATGAATGACTGATTACTTCGCTGCTTCAGGCTGGGGAGCGGCGGGTTTCTTCTTCTCTTCTACGTGACTGCCCGGATGGTTCAGCGTCAGTACCAGTTTGCTGCGGTCGAATACGGCATGCTCGAAGTCCTGGTCGAACGTAATGGCATCGTGCGGGCAGGCATTGACGCAAAGCTGGCAGAATATGCACGAACCGAGGTCGTACTCGTACTTAGCCAATATCTTCTTTTTCTTGCCGTCTTCCGTTTCTATCGTCTGGCTCGTCACCTTGATGGTGTCGTTGGGACAAGCCGTCTGGCACAAGCCGCAGGCCACGCAATGGTGTTCGTTCTTCTCGTTGTGGGGCATTGTCAGCGTGCCGCGGAAACGTTCGGAGAGTTTCAGCGTCTTCCGGTTTTCCGGATACTGTTCGGTAGTCTTCTTCCGCCAGAAAACGGTCATGGTGGTTTTCATGCCCGTCAGCAGGGAAGTGATACCGTGTATGAGGCTGCCTATGTAAGAATTATGTTCTTTTTCTTTCATTGTTGTAATTATTATTTAGTGTTGCCCGAAAGGAAATATTGCTCCGGTGCTGTGCCGGCTTAGAAATGCAATTCAAATACTACGATTAATACCATTAGAATCAGGTTCACCATGCTGATGGGAACCAGATATTTCCATTCGAGGTTCAGAATCTGGTCGATACGCAGACGCGGGAATGTCCATTTAATCCACATCAGCAGGAACACCACGAAGAATGCCTTGCCGAAGAACCATACAAAGCCCGGAATGTAGTCCATTACAGCGTTGAAGCCGTCCAGGCCGACGATGTGCAACGGCATCCAGCCGCCTAAGAATATCGTGGCCGCCACACTCGCTACGATGAACAGGTTCAGGTACTCTGCCAGGTAGAAGAAGCCGAAGCCCATACCGGAGTATTCCGTATGATAGCCTGCCGTCAGCTCGCTTTCGGCCTCGGGCAAGTCGAACGGACCGCGGTTGGTTTCCGCATTGCCGGCAATCAGGTAGATGATGAAAGCTATCAGAGCCGGGATATGTCCTTTGAAGATGAACCAGCCGTCGGCTTGTCCGGCTACGATTTCGGAGAACTGCATCGTACCCATCAGGACTACCATCGTCAGGATACTCAGTCCGCACGAGAGTTCGTAACTGATGATTTGCGCACCGCTTCGCATGGCTCCGATAAGCGAGAACTTATTGTTGGAACTCCAGCCGGCAAGCAGGATACCTACCACGCCGATGCTCGAAGCGGCAAGCAGGAAGAACACGCCCACGTTGAAGTCCAGCACTTCCAGGCCTTTGCTGACAGGCAGGCAGGCGAAGGTGAGGAACGAGGCTATGATGACCATGAACGGCGCCAGGTTGTAGAGGAATCGGTCGGAGAACTTCAGATCGATGATTTCCTTGGTCAACATCTTGATAACGTCGCACGGCACTTGGAGCAATCCCCATTTCCCCACGCGCATCGGACCGAGGCGGCATTGGAAGAAGGCGCATATTTTACGCTCCATGTAAATCAGGATAATGGCAAGCACTGCATACATCAGGATGATGCATACGCCTATCACTACACATTCAAGAAACACCGCCAGACCTTCCGGCATGAGGGAGGTCAGCATCTGGTGAATCCAATTGGTTACTATACTAAAGTCAAACATCTGTTTATTTACGGTTTTACGATTTACGATTTGATGTATGTCTGCTGTCTGTTATTGACGTTCTTTTTGCTTTTTACCGTTATCGGTCGATATCGGGTACTACATAGTCCAATGTACCTCCGATAGCGATAAGGTCGGCAATCTTTGCACCGCGGCAAATCGTATCTACGGTAGATACCAGCGGAAGCCCCGTGCTGCGGAAGTGCAGGCGGTAGGGTGTCTTGTCGCCGTGGCTCTCAAGGAATACGCCGAACTCGCCGCGGCTGCCTTCTACGGCAGCGTAGTAAGTACCTTCCGGTACGCGGATAATCGGTTTCATCTTCTCCTGGTATGCACCTTCGGGGATATTGTCTATCAGTTGTTCGATGATTTTCAAGCTCTCCATGATTTCGTCCATACGGATGAGGTAGCGTGCCCAGGAGTCGCCCTCGGTGCGGACAATCTCTTTGAAGTCCACCTTGTCATACACCCCGTAAGGCATGCGCTTGCGTACGTCGCACGCCCAACCGCTGGCACGGCCCGTACCGCCGGTGGCTCCGAACGCTATGGCATCTTCACGGGAGAGTACGCCTACGCCTTTCAGACGCTGCTGCGCAATGATGTTTCCTGTAAACACGTCGTGGTATTCGTGCAGGATGCCGCGCAGGTATGGGATGAACTCTTTGACTTTCTTCTGGAAGTCGGGGGCGATGTCGGCTTGCACGCCGCCAATCGTGTTGTAGTTCATGATGAGGCGTCCGCCGCAGGTTCCTTCGAAGATGTCGAGAATCTTTTCACGGTCGCGGAAGCCGTAGAAGAAGGCGGTCAGTGCGCCGAGGTCCATTGCCAGGCAGGAGTAGAAAAGCAGGTGCGAGTCGATGCGCTGCAACTCGTCCATGATGGTACGGATGTACTGCACACGTTCGCTTACCTCTATACCCATGGCTTTTTCGATACACATACACAAGGCATGGCGGTTCTGGTGAGCGCCCAGGTAGTCCAGACGGTCGGTCAGCGCCAGTGTCTGCGGGTATGTAAGGCTTTCGCACATCTTTTCGATACCCCGGTGGATATATCCGCAGTTGGCATCGATTTTTTTGATGATTTCACCTTCCAGCGATACGCGAAAACGCATTACGCCGTGGGTTGCGGGGTGTTGGGGACCGATGTTCACCACATATTCGTCATCGCCGAAGAGTTGCGTTTCCTTGTTCTTTACCGTTCCGTCCGGGTTCAGTTCCAATTCGGTGGTGGTATCAATCGTTTCCTCATTGTCCATGCGCAGCGGGTTCTGTGCTTCCGGGTCGTCGTCTTTACGCATCGGATACCCTACCCAGTCGTTGCGCAGGTAGAGGCGGCGCATGTCGGGATGCCCTACGAATACCACGCCGTAGAAGTCGAACACTTCACGCTCCAGAAAGTCTGCCGCTTTCCAGATGTCGCATACAGAGGGAAGTTCGGGATGCTCGCGGTTGAGTGTGGCGGTGCGGATGGCAGTCCGCTTGCCGGTGACGGTGGATTCCAACTGATACACCACGCCAAGTCCGCGCGGAGTGTCGGGAGTGTCTTTGGCGGCATCCGGTTCGCCCCAGTCCATACCGGTGAGGCATTCCAGAAAGTCCATTTGTTCTTCCTGCCGCAGGCGCAGCATTTCGTCATGCAAGGCTGCGGGTTCTATATATCTTATTTCCATACTCATATTCATATTCATTCTTCCGGTCTTTCTTCTTTTTGGTTTACACCGCCAAAGTATTTCTCTATTTTTACTTTACGCTGCAACTGCATCATTCCGTAGTAGAATGCTTCGGGGCGGGGAGGGCATCCGGGGATATATACGTCCACCGGCAAAATCTTGTCTACTCCGTTCACAACGTGGTAGGACTTCTTGAACGGGCCGCCGCTGACAGCGCAACCGCCTACGGCTATCACATACTTAGGGTCTGCCATCTGGTCGTACAAGCGTTTCAGCACCGGAGCCATCTTGTTCGTGATTGTTCCGCACACCATAATCATATCTGCCTGGCGCGGACTGGCACGGGCTACCTCGAACCCGAAGCGCGCCATATCGTAGCGGGCTGCGCCGAGGGCCATGAATTCGATACCGCAACAACTGGTTGCAAACGTAAGCGGCCACAGCGAATTGCTGCGTCCCCAATCGATGAAATCGTCCAGAACTCCGATAGCCACATTAGCGCCGCCGGCATTAAGTTCCCGAACCAATTTCTCCAACGTTTCGTTGTCTGTAAACTCCTCATAAGGGATGGATTTTATTTGGGTTTCTTCGTTACTTCCATTCCAAAGCTCCTTTCCTCCAGGCATATGCAAGGCCCAGAACCAATATAATAAGGAAAAATAAAATACTGAAAAGTCCGGCAGCTCCCAGCTCGCGTGCTATGACTGCCCACGGAAACAGGAACACCGTCTCCACTTCAAACATCAGAAACAGGATGGCAAACAAGTAGTAACCTACCCGAAACTGCATCCATGATTTACCGCGGGTGGGAATACCACATTCGTACGGCTCCATTTTCTGCACATTGTACGAACGGGGGGCTATCGCATTGGATAATGCGATGACGATACCCACGAAAGCAATTGCCGTCAGCAAGACGGCTACCAACAAAGTAAAGTTCATAAATCCGATAAGATTTTAGATATATAAAATATAGATATACTGCACTAAAACAAGGATAAAGCGATAAGGCGACAAGGTGATAATGCTTTACCCTTTTTTTAAATGATAATCTTCCTTAACCCGATTATGTAATAATGCGGACCGGGCACGGTAAGACAGTGTACATTCGGCATACGGTCATAGCTTTGCGCACGCAGCAGTTGCTGCATACGGATAATGTCAGTGCGCAACAGGGAACTTTTGTTGTTTGGAACCTGCTGGCTTTCCACATGTTCCAGGCAAGAAGCGGCGGATGATGTATGTCTGTAATAATTATGAATGACCTGTTGGGCGGTAGGCGCCTGCGTCAAAATGCAACTCTCTGCTTTGCAACCGGTCGGAGCGCACAAAAAATCCGCAGCCTCTATTGCACCGTTGTGTAATAAAACCGCGAGTATGGCTATCATACAATATTTTATGCACTGTTTCATACCTCCCTATCTGTTTCAGGGCGCAAAGATATAACAAGTATCTCTCATTTTGCTATCTCTGCATAACAAAATAAGACTATTTTTACACTTTTTATCCTAAATCAATTCCGTTTCCAGAATTCCGGGGTGAACAAAAGTAAGACGGTGAACAATTCCAGACGTCCCAATAACATGAGGAATGACAGTAACCATTTGGCCGCATCGGGCAGGGCATTCCATGAATATGCCGGACCGGTGTCGCCCAATCCGGGGCCCATATTGCCGATGCTGGATACAACACAGCCGATGGACTCTTCGGCACCTATCCCCATTCCCATCATTATCAGTATGCTGATGATGATAATGATAAAATATAAAAAGAAAAATGCCAACACGGTGGATACGATGGAAGGGGGGATTACTTGTTTGTTTATACGCACCGGCAACACTGCGTTGGGATGGAGGAGGTGCTTGCACTCATTGCGGGATACTTTGGCCAGAATGACCATACGGATACATTTCAGACCGCCGGAAGTGCTGCCG
>ENA-OQKR01000617-OQKR01000617.1-human-gut-metagenome-genome-assembly--contig:-NODE-617-length-13713-cov-2.479317_pt1 | contig 13713 bp, 15 predicted proteins | sample MGYA00242803_ERZ504806 | MGnify/ENA primary metagenome ERZ504806 (study PRJEB26092, sample SAMD00036399) | human gut metagenome | host: Homo sapiens | study: EMG produced TPA metagenomics assembly of...
CGCATCCATCAAAGGTAAGTTAAAAGTTGTATTTATTGAAGATTATCGTGTATCCAATGCAGAATGGATCTTTGCGGCAGCAGATGTCAGCGAACAGATTTCAACAGCATCCAAAGAAGCATCAGGAACAGGTAACATGAAGTTCATGTTAAATGGTGCACCAACACTTGGAACAATGGATGGAGCGAATGTAGAGATCGTTGATGAAGTTGGAGCTGAGAATGCATTTATCTTCGGTATGAGCTCAGAAGAAGTTATCAATTATGAGAATAACGGTGGATATCATCCATATGAGATTTACCAGAATGATAAAGACATCCATGAAGTCTTAGATCAGTTGGTAGATGGAACATATGCAAATGGTGATCCAGAACTTTACAAAGATCTGTACCAGAGTCTGTTGTTTGGTGATACAGGAAGCCAGGCAGATATGTACTTCATCTTAAAAGACTTCCGTTCATATGCAGAAGCTCAGAAGAAAGTAGAAGAAGCATATAGAGATACAAAAGGATGGGCTAAGATGGCGATGACCAATACAGCAGGATGTGGCAAGTTCTCATCTGACCGTACAATTCAGGAATATGTCGATGATATCTGGCACTTAGATAAGATCAGATAGTCTTATATAGAGTCTTGAAATATAGTATTGAATATGATAAGTTAAGAGGAAGAGTTCCAAAAGGAGGAACTCTTCCTTTATTCGTGTAAAAAGAAATGATAAAATATTTCAAAAAATTTGCAAAAATATTAAGAATATGTTAAAATTCGATTGTAAAAAAGAAATATCAAGAGTAAAGATGAAAAACAAAGAAAGGGAGTAACAAATGAGGAACATTATAAGGAAACTTGCAGTGTGCTTTCTGGCATGGATATTGGTCTGCACAACAGTTGTAACCGGGCGTGGAATGCATACAGCAAAAGCGGCACAGACATTTAAGATTCATTTTATTGATGTCGGATGTGCAGATGCTGCATTATTACAGTATGGAGAAGGAACAGAAGCAAAGTATGCATTGATCGATACAGGAGCAAACCAGTATCATAATACAAAGGATACGACGATTGATACAACAAAGACACCAGTCTATGAATATTTAAATAAGATGGGAGTAAAACATCTGGAATTTATACTTCTGACACATCCTCATCAGGATCATATTGGAGGTATGGAGAAGATTCTTTCTGATACAACGATCAAGATTGATAAGATTTATGGGAATGATCTGAATATTCAGTACTTGAAAAGCAGCGAAGATAAGAACAAGCAGTCTTCAGATGAAACAAATTGGACAGAATTTGATACCCAAACATACAAGAACTTTAAAGCAGCTTTAGAAGCAAGAAAGAAACTTGCTGAAGAGGCAGAAGACAAAACAGAGAAAGAAAATCTAAAAGTAGATTATGTAGTACCAACAGCTGGCGAAACGATCAACTTTGGAGAAGCAAAGATGACATTCTACGGACCATTGGAGAATGACTACCAGTATGGACGTAAAGTTGATTTGAATACAAGACAGGAAAATAAATATTCTATCGTCACAAAGATCGTTTACGGAAGCAACTCTTTCTTAATGACTGGAGATGCCCAGAAAGAAACGATCGAGAAGATCATCGCGAAGGGATATGATCTGACAGCACAGGTGCTCAAGGAGCCACATCATGGATTTCAGGATGTCACAGAAGAAGAATTAGCCAATGGCTATCAGTATTCTGATCATAAAACAGTGATCGATGCATCACAGGCTAGTATTGCGATCATTAGTAATGGATATATGAATACAGGTGGTGTTCCATATACAAAAGTCTTAAGAGATTTATCAAAACTAGACGTCTATGAGACAGGAGACCGTGGAACGATCATTGTAACATCCGATGGCTCACAGTTATCTATCCAGACAGAGAAAGGAAATAACCAGCCAAGTGTCAAAGGAAAAGAAAGTGATGATAAAACATCATCTCCAGTGATGAAATCCATGAATATCACAGCAAACACAACAAAGCCATTGACAGCAACGAGTGTGGATGCTGCAAATACTTATGATCGTTATGAAAAGAAGAATATTACTGTAAGATTTTCAGGAGCAGCTCAAGGATTTACAAAGTTGACAAGCATTGAATATAAGTTTGTGCCAAAAGGTGTGAATAATAAAACCATAGCATATAAGACAGGAAGTTCCTATACAGTCAAAAATGGAAATTGTGGAAGATTTTATGTAAGATATAATACACCATTAGGATCAACAGAGATCAAACTTCCTGGATTTACAGTTGATACGAAAGCACCAACCAGTGTGAAGATCAAAGCGAATAAGTCAGGGATCAAAACACGGTCAACATCTGCAAAGAATACTTACAGTAAACGAATCAAGAAGTCTGTCAAATTTACATTTAGTGCAAATTATGGAACCAGTGGAAAATTCATGACACAGTATAAGTTTGTACCAAGAGGAAAAAAAGCTTCCAAGTACAAATGGAAAACAGCAAATAGTGTAACTTATAAGAAAAGAAATAAAAAAGTTCGTTTATATGTAAGATATATTGATAAATCTGGAAATATCACAACAAAGAAGACAAACGGATTTTACGTAACTAAGAAATAACAAAGAAAACGCTAGGATGGAAGTATGAAATATTTTACAAAGAAGATCATAGCGGTACTGCTGACAGTGATGCTTACAGGCATCACTGTTTTGCACGTATCGAGAGGTCAAACGATCAAAGTTAATGCAGCACAGACATTTAAGGTTCATTTTATCGATGTAGGAGCCGCCGATGGAGCTTTACTTCAATATGGAGAAGGAGAAAACGCGAAGTATGCCCTGATCGATTCTGGGGCTTATTCTTATGAGACAACAGATCACGATACGATCGATGTATCAGACCGTGTGCACCAGTATTTGCTGGATCATGGAGTAAAACATACTGGAATTTGTTTGTCTTTAACTCATCCACACGGAGAATCAATATACGGTGGAAATGAAAAAAGATACTAGAAGATAAGAATATTACGATCGATACGATTTATGGAAATCCATTGGAGTTTGAATATCTTGAAAAGCAGCGAAAGATAAAGAAAAGCAAAACAGAGGAAACAGACCCGATGGACAGCATTTGATACACAGACTTATCAGACATTCAAGAAGAAACTAGAGAAGAGGAATTCATACAGAGATGCATCATTGCATATCCAGTATGTTGTGCCACAGGCCGGAACATCCGTAAAATTAGGCGAAGCGATAATGACCTTTTATGGTCCGTTAGACAATACCTACAGGTATGGAAGAGCACAGGATGCACCAAATTTAAATACAAGACAGGTAAATAAATATTCGATAGTGACGAGGATCGTTTATGGCAGTAATTCATTTTTAATGACAGGCGATGCACAGCAGGAAACGATCAAAAAGATTGCAGCCAGAGGTTACGATTTAAGTGCACAGGTATTAAAGCAGCCACATCATGGATATCAGGATGTTCGTTTGCAGGATAAACCGAAAGGTCGTTATGTATACGATTCGGATCATAAGTATCTGATCGATCGAACAGGTGCAAGTATTGCGATCATCAGTAATGGATATAAAAATGTAAACCAGACACCAGAGAGCAATGTACTTCGTGATCTGTCAGGAATGGATGTTTATCAGACATCAGATAAAGGAACGATCGTAGTATCGTCTGATGGTAAGAATCTAAGTGTGTCAGCACAAAAAGGCGGCAATGTACCAAGTCATGCGGGCTATGTAGTGAAACAGAAGCGTACCCCATTGATGCAGAAAGTTACAGTGCAGGCAAATACAAAGAAGAAAATGACACCACTTCGTTCGGAAGCCTCTGCAGCATATCAGCATTATGAGAGAAAAAACATCAAGATCAGGATTTCAGCACAGGCAAAAAGCTTCACAAATCTAAAACAGATTCAGTACAAATTTGTGAAAAAAGGAGCTTCCAAAGGAAGCGTGCCATACAAAAACGGTACAACATTAACGATTAAAGATGGTATGATAGGCAGAGTCTATGTGAGGTTTGTCACAGATGCAGGGATAGATGAGATGCAGCTTCCAGGAATTGCGGTAGATAAAAAAGCACCAACAAAGACGAAGATCAAGGTTAACAGATCAGGGATCAAGACGTTAAAAACGTCAACAAAAACGTCTTACAATAAAAAAATCAAAAAGTCAGCCAAATTTGTATTTTCAGCATCCTATGGAATCAGCGGGAAATCAAAGACACAATATAAGATCGTGCCAAAAGGCAAAAAAGCATCCAAATATCGATGGAAAACGGCGAATAAGATAACCTACAAAAAGAAGAACAAAAAAGTGAGTATCTACGCAAGATTTATCGATAAATGTGGAAATATCACACAGCGAAAGAGTTCTGGATTCTATATTACAAAATAAGGGAAGAAAGATATAAGAAGGCTTAGCTTGTATGCGAAAAGAGAATTTGTTATACTAAGAGGCAGAAGAATTAAAAATGCGAAGCAGGAGAAAGATTATGAACAGTAAAGGAAAAGGAATCATTACAGCAGTTATAGTTGTCCTGATCGCGCTGGCTGCTTTTTGCGGATTTGGATATATCAGCCAAAGAATGACAGCAAGCGAAGGAATTACATATCTTGATAAGAAAGAATATCAGAAAGCATACGAACAATTTGACCATGCAGCAGGGAAATTCACTCTCATTTTCACAAAACAAAAGAAAGATGTTTTAATTCTAATGAAGGAGAGGCTCTTTACCAGATGGGAGAGTATGGGAAAGCCATAGAGATTTATGATCAGCTGATCGATCATGGAGAAAAGCCGGGCATATTCTTTGAAAGCATATTGCCTTGCCCAGCAGAAGAAGCTAAACAAAGCAATAGATGTATGTGATCAGGGAATAAAAGAGCATCCAGACGATGGAGAGATCTATTGTACAAAATATGCGGTGTTAGCAAAGCAGGAGAAGTATACACAAGGGCTAAAAGTGATCGAGAGAGCATTAAAACAGAAGGAGCTTGAGAATAAGAAGGAAGTTTTATTCGCTAGGATCAGTGCGTATGAATCCATGTTTGATTTTGATACAGCATATCGTTATGCAAAAGCTTATGTAAAAGCCTATCCAAAGGATGCAAATGGCAAGAAAGAGCTGACATTTTTGGAGACACGATAATTTCGTGACAATTTCATGATAAGAGTTAGGAAGGACGAAAGTCCTTCTTTTTTTGTGCAGAAACAGAAAAGATCAATTGAAAATTGTGCAAAATATACAAAAATAGAAAGCAAAAATCATGACTTTATACAAAAATAAAATTTTGCGAAAAATAAGTTGACGAAATTTAGGTTTATAACTATAATCAAATTACAAAATAAAATTTCATATAAGACAAAAAGTAAAAAATAAAATTTGTTAAGGGGGAGTTATGAAAACAAAGGCAGTAAGACTTTACGGAGAAATGGATTTAAGACTGGATGAATTTGAACTGCCAGAGATGCAAGATGATGAAATTATGGCAGAGGTTGTAACAGACAGTTTGTGTATGTCCAGTTACAAAGCAATCACCCAGGCACAAAAACACAAAAAAGTACCAGATGATATCAGTGAAAATCCGATCATTTTAGGACATGAATTTTGTGGGACGATCAAAAAGGTCGGTAAAAAATGGAAAGATCAGTATCGGGAAGGTGACAAATTTGTCATTCAGCCTAACATTGGAGATATCAGAGGCTATGCCCCAGGATATTCTTTTCATCATATGGGAGGAGATGCCACAATGATCATCTTTTCTGATCAGGTTATGGAAAATGGTTCACTATTAAAATACAACGGAGATTCCTTCTTTGAAGGATCTCTCGTTGAACCACTGTCATGTGTCGTAGGTGCATTTAATGCACAGTATCATATGAAGAAAATGTATTCATATGAACATGTGATGGGAATTAAAGAAGGTGGAGCGATCGCACTTCTCGGTGCAACAGGACCAATGGGATTTTTAGCGATCGACTTTGCGATTCATGGACCAAAGAAACCAAAGACATTGGTTGTCACAGGAAGAACACAGAAGAAGATTGATATGGCAGCAAGATTATACACAGTAGAAGAAGCAAAGAAGAATGGTGTAGATCTTGTATATGTCAATACAAGAGATATAGCAGATGTCAATAAAGAGCTGCGTAAATATTCAGAAAAAGGATTTGATGACGTCTTTATCTTTGCCCCAAATGAAGAAATGGTAACATACGGAGTTAAAATGTTAGCATTCGATGGATGTTTGAATTTCTTCTCAGGACCTGCCGATCAAGAATTTTCATCCAGAGTAAACTTCTATAATATTCATTATAATTCTACACATTTTGTGGGAACAAGTGGTGGAAATACAGAAGATATGAAACAATCCATTGAACTGATCGAGAACAAGACAGTCAATGTTGCAAAGATCGCAACACATATATTAGGGCTTGACCATGCGGTTGAAATACAAAGGCGTTACCAGAACTTGAAGGAAGTAAAAAAATTGTCTATACGCACAAAAAATTTCCATTAACAGAAGGTTGACAAATTCGAATGAAAACAGTGATGATAAGTATATCAGAGAATTAAAATCAATCGTAGAACGCAATGGTAATTTATGGAGCGGTGAGACAGAAAGGTATTTCATACAGAATGCTCCTGAGATTTAGAAAGGAGTAGTATGAGTAGTGATATCTTAGTTTAGAGACCAGATTTTTTTCAACATATGATAGTTTATATGATGCAGAGAAGAAAGTAGCCGATTATCTGATCAGTCATCCATCTGAAGCCGATCGAGATGTACTGTATCAGAACTTGCATCTCACTGTGATGCAAGCCAGGCAACGATCATCCGTTTTTGTAAGAAGATCGGGTGTAAGGGATTTCATCAGTTGAAGATCAAGCTGGCCGGAGAACAACGACAGCAGGAAGAACAGGTGATATCGAACGAGATCGATATCGATCAGATGGACAAATCACTCAATAATATCATGATCAGTAAAGTGGAAGAGATCAAAGCGACGTTTCACAATTTTAATCCAGAAGAATTAAGAGAGATCGTGGATCTGATCATACATGCCAATCTGATCGAATTCGCTGCGATGGGAGATACGATCCCGATTGCACTGGATGGATCTTACAAGTTCAATCAGTTAGGATTGAAAGCAGTTAGTTCAACAATCTGGGAGAGTCAGGAAGCATTTTCCAGAACTTTGAGAAAAGGTGATGTATTTTTTGCGATTTCCGCCTCTGGGGCATCCAAAAGACTTGTGAAGATGGTAGAGATCGTGAAAGATAATGGTGTAACAACAATTGCGATCACCAATCAATCCAAATCGCCACTTGCAGAGTTATGTGATCATGTTTTGCTGACAGCAACAAGAGAACACATTTTCCATGATCAGGTTAGTTTCACAAGAATGGCAGCGATGTCAGTGATCGACACACTGTTCTTATTACTGTTCTCCACAAAATGGGATTCATTTGAGAATGTGGCACAACACGAGCAGTCTGTTGCAGAAGAAAAATTATAAAGGTAAAGATATCAGCTGGTTTTAGGATCAGCTGATATTCTTTTTTTAACATAATATAGCAGGAAATTCCGATGGAACTCTCTATGATATAAGAAAGTATGGCAAAGCCGGTTTCTTTCTGGTTGACTACAAAAAAAGAATCGTTGTATAATGATTCTTAGCATCACAAATTAAAAAGAAAGGAAATATGATGTTTCGTTTCTATAAAAACATCATACAAGAATGAAATGTTAATTCTGGCCGTAGGAATCGGAATTGTATTTTGTATAATAGTATTTATTTGTTATTCTTATAAACAAAATCAACGGTCAAGATACACATCCGAAGTATACAAAGTATTTAAAGGACAATATGGGAGAGGATCAGTGATCTCTATGGGTTATGCACAGACGAATGCATTTACGGAACCCGTAACATTAATGTTGGCAGTCAGCAAGGATGATCACAGAGTTGTAGATGCATGGGAAGTTACGCAAGAGGAGATGGAGAATAGCTGTCGGTCATGTGAAGAATATATAGGAATGGACCTGATCAAATATTATAAAGAGAATCAGGAAAGAATTGAAAAAAGTCAAATGATGAATCAGACAATGGGCAGGGATTCAGCGAAGAAGCAAGCATTTGACATGGCAGTCCAACAGATATTAGGGAAATTAGGAAAATAGATACAGGAACATATATTATGGAAGAAATCAAAAAAGAAATCATAGAGAAAGTGATCTTGGTCGCGGTTGCTGATCAAGATACAACAGAAGCAGAAGAATCTCTGGATGAGTTAGAAGAACTGGTCAAAACAGCAGGAGCCGAGGTTGCAGCAAGGGTGATCCAGGTAAGAGAAACACCACATCCAGGAACTTATATCGGAAAAGGTAAGATCGATGAAGTCAATGCTTTGTTATACGGAACTGATGCGACAGGGATCGTCTGTGATGACGAATTATCACCAGCACAGATCAGCAATTTAGAAGAAGCATTAGATACTAAAGTGATGGATCGAACACTGATCATTCTTGATATTTTTGCGAAGAGAGCATTTACAAGAGAAGGTAAGATCCAGGTCGAACTTGCCCAGTTAAAATATAGAGCATCCAAGCTTACCGGACAAGGAAGAGCCTTATCAAGATTAGGTGGAGGAATCGGAACCAGAGGTCCGGGAGAGAAGAAACTGGAGATGGACCGAAGACTGATCCGTACAAGAATCTACCAGATTAAAAAGCAGAGTTAAGAGATGTTGTAAAGCACAGAGAAGTCCAGAGAAAACAACGCCAGAAGAACTCACCTGCCAGTGGTTTGTATCGTTGGATATACCAATGCAGGAAAGTCAACACTATTAAACCATTTTACCAATGCAGGAGTTTATGAAGAAGATCAGTTGTTTGCAACCCTTGATCCAACGACAAAAAGTTTAGATTTAAGTGGCGGGCAGACAATTCTTATGACGGATACGGTCGGTTTTATCCGCAAACTTCCACATCATCTGGTCGAAGCATTTAAAAGTACATTAGAAGAAGCCAAATACAGTGATCTGATCCTGCATGTAGTTGATGCATCCAATCCGCAGAAAGAAAAACAGATGGAAGCAGTCTATGATACATTAAAGCAGTTAGGAGCTAACGAATCACCGATCATTACAGCATTCAATAAGATCGATCTGTTAAATGGTGATGAGATCTTAAAAGATCCAAATGCAGAAGCGGTGGTAAGGATTTCCGGGAAAAATGGCGAAGGAACCGATCAGTTGTTAGAGCAGATTGAGAAAATACTGCAAAAACAGAAATTATATTTAGAAAAGTTGTATGGCTATCAGGAAGACAGGAAAGATCCAGCTGATCCGAAGTCATGGACAGCTTTTGAAAGAAGAATATAGAGATGATGGAATTTACGTAGAAGCATACATTACCAAAAGAGATTCTTGGAAGTATCTAGGAGGCGAGAAAGTGATCATACAGAAAGTAATCAACAATAACGTGGTCAGTACATTTGATTCAAACGGAAAAGAAGTTATTTTGATGGGAAAAGGAATTGGATTTCGTAAGAAAACAGGAGACGAATTAGATAAGACGAAGATTGAGAAGATTTTTACCTTGGACCTTAGTGGTAAATCATCTTTTGTACAGGAAGTCATGGCGATCATTCAGGAGTTTTATGAAATCGTGCTAGATACGGAACATCCAGCATATCAGAGATTTGCAACACATTTACAATATCTTGAGACAGAAATCTTATCAAAGAAACGCCCGATAGAAGAAGACGAAGAAGATGATGTTGAATTTTATGAACGTAATCAGAAGAAGTATCCAGAAGCTTACGTGTGCAGTCAGAAGATCGTAGAACATATCGAGCAGCATTACAACTGCAAACTCTCAGCAGATGAGAAGATGTATCTGATCATTTATGTCAAAAGACTGATCTTAGAAATGGGGCATCAGTCATAAAACCAGGTTGACTTATAAGGCAAAATTTGATATTATAATATTATCGAATTTTGGATTGTGACTGGTGAGGCAGGCAAGACCTATTTAATAAGTGTGAACATTTGTTAAAGTAGGTCTTTTTTTATGCTTTTTTAAGGAATTGCACTTAGATGAGTACAAAGATAAGCCAGTTAAAGATCCAGATAAATTAAAATTATTTTATATGTGAGAAGGAGAAACAATTATGGTATCAAAGAAATTTGTCATTGAAAACGAACAGGGATTACACATGAGACCAGCTGGAGTTTTAGCGAAAGCCGTAACTAAATTCGAATCTGACGTAACTATTGTATTCGAAGATAAAAAGATCAACGCTAAAAGCTTATTAAATATCATTGGAGCATGTATCAAATGTGGTTCTGAAATCGAATTAGTATGTGAAGGTCCAGACGAAGAAGCAGCTCTTGCACACGCAACAGAACTGATCGAATCTGGATTAGGTGAATAGTCACTGCTCATAATGGGTGTAACATATAATTTGATAAAGGACGGGTGGCAACATGTATAAAGGTATAGGAGCATCTGCTGGTATCGGTATTGGTAAGATTGTTAAGATTAAGGAAGAAGAACTTAATTACACAAAACAGTCTATCGAAGATACAGAAGCAGAGAAAAAACGTTTAAGCGATGCAATTGAAGTTTTCATTGAGAAGACTCAGAAGATGGTTGAATCCATGAAAGTAACTGCTGGTGAGCAGGAAGCAGAGATCTTAGAAGGTCATATCATGATGATCCAGGATCCAGCGATCTCAGAACAGATCGAAGCTAAGATCGATGGAGAGAAGATCAATGCAGAAGCTGCTGTAGAAGAAGCTTGCGATTTCTTCGCACAGATCTTCGCTATGGCAGATGATGAACTGACTCAGCAGAGAGCATCTGACTTAGGCGACATCAAAACTCGTTTAATTAAGATCTTACTTGGAATTGAAGAAGTAGATATCAGTGCAGTTCCAGAAGGAACAATCTTAGTAGCAGAAGATTTAACACCATCTATGACAGCAGGAATCAATCCTGCAAACGTTCAGGGTGTATTAACAGAGATCGGTGGTAAGACATCTCACTCTGCGATCATCTGCAGATCTATGGAAATTCCAGCAGTTCTTAGTATCGAAAACATCGTTTCTATCGTTAATGATGGAGATGAAGTTGTTCTTGACGGATCAACAGGAGAAGCATTCATCAATCCTGAAGCATCTGTTGTAGAAGAATATAAAGCTAAGAAAGAAAAATTCTTAGAAGAGAAAGCTAGCCCTTCAGAAGTTTGTTGGACAGAAATCCCAGACAGCAGACGGACACGTTGTGGAACTGGTTGCTAATATCGGTGGACCAGACGAAGCAGAAGGTGTCTTAGAGCGTGATGGAGAAGGTGTTGGATTATTCAGATCTGAGTTCTTATTCATGGAAAGCGATGCAATTCCATCTGAAGAAGCTCAGTTTGAAGCATACAAGAAAGTAGCTGAAACTCTTGACGGTAAACCAGTGATCATTCGTACACTGGATATCGGTGGAGATAAAGCTCTTCCATATCTTGGACTTCCAACAGAAGAGAATCCATTCTTAGGATTCAGAGCAGTACGTTTCTGCTTACAGAGAAAAGAAGATATTTACAAACCACAGCTTCGTGCATTATTACGTGCAAGTGCTTTCGGTAAAGTTCGTATCATGGTACCATTAGTAACATGTGTAGACGAGCTTCGTGCTGTAAAAGCGATCATCGAAGAACTGAAACAGGAATTAGATGCAGAAGGTATCGCATACGACAAAGACATCCAGGTTGGTGTTATGATGGAAACTGCAGCAGCAAGTTTAATTGCTGACATTCTTGCAAAAGAAGCAGACTTCTTCAGTATCGGTACAAACGATTTAACTGGATACACAATGGCAGCCGACAGAGGTAACCCAGATGTTGCATATCTGTACTCTGCATACAATCCAGCTGTACTTCGTTCTATCAGAAATATCATCTCAGCTGCAAACAAAGAAGACATCATGGCAGGTATGTGTGGAGAAGCAGCAAGCGATCCATTATAGTACCAGTATTATTAGGATTCGGATTAAACGAATTCTCAGTAAGTGCTACAGCAATCCTTGCTACAAGAAAAGTAATGTCTCTGTGGACAATGGATGAATGTAAAGCATTAGTAGATGAAGTAATGCAGTTAGAAACAGAAGCAGAAGTTAAAGCTTTATTAGAAGAAAGAGCAAGAAGCTAAGATTATATGATTTAGTTTCTTACGGAAATATGCAAAGAACCTTGGTAATTTAGTTATCAGGGTTTCTTTTTTTGTATAGTAATGGAACAATATATTAAGTAGGTATACTTATTAAAAAGTCAACCAGAATATTTCACAAAAATAAAAAAGTTTTTTGTATTAAATGACGAAAAAACTAAATCTGATTGCCTGCAAAATGGTGAAATGTTACAATCCAAGCATAAGGGGAGAATGCTATAAAAACAGACAGCTGCGATCCAGAATCCAGAGATCACACAGGGAGGACAGAAGACAAAAGTTTCCTATCAGGTGAATTCAGACGGATCAACGACAACAAGTGTTACAGATGCCAATGGGGCGAAAAAGACCTATGAATATAACAGCCGGAATCTGGTTACAAAAACACAGTCTTATGACAAAGAAGGAACAAAAACACTGACCAGCCGGTATCGTTATGATGATAAAGGTCAGCTGTCAGAGATGACAGATCACAGAGTGTCCGCTGCAACAGAGACGGCATACCGTTATACAGAATATAGTTATGACACAAGAGGAAGGATCACAGCGTTTGCAGAGATCAGTCAGAATGCTCAGCCAACGGCAGATGATATCAAAGCCCATCAGATCCGGTATACTTATAATGAGGATGGAAATCTCAGTAAGGTATCCTATCCGACCACCAAAGATGGAATCCAGTCATTATCTTATATTTATGATGAAAACGGATGGCTGCAGGAGATCAAAGGAGAACTGCATTCCAAGGGGCAGACAACAGAGAAAGTCCTCAGAAGTTATACCTATGATGCCTATGGAAAAGTCAAAGAGATCAAGGATTACAGAAATCTGCTAAAAGACAGTGATCAGGCAGTTCAAAAAGTCTATACCTATGACAGTTTTGACCGTGTCAAAGAGATGATCTACACAGATCTTGAGACAGGAAAAGTGATGGAATCTTATCAGTACAGTTATGATAAGAACTCTAATATCACAAAGAAAACGCAGGTCAATAACTATCCAAAGGAAGATGCAGACAAAGTTAATGAGACGAAAGTCTATACTTACGATACACTTGGATGACTGATAAAGACGGTAACAACAGATCATAAGAAGGATGACAAGACAAAGACGGTCACATATACCTACGATAATGTTGGAAACAGGCTCAAAGAAGATGACGGAACAACGACAACATCGTATACTTATAACGGATTTGGATCAGTTAAAGACATCCACGAAAGAGAAAGGAACTGCGGTAGAAGAAGTCCGTCAGTATGATTACGATGACGAATGGAAACCAGACAGATGTAAAGAACTACAAAGACTGGTGAGAATCAGACTTATGTATATGATTCAGAAAATCGTTTAAGTCAGGTGTCTGTGACGAAAGACGGAAAGACAGCAGTGATCCAGCAGAACATCTATATGGAGAAGACGGCGGATCCAGAAGATTGATGGAGATGAGACAACGAACTATTATTATCAGAATGGTGTTGTTGCTTA
>ENA-OQKR01000618-OQKR01000618.1-human-gut-metagenome-genome-assembly--contig:-NODE-618-length-13697-cov-3.626308_pt1 | contig 13697 bp, 16 predicted proteins | sample MGYA00242803_ERZ504806 | MGnify/ENA primary metagenome ERZ504806 (study PRJEB26092, sample SAMD00036399) | human gut metagenome | host: Homo sapiens | study: EMG produced TPA metagenomics assembly of...
GTGGGATGTTAGCGCTGCTTGTAACGATACTTATCGGGTGGCAGATATAACACCGCAATAAATGTAAAGGAGGAATTAAAAGATATAAAAGACTTAAGGAGGGAAATAAACAAGCAGGAAAGAGATATATACATACGTTCGTACAAAACAATCTGTTTGAATTTCAATCTGCTAATGTTTAATGAATGTATGACAATAAAAAAGAGAAAAGCAATTCTGATATATTTCAGTTGTAATCTTCATGGAATATCATCTACTATACCATTTGTGTAGCCTGGGAAAACAGTAATGAATGTACGAGTATAGTCAATAATCTTAATTGCAAGAAAATCAATTTTAATGTCGGAGAAATTTCAGAAAGAGCAAATTGATTCTTTAATGGACATACTTCTTTCAGCAATGGACATTTCAAAAGTTGAGAATGCCGTTCTTTTAGTAAACCTACTTTCGGTTGCTCCAATAAAGAACGCACCTTAAATGTATCTGCATAGATTTGATATATTGATTTCATAACTAATAAATTAATTAATGATAAGATAAAACTAAGCATGCAAGAATTAAAGACAATAGAGATAACAAAACAGCAAAAAGAAGAGCTAGTCTCTCTGATTCTTGACATAAAGAATCACCGTTTGATGGATGGTTTTCAGGATGTAGTTCATCTCGTTTCTTGTATAGTTCCCGAAGTTCGGCATCCTCTACCTTGTGGAGTATCATAGCGCACTCCCTCAGCTCTTCCAATTCTTTTGGAGTATATCTTACCGCTCTATGAGAGAGGAAATTGCTGGTCTGTTTAGTTATACGGTTTTTCTGTTTTGGCATCTTTTTCATAATTCGTTCTTTGAAATGTTGTACAATCGGTTAATTGATAATATAATTTTATGGATAAAAATTTGATTTTGATGTGCAAATCTGCTACCGAATACATTATTAGGAACAAAAGCATTTCCCAAAAGAAGTGCGAAGAATTATTTGGTAGTAGTGGTACAGTAGTTTTTGAGAAGCTAAAAAGTTTAGGAGCAGGCAAAAATATTGGATACGGAGATTTGCAAGTCACCCAAGAAGCCAAACGGCTTATTGATACTAAACACTTTGACAACCTAATAGAACAGATTGAAAGAGATGAATATGATAGGAACTTGTCAAATAAAAGCAAGAAAGCCACCATAAAATCCGTTCGTATAGCAAAAATAGCTTTAATTTTGTCTATATTTTCGATGACCGGGTGGCCGCAAATGTTTTTTAAATGGCTATGGTCTATCATTCTTAAATCCGTTTATTAGCTTATTTGCAAACTCATGAATAAAGTCTTTTGTATTTAAGAGATTTTTTTTGAACTCATCGTGAAAAACTTTTTCCCCGTTTAAAAATATATCTCTTGAATACAAATCAGAATCTTCATCTACTGACATTATAATTTCAATCTTTGTTATTTTCTTCATTGCTATATAATTTATTAATTGATATAAAACAGTAATACTTGCCCGATTTCTATAATCTGTTGCCATAACATGAGAAAGGAAATCGCCTGACGGATAAGGCTGAGATTATCCAATGTTTAACATTATAATTAACGCTTATGGCAAGAATTACTGTAAGGGTCAAAACCACAACCAGGATTAAAATCCGGCGGACTGTAATTAGGGTTCGCAGAGGTTAAGACCCAAAGGGGTGGCAGACCATTGCTGCCCCTTTAAATATTCATCGTCCTTTTCCTACTCTTGTTTTAGGGAGATTGTATTTGTTTATAATCTCCTCATACGCAGAATAGGCTAAAGAGTCAACGTGCTCGTTGTATTCATTGCCGCTGTGTCCCTTTACCCAAACAAAACATATCTCATGGAGTGATGCGGCGCAATGATGATAGAGGTTTATTAAGTCTAAGTTCTTTTTGGGTTTCTTGCAGTTCGTAAAGCTCGTTATACAATATTGAGAATCTGTGTATACCGGTTAATGTAGCCCCTTTTGGAACAGATTTTACGGCACTTATTATTGCAAGCATTTCCATACGGTTATTCGTAGTGCCAACAAATCCTTTTTTGGATTCCTTTATTATTATACCGTCTTTAAGTATTATATAGGCTGACCCACCTTCTCCATAAGGAGAAAGATTGTCACAACTTCCGTCTGTATATGCTTCATATTTAAGACTTACTTTTTCCATTGTAATTATATTAATATTAAGTTTATAGTTATAATGAATATATAGTTTATAATAAGTTATATAACTTAATAAATAATAACCTGCTTTGATTTGAGGTAGGGGAATTGAGCGAATCATCCCCTTACCCGTAGAGAGCGTTTTTCTCTCTTGCGGTTTTGGGAATGATTCAAGAGAATGAGCCCGTCATCTCGGCTTTTTCGTCTCGGCTCTGAATTGGGTGCTTCCAATCTCGGCTTTCAGCTTTTACAGAGTTGGTTATCTCGTAACCTGCACCTGCGCACCAGTCTGCTTATTTCAATCGACTGCCTTCTTTCGTGCATCCCCTCACGGGCTTTCACCGTGAAGTTTCGGAAGGTTGTTTTAAATCTGTTATTGGTCGAACGTATTTTCCCCGATAGCCCTCCGCAGTAGCTCGTAAAGCGGAAACAATAACCGATTGTACTTTATAAAATAAAAAATCCGTTGCTAAAGTAGAGCGGCAACGGATTTCCATATAGAAAAGCCCACGTTAGGGCGATTGTTTAATCATGTGTCTGTTGCCGCTCTACTTGCAACGGGTGCAAAGATAGTATCTTTTATGATACTATCTAAAATAATAGGAGATTTTTTTATGAAAACTGCAAAAGATAGGTTTCATGAAGTAATGGATAGTCTCGGATTAAATGACTATAAGGTATATACTGGCATAGAGAATATATCCAAAAATATGATGTACAAATTAAGGCAAGGACAAACAGAAGAGGTATCAGTTAAGATACTAATGCCTTTTTGCGAAGCCTACCCCCAGGTCAACGCCAACTACATCCTCACCGGCAAAGGTCCAATGTTCCTTGACAATGAAACTTCACATTCGTCTTTGTCTGAAAAAGATGTAGAAGATTTGCCATCTCCGGAAACTGCCGAATACTGGAAGCGAATGTATGAAACGACAGTAGTTATGTATGAAGCGCAATTTGAGGATTTACAGAGGCGATTTAACGCTCTGAACAAATCTGTGGAAGAAATACAAGACCTATTCAGTGTGAGAAGAAAGGCTGTTTAATATATATGTTTACAACATGTTTTGAAATAAAACCTTTTCAAATATAAAAATTTTGTTGTATATTTTATTTACGACTAAGACTACAATTTATTAAATTTGAAAATTATAAATTGAAATGAAAAATGTAAAATCTAATGATGAAGCACATGCTCCGTCTTGCAGAAGCGTATGAAAAATTACTTAAAGAAGTTGTACAACTGAGACAAGAAGTCGCAATACTGAAAGGCGGAAAGGTAAAGGAAAAGAAAATTTATAATATGAAGATTTTAGGCAGTCAGGTTGGCGGAAGTTGATACAAAAAGCGGAAATGTGCTTCATCATTTGGTTTATGTAAAATAGAATAAACAAATAGTTTATTTACCCCGCCAGCCGTATTACTGGCGGGGTATCATAACGTAAACGTTGTTATTTATAATCAGTCTAAATTACAAATAAATCCGTCTCATGTTTTGGTTACATCCTTATTTATGTCTTATTTTGTAGCGAAATATTGTATTATGAAGTATAATACCAAAGCTATAATGTAACTGTAATGTTGTCAACAATGCTCATGGCGTTGTTAATGGTGTTGTGCTTAAAACATGTCGTTCGTTCCTATATAAATGTAATAAAAACGTATTATGGCATACAAGGCATCAGATATAGCAAAGGTTCTTATAAAGAAAGCAGAACAAGTTAGTTGCGGAGAAGAGTTTATGACAAACATGAAGCTCCAAAAGATGTTGTACTATCAGCAAGGTTTTCATTTAGCCTATTTTGGGACTCCATTGTTTGATGAAGAAATCGAAGCATGGATGTACGGTCCAGTAGTACCTTCTGTATATGATGAATATAAGAGTAACGGTAAAAATGGCATTCATTTAGATTCTGAATTTGAATTTGAATTTGAAAACAAAAAAGAAGAAGCGTTATTCAATGAAGTATTTAAGGTGTATGGAGTATATTCTGCACTTGGGCTTATGAATATGACCCATAACGAACATCCGTGGAAAAGCACTAAAACCGGAGAAGGGAATGTGATAACAAAGGTTAAGATTAAGACATTCTTTAAAACCAGGTTGAAGAAATGAGAAGAAAGGGCAAAAACAATAAAAAAGAAAACGATGATGGGCTTTCTTTTATACAGAGTATTATAAACTCCAATAAGATTAGCGTAGGGGAAATAAGTGATTTATCTGAAATAAACCATCCCTTGTTCTCTTTTAAATACCTATCGGATGAGTCTATAAAAGACTGTAAAGACCATTCGTTCCTTCTTAGCTTTATATTAAGACTTCAAAAATTGTGTGAGCTTGGATGGGATGGAATACGGTTGTCACATAGACATTCATATGGCATGGAGCCTATTCCGTACAATGACATTAAGCCGAAAGATAAATTGCCTTCTTTTGTAACAAGGGAAGTCGACCTTCATGCGTTTCGTGCTTCAGGGGATAATAGGTCTTTCGTTGGACTTCAAAGAGGTAAGCTTTTCTATATATTTTTCATAGAGACTAAATTCGGTGATATATATAACCATGGAAGAAAATAAGAAAATGAAAGCTTTTGCAAAGCATCGGCGTTGTATGAAGTCCAAAGGTGACAGATTGGGATGGATGTTGAGAAGTGAAGTTAAGTATCTTTCATTGCGCGAAATTGCTGAATACGGAAAAATTGTTGATGATTCGTGTTGTTTCATTTCAGCCACCCTCAGGATGATTATGTAAATTATACTCAAGAATTAGAATCTTGATAAGTTGAAGTATTTTTGAATAAGGGCTGAATACAAGTCTTATTATGTAAATTGTATGCAAATGAATTTTATACACAAGGCAAGTGTTTGATGCATAATATTATATGTGCAACAAAAAAGAGCTTCCCAAGCTGAGGGTCGCGGGTTCGAGTCCCGTTTTCCGCTCCTATGAGAATCAGGTAGTTATCGCAAGATTTCTATCTGATTTTTGTTTTTAGGCAATGGCAGTTGAACTCCCAGTTGACCCTATGAGCTCAACTAAAATCTTATGAATGCAACGATTAATGTAGTATGCTACAAGTGGAAAACCTTAGCAAATGGTGAATACCTATCTGTATGAGTGTTGCAATTTTAATGGTATGCTACAAATCAAAGACATTATCTGTCCCAATAAAGAGTATATTCAGAAAATCTTCTTGATAAGCAAACAGAGTTACAGCAACGAATCATTTGCTGTTTTTTTTAAATGTTACAGCTAAATCATTGTGATTTAAAAGGGAATAATTACCTTTGTATTATGGATGGTAAAGTAACTTATTGGATTGAAATGTCAGATTATGACTTGGAAACAGCAGATGCGATGTTGCTTACAGGTCGTTATCTCTATGTGGGCTTCATGTGTCACCAAACGATAGAAAAAATACTCAAGGCATATTGGGCTAATCGTTTGGTGGAAGTACCTTTAAAGATACATTCGCTATCCAGATTAGCAGAGAGAACAGAATTAGATAAAGAACTATCAGAAGAACAGTTGGATTTCATTGATACACTTGAGCCACTTAATATTGAAGCCCGTTATCCCTCTTATAAAGAGAGATTGATGAAAAGTCTGACTAAGGAATATTGTATAGGACTTTTAAGCCAAACTAAAGAATTACAGTCATGGATAAAGAACAAGCTATAGTCCTCGCCAAGCGATATAAAGAAATGGTAGCAGAAAGATTACCATTAAAGGCTCTCTATCTCTATGGCTCGTATAGCAAGGGGAATTACAGAGAGGATAGCGATATAGACATTGCAGTAGTAGTAGAGCATTTGGATGACAACTATTTTGAAGATACCCCTCTATTATGGAAACTTAGACGTAAGATAAGTAACCTTATAGAACCCGTCTTGCTTATAGAGGATATGAGTAATCCTCTTTACTGCGACATCGCAAGAACGGGCATTCTTATCTAAAGAAATGATACAGAATAAGAAAAGCTGTATTTGAAGTTGGTTATTTTTAATTCTTGGCATCATCCTAAAGTTAAATCACAGAAAGAGGATATGTCTAAACTAAAATTCGCTTGCCATTTGTTTCTTTTTAGGCACGGGATTACACAGAAAATATAGATTTTCTTTGTTCTTTTTCCGTAAAATCCGTGTAATTCCATGCCTAAAAGAAATCATCAAATGTTTTTTTGACACCCTCACAAGCTCGAACCTCGCTTACCGTTCATACAGAAAATCAGATAGTCATCACAAGATTTCTATCTGATTTTTGTTTTATAGGAATATGTCAAGCCACCCCTTCACCTTTCACAACTCCCTGCTCATGCAGTATAGCGGGTGAACCCCTGTTTTTGTAAACGACTGATTATGATAACTCGCAATAGGAAAAAAAGTTCTCATTTATAAAGTATGCAAAAAATAGTGTTTACACAATAAACACTTTTCGCACAGAAATTTGTACTTTTGCACTCCGTTTAATGAACCCGAATAGAAAACTTTAAAAACGAAATAGAATGGCAGTAGAATTGAAAGACCTTACCAAACGTAGTGAGAATTATTCTCAGTGGTACAACGAGTTGGTAGTGAAGGCCGATTTGGCAGAGCAGTCGGCTGTGCGCGGATGTATGGTAATCAAGCCTTACGGATACGCAATCTGGGAGAAGATGCAGCGTCAGTTGGACGATATGTTCAAGGAAACAGGACACGTAAACGCTTATTTCCCCTTACTTATTCCGAAATCATTCCTCAGTCGCGAAGCGGAACACGTGGAAGGCTTTGCCAAAGAATGTGCCGTAGTGACGCACTATCGTTTGAAGAACGACCCGAATGGCGGCGGTGTAGTGGTGGATCCCGCTGCAAAGCTGGAAGAAGAACTTATCATCCGCCCTACTTCGGAAACTATTATTTGGAATACCTATAAGAACTGGATTAACTCTTACCGCGACCTGCCTATCCTGTGCAACCAATGGGCAAACGTATTCCGTTGGGAAATGCGTACCCGTCTGTTCCTGCGTACCGCAGAGTTCTTGTGGCAGGAAGGCCACACGGCTCACGCCACTCGCGAAGAAGCCGAAGAGGAAGCAGTGCGTATGCTGAACGTGTACAGCGAATTTGCCGAGAAATACATGGCAGTGCCCGTTGTCAAAGGTGTGAAGTCGGCCAACGAACGCTTCGCCGGCGCTCTCAACACCTATACCATTGAAGCGATGATGCAGGATGGCAAAGCTTTGCAGAGTGGTACTTCACACTTCTTGGGACAGAACTTCGCCAAAGCTTTCGACGTGCAGTTCGTAAACAAGGAAAACAAACTGGAATACGTATGGGCCACTTCTTGGGGAGTATCTACCCGCTTGATGGGTGCGCTTATCATGACACATTCCGATGACAACGGTCTGGTGCTTCCGCCGCACTTGGCTCCGATACAGGTGGTTATCGTACCTATCTACAAGAATGCCGAAATGCTTGCTAAGATTGACGAGAAGGTGGCAGGCATCGTAGCCAAACTGAAAGCGATGGGCATCTCCGTGAAGTACGACAATGCCGACAACAAACGTCCAGGCTTCAAGTTTGCCGATTACGAGGTGAAAGGTGTACCTGTCCGCTTGGTTATGGGTGGCCGCGACTTGGAGAACAATACAATGGAAGTGATGCGCCGCGATACGCTGGAGAAAGAAACCCGCTCTTGCGACGGTATCGAGGAATACGTAAAAGACCTGCTTGAGGAAATCCAGGCGAATATTTATAAGAAAGCATTGGATTATCGCAACAGCCGTATCACTACGGTGGATAGCTACGACGAGTTCAAGGAAAAGATTGAAGAAGGCGGCTTTATTCTAGCTCATTGGGACGGAACGACCGAAACCGAGGAGAAGATTAAGGAAGAAACCAAAGCCACTATCCGCTGTATTCCGTTCGATTCTTTCGTACCGGGCGACAAGGAGCCGGGCAAATGTATGGTTACGGGCAAGCCGTCTGCTTGCCGCGTGATATTTGCACGTTCCTATTAATAAGGATATTTTTCACTTTGCTGGATGAAGCTTTTTTCATAGTAACCTGTGACGAAGTTTCTTCCTTTTCAGGAGTATTCGGCAGATGTTCTAAAAAATAAGATGGCATATGAAATGATTATAATCAGTCATTTTCATATGCCATCTTTCTTTGTGGAAAATATTCTATGTTATATGCTAATTCATATTCGTGCTTCTGAAAAATCTTCTTAATGATTGTGTAGTTACCTAAGTTTGACTACTTTTGCTCTCCTATAAATGGAGGCGGCTATGAAAGACACATTAATTATTGAGCATTTACGTAAAGGAGATGAGGCGGCATTTAAGTACATCTATGAGTGCCATTATGTCCTGCTTTGTCGCTTTGCCAATCAGATATTGAATGATGCAGCTCTTTCGGAAGAGGTGGTGGACGATGCTATATTTTATTTATGGGAGCATCGTCGGGAGATAGAAATCACGTATTCTGTCCGTGCTTATCTGATGCGCGCTGTACGTAATCGTTGTCTGAATGAATTGCAATCCTTGCGTCATCGTGAGGAACTGCATTTCTCATCTTTTATGTTACCGGAAAATATGGATTTTCTTGATTTCTGTTTTTGTGGTAAGAGAATCAGCCCTTGGGTGTATTGCTCGAACGGGAGTTGGAAGATGAGTTGACCCGCAGTATAGAAGAACTGCCTGTGGAATGTCGTACCGTATTTAAAGAAAAGTCGTTTTGAAACAAAAAAAGTACGAAGAGATTGCTTTAGAGTTGGGAATCTCCATCAATACGGTTAAGTATCATATAAAGAATGCTTTATCTCTTCTTCAAAAGCGTTTGGACAACTATTTGCATTTATTGATTATTTATATTTTTATGGATATCTGAAAAAATATAAAATTTCGACTACCCTCATTCTTGATTTTTTTGTCTTATATATAAAGCAACGGAATTATGCAACTGGAAGAACATACTGATATAGATTTATTGATAACTCGATATCTTTCGGGAAAAATGGATAAAGAATCTTTTGCCGAACTGAAACGTTGGAGTTTGGAGTCTGAGTCTAATCGGAAATATGTACGGAATAAGTTAGAGGTTTGGTTTTCTTCAGGAGTTGCTGATACTGCTGTGCAGTTTGATAAAGACAAGGCATTTTCTTTATTCAAGCAACGTATTGTCGGGGCTGAGAAGAAACAAAAACAGATGTTCCGCTTCTCGTGGAAGACATTTATGCGGGTGGCGGCAGTTGTACTGATTCTGATGATTCCATTTGCTGCGTATTGGCAGGGAAAGCAGGCTGTAAAACAAAGCTTTGCAGATATGGTTGTAGAGGCGCCTATGGGAGCGCATACAAAACTCTATTTACCGGATGGGACATTGGTATGGCTGAACGCAGGGTCGAAAATTATATATTCGCAAGGCTTTGGAGTAGACGACCGTCGGTTGCGCTTGGAAGGAGAAGGCTATTTTGAGGTGATGAAGAACGAAGAAGTACCTTTTGAGGTAGACACGAAAGAGTTGGATTTGAGAGTATTGGGTACAAAGTTCAATTTCAGGAACTATCCGGATGATGAAGAGGTGACGGTAAATCTGATGGAAGGAAAAGTTGCTTTGAGAAACGGTATCAGGGAAATGCCTGAACTTTATCTGACTCCGGACGAGAAAATGGTTCTTAATAAGGCGACCGGACAAATGGTAAAAAGCAGTACGAAAGCTGCCAAAGCCAATGTCTGGATTAACGACGAACTTTTCTTTGATGAAGAGCTGCTGGAAGATATAGCCAAGAAGCTGATGCGTAGCTATAATGTCAAGGTGGAAGTTGCCGATTCTTTACGTAACAAGCGTTTTTATGGAAGCTTCGGTATTTCGGGCAATACGATTGATAAGATTCTGGATGTGATGGCTTCGACCCAGCAAATGAATTATAAATACGAAAACGGTGTATATATACTATATTAATGTTGAACTTAAAAAATAAAACATGAGAAACAGGAGTTGTATGAAATTTACTTTTTCCGGCTGACGTTGGCATTTTGCTTCCCGGACAATAGTCTGGAAGTCAGCTTTACTTGGTAATTTATTACCAAACCTTATTTCTATTCATTAATTAAAAATTTAAAACGTTTATGGGAAACTTCAGTAAGGCTATTTTAATAGCCTCAGTAGCTTTTTGTCTTCATATTTCCGCTTCTTCTCAAGGTATATCGTTGAAAAATAGGGAAATAACTGTAAAAGAGGCAATGGAACTATTGAAAGAAAAATCTGGTTACTCGTTTGTGTTTTCATCTGCGGATGTAAATACGAATAAGCGAATTTCAATATCTACGGACAAAGCGACAATTGATGATGTCGTTAAGCAAATTCTCCAGGGACAAAATAATCTGACTTATGAAATTCAGAATAAGCGAATAATAGTAAAGAAGATACAATCGGGGGACAAGACTAAGAATAAACGAATTAAAGCCATTGGTAAGGTTGTAGATGATGCGGGGGAGCCGATCATTGGTGCAACTATAAGAGAACAAGGAACAACTAACGGAACAGTTACAGGCATTGACGGTAGTTTTTCGTTGGATGTTGCAGATAACGTAAATTTGGAAATATCCTATATTGGTTATGAGACACGTAAAGTAAGGGCTCAACAGGGTAAGAAGCTGGATATAACTATGCGTGAGGATGCAAATGTATTGGATGAAATTGTTGTATTGGGTTATGGTAACATACGTCGTAGTGATGTAACGGGGTCCATTGCATCTGTTTCATCCGAGTCTATATCCAAAGTTGCTTCGGCTTCTGTGGCTGATGCTTTAGCCGGAAAGATGGCCGGTGTACAGATTACTACTGCGGATGGTGCGTTGGATGCTGAAATCAGTGTTCGCGTGCGTGGCGGTGGTTCCATAACCCAAGATAATTCACCATTATTTTTGGTGGATGGTTTTCCGGTAGATGATTTAAGCGGTATTCCGCCAACGGATATTGAATCTATTGATGTTTTGAAAGAGGCGTCAATGACAGCTATCTACGGTGCAAGAGGTGCAAACGGTGTTGTTATCGTGACCACCAAAAACCCTAAAATGGGTAAAACAACCGTACAGTTTAATAGCTATTTGCAGATGCGTACATTAGCACGTAAAATACCGGTAATGAACAACTATGAGTTTGTAATGGCCGAATATGAATATCAGATGATTCGTAAAGGTTCGGATGAGGGCTTTATCAAAAATTTCGGCTACTATGATGATATTGATTTATACAAATACACGAACACTACTGATTGGCAGGATGAAATTCTAGGCGGTAATCCTATTTCGCAGTATTATAATATAACCGTTAATGGCGGTAATGAAAAAACCAAATTCAATTTGAGTTATACTCGCAATAAAGACGAGGGACAGTTGATTGGTTCGGGACTGACACGTAATAACATTAATCTAAAATTGAATCATCAGTTGTTCAAGAATCTGAAACTGGAAACAAATGCAACTTATCGTACGCGTACTATCGATGGTGCCGGAACTTCGGGGACAAATATTGTTACTGCGCTTCGTTTTCGTCCTACCAATGGGTTGTCGGCAGGAGTTGCCGTCGACCCTGATGATGACGAGGAAAACCTGGATGGAGATGGAAATTCCCTGAACCAGAAATATACTCCGGTGGAAGAGAATAAACAGAATTACAGAAAACGTGACGAACAGGCTCTCAGCCTGAAAGCTGCTTTGGTATGGGATGTGATAAAAGGATTGCAATTTCGTTCCGAGTATGGAATAAGCACGACTCATGCAAATGACAATCAGTTTTACGGTCCATTGTCCAGTACGGCTTCTGCTGCCGGTATGAATAATATGCCTTCTGCTAAACGTACCAAAACCCATAAGGAATCATATCGTTTGGCAAATACGCTGACCTATCGTAACTCGTTTAATAAGTCTCACAATGTCAATGTAATGCTGGGACAGGAAATTAACCATGCGCAGAACGATAATACGTTTATGAGTGCAAAGCTCTTTCCGGTTTCTGTAACGGCAGAGGCAGCGTTGGAGAATTTTGCTTTGGGGACTCCCAATCAGAGCACCAGTTATAAAAGTGCTCCCGACAGAACCGCTTCTTTCTTCGGACGTGCATTGTATGATTACAAAAATCGTTATTATGCTACTCTGACGGTTCGTGCCGACGGGTCTACCAAGTTTGCTCCCGGTAAGCAGTGGGGATATTTTCCGGCAGGTTCCATCGCCTGGAGAATTTCCAATGAAAAGTGGATGAAGCCTATAAAGTTCATCTCTGATTTGAAGTTGAGAGCCAGCTACGGTTTGGCTGGTAATAACCGTATTGGTAATGATTTGTGGCATAATATCTATCGTGTATACAGTGGAACAAGTGCTCCCGCTTTCGGTAATGAGGAATATAATTATTATCAGTTTGCAGACCAAACTTATCTTTACGATCCAGACTTGAAGTGGGAGACGACAATAACCCGTAATATCGGTTTGGATTTCGGATTCTTTAGAAACCGTCTGAGCGGTACGGTTGATGTGTATTGGAATACAACCAAGGACTTGTTGGTTCCTTCTATCATTCCTAATTCATCAGGTTATTCCCGTCAGATGACAAATGTGGGACAGACTTCAAACAAGGGAGTTGAAATCTCTTTGGATGCAAAAATCATTCAGACAAAGGATTTCCAGCTATCGGCAAACTTCAACGTTGCGTTCAACAAGAATAAGGTAGACAAGTTGGCTACCGGTGAAACCGAATGGAAAACCAAAGCTTCATTATCCAACTGGTATGGAACGTATAACTATAAAATGGAAGTAGGCAAAAGTATGGGATTGATTTACGGATTCGTCAACGACGGGTTCTATAAGGTAGATGATTTTGATTTCGATGCAACTACTAAAAAATGGACTTTGAAGCCGGGTATACCCGATAATTCATCGTTCAGTTCCGGTAACTTTGCTTTTAAACCCGGAGCTATGAAATTCAAGAAACTGTCCGATTCCGAATCGAACTTGATTACTGAAGATGATATGACGGTTATCGGTGATACCAATCCTAAAGTGACCGGCGGTTTCGGACTTTCCGGCAACTGGAAGAATCTGGACTTCACGGCATTCTTCAATTACATGTGTGATTTTGATGCGCTCAATGTGAATAAACTCTACCTGCACTCGGCTGTCCGTCGTAATTATTCCAACTTATCTACGGATATGAACCTTGCCAATCGTTTCCGTTATGTGGACGATGCCGGTGTGAATGTTTCCAGTGACCCTGTTGCCTTAGCGGCATTAAATGAGAACGCCAAAACCTATTATGTAGCGTTCCTTGATGAACCAGTCCTGTTTGTGGACGACGGAGTAGTCCGGCAGCACCTTGATAGCCTTGCACCAGCAACTGTGTATCGCCTCGTACTCCGCACCCGTCACGGTGTAAAGTTCCCGGTAGTTCCGACCTCGAAAGCCACCGTGATGTCGGCGTCCTTTGAGATGATGCAGCCATGCTCCACGCTAAAAGTGGAACCTGTTTTCCAGTGTTGTCATTTTTCGATGTATTCCTCA
>ENA-OQKR01000621-OQKR01000621.1-human-gut-metagenome-genome-assembly--contig:-NODE-621-length-13628-cov-4.402341_pt1 | contig 13628 bp, 10 predicted proteins | sample MGYA00242803_ERZ504806 | MGnify/ENA primary metagenome ERZ504806 (study PRJEB26092, sample SAMD00036399) | human gut metagenome | host: Homo sapiens | study: EMG produced TPA metagenomics assembly of...
TCTTACTCACCACATAGCCATTTGCCGCAATCAGCCCGTAACCGTCTGAATATCTTCATTAAAAACACTCGAAAGTTCCTGGTACAGCATAATACAGAAATTTATGAAAATAATAAATAGCTATTTTCATAAAAAAAGTTCTTTTTGAGTAAGTTTATTTTGGTTTGAATTGTTATAATAAAGTATGCTTCTCAGGAAGACACCTGATGAAGAAACACGTTAACTTATGTATAATTTTAAATTATGTTTATGAAAACAATCATGTTTCTCATGCCCCATGGATGATGCGGGTTTCATTGATGTTGTTGTTCATGGCATTTTCCGTCCAGTGGTCATTTGCTCAGTTGGATTTAAATGTTTCCCGAACCACTTTGGGGAAAGTCATCGAACAAATCAAGTCTCAATCCAGTTACAATTTTTTCTATGATGATAAGCTAGCTTCCTTATCTGTAGAAAATGTAAAGCTTTCCAATGCTTCGATAGAGAAAGTGTTGGATGCTGTGTTGAAAGGTAAAAACATCGCTTTCAAGATTGAGGGGGATGTCATCTATCTGTCAGAAAAGAGCCAGACTCCCCAAAACGGCTCTCAACAAGGTAAGGAACGCACCATTATCGGTACTGTATCCGATGATATGGGTCCGCTGATTGGTGTAAACGTATTGGTAAAGGGTACTACTGTAGGTGCCATTACCGATATGGACGGTAACTTTACCTTGGTTACTACCGAAGCCAATCCGGTGCTTCAGATTTCTTACATCGGCTACACCACGCAGGAAATTGCCGTAAAGGGTAACACTCCGCTGGCTGTGAAACTGGCTACAGACTCTCAGCTGATTGATGAAGTGGTGGTTACTGCCTTGGGTATTAAAAGAGCAGAAAAGGCATTGAGCTACAACGTAACTCAGGTAGACGCTGAATCGGCTTTGGCTGTGAAAGATGCTAACTTTATTAATTCTTTGAACGGTAAGGTAGCCGGTCTGAACATCAATGCTTCTTCTTCTGGTATCGGTGGTGCCAGCAAGGTAGTGATGCGTGGTTCTAGAGGTATCGAACAATCTTCCAATGCATTGTATGTAATTGATGGTATTCCTATGTATAGCTTAAGTGGAACAGGAGGTGGAACAGAATTCGATTCTCAAGGTTCTACTGAAGCTATTGCCGATCTCAACCCTGAAGATATCGAATCAATGTCAGTGCTGTCGGGTGCTGCTGCAGCTGCTTTGTATGGTAGCAATGCCTCCAACGGTGCCATCGTTATCACTACCAAGAAAGGTAAAGTAGGTCGCGTATCACTGACCGTATCTAGCAATACAGAAATGCTGAACCCCTTCGTAATGCCTGATTTCCAAAATCGTTACGGAACTTCTGGTACAGATGCCAGCTGGGGTAAAAAACTAAATGACGCCAATTACCGTGGTTACGATCCGAAAGATGATTATATGCAAACCGGTATCATCGGTACCGAAACTGTAACCTTGTCTACTGGTACAGAGAAAAACCAGACGTATTTGTCGGCTGCTGCTGTAAACTCTCGCGGTATCATCCCTAACAATAAGTACGACCGTTACAACTTTACGTTCCGCAACACTACTTCTTTCTTGGATGATAAAATGAAACTGGATGTAGGTGCACAGTACGTGATGCAGAAAGACCGTAATATGACTAATCAGGGTATTTATGCCAATCCCTTGGCTTCAGCTTATTTGTTCCCGCGTGGCAACGATTGGGATGATTATAAGATGTATGAACGTTATGACCCAGAACGTAATATTTATACACAATATTGGCCGCAGGGAGGAGGATCTTTCCGTCTGCAGAATCCGTATTGGATCAACTACCGTAATTTGCGTGAAAACGATAAGAACCGTTACATGCTAAGCGCTGGTTTGAGCTACGACATCTTAAGCTGGCTGAATGTAAGCGGACGTGTGCGTATTGATAACTCTTACAACGACTATACTCAAAAGTATTATGCTTCTACTGAAACGACCATTGCTGAAGGTTCAAACGGCTATTATGGTATTACTCGTATGCACGACAAGCAGACCTATGCAGACCTTTTGATTAACATCAACAAGAATTTTGGAGAAGATTGGAGCCTGACCGCTAATATCGGTGCTTCTTATTCAGATAACCTTTCGGAATCACTGGCAGTGAAAGGTCCTATCGCTTCCAACGGTTTGCCTAATTTCTTTTCTGTATCTCAGCTTGACAAGCAAACTACTAGACGTGAAGAAGTAGGTTATCGTGAACAGACTCAGTCGGTATTTACTTCAGCTGAAGTTGGTTATAAGAATGCTTATTACCTGACACTGACTGGCCGTAACGATTGGCCTTCTCAGTTGGCTGGTCCTAATTCTAAGCAGTCTTCTTTCTTCTATCCTTCAGTAGGTACTTCTATTTTGCTGTCTGAAATCTTCAACTTGCCGGAAAGCATCTCTTATTTGAAATTGCGTGCTTCGTGGGCTTCTGTAGGTTTGCCGTTTGGTCGCTTCCTGGCTAACCCGACTTTTGAATGGGATTTTTCCACAGGTGCTTATAAGTCACAGGCTGCTTATCCGTTGTATGAATTGAAACCCGAACGTACAGAGTCTTGGGAAGTAGGTTTGACAGCTCGTTTCTTGAAATACTTCAACTTCGATGTATCGTTCTATAACACGAAGACTTATAACCAGACCGTAGACGCTCAGTTGTCTCCGACAGGTGGTTATAACAAGTTCTATGCACAGACTGGCGAAGTACGCAACCGTGGTGTGGAATTGTCGCTTGAATTCAAGAATACTTGGAATAAGTTCACTTGGAACTCTAACTACACCTTCAGTGCCAATAAGAATAAGATTCTGAGTTTGATAGATGGTTATGTAAACCCTGTTACTGGTGAAACCATTTCAAAAGAACGTTTGGAAGTAGGTGGTTTGGCCAATGCTAAATTCCTGCTGAAAGTAGGTGGCTCTTTGGGTGACCTTTATTCAGTAAAAGACTTGGTTCGCGATTCTAACAACAATATCTATGTAGACGAAGAAGGTAAGGTGGTTATTAATGAAAAGGCTGGCGACATCTTCTTGGGTTCGGTATTTCCGAAAGCCAATATGGCTTGGCGTAACGATTTCCAATACGGTAACTGGGGGCTGGGCTTCTTGCTGACTGCCCGCTTAGGTGGTGTGGTTTATTCAGCTACACAGGCTGTGTTAGACTCTTACGGTGTATCTGAAGCTTCGGCTGCTGCCCGTGATAACGGTGGTGTATGGGTGAATGGAATCGATCAGGTAGATGCCCAAAACTGGTATACAGTAGTAGGTGCTGACAGTGGTATTCCTCAATATTATACCTATAGTGCTACTAATTTGCGTCTGCAAGAAGCTTCTATCAGCTACACTATTCCTAGAGCGAAGCTGAAAAATGTAATGGATATTACCTTGTCATTGGTAGGTCGCAACTTGTGGATGATTTACAGCAAGGCTCCGTTCGATCCTGAAGCTGTGGCTAGTACAGGCAACTATTACCAAGGTATTGACTACTTCATGATGCCTAGTCTTCGCAGTGTGGGATTCAATTTGAAACTTAAATTCTAAAAAAGATACAGATGAAAAAGAATACAATATTACAGTTGGTTGCGGGTATATTTCTTTTTGGAACTACGGCTTGCACCAGCAATTTCGAAGACTATAATAAAAATCCCCATGAACCCGATACGGAGGATATGGGTGCTGACTTGTATTTGGTGAAAGCATTGGTGCTGAACCTTCAGGACTTGATGATGCCCGAGAATGAAAACTTCGCCCAGTATGTAGAATGCTTGATGGCAGGTAACTTGGGTGGCTATGCTGCTGACTCTAATCTGGGTACAGGTTGGTCTGGCCGTTATGCTACATTCAATCCTTCTGAAGCGTGGCAGGCCATTCCATTCAATGATTTTTATGAAAAATTCTATCCTACTTATTTCAACCTGACTTCTCAGAGTCAAGAAGAGTTGTACTTGAGTTTGGCGGAATTGTATCGAATTGCCGTTATGTTGCGCGTTACCGACACATATGGTCCTATCCCTTATTCTAAGGTAGGTGTGGCCAATGCCATCAAGTCGCCGTACGATTCTCAGAAGGAAGTTTACACCAAGATGTTTCAGGATTTGGATAAGGTTATCGAAGTTCTGGGCAAGTATGCTGCCCAAAACTTTAGTTCCGGTGCCGATAAAATTTACGAAGGTAACACTGCTGCTTGGGTGAAATTTGCTAATTCCTTGAAGCTGCGTATGGCTATGCGTACTTGCTATGTCAGCGGATTTAATGTAGACGGTAAGTCTTCTCAGCAGTTAGCTGAAGAAGCCGTAGCCGGTGGAGTAATGACTACCGCTGCCGACGGTGCTTACCGCAAGGTAGCCGATCACAATCCGTGGCAACGCTTTATGGTAATGTGGTCTGATGCCCGCATAGCAGCCGATCTTACTTGTTACATGAATGCCTTCAATGACCCCCGTCGTGAAGCCTACTATGGTAAGAATACTTTTGCTACTGTTTCTGATGATAATTATACAGGCAATCAGAATACTTATGTAGGTTTGCGTCGCGGTATCCGTCAAGGTGAGTTTAACTCTTGGTCTCACGGTTATTCTACGATGAAGGTGACTGAAACCAGTGATATTGTAGTGTTCCGTGCTTCAGAAGTGGCTTTCCTTCGTGCTGAAGGTGCACTTCGCGGATGGAATATGGGTGGTACAGCCAAAAATTTGTATGAAGAAGGTATCCGTATTTCTTTCGAAGAAAACGGCATCTCTGAAGGGTTGAGTACATACTTGGCTAATACAAATAAGGTGTCAAATTATGTAGACCCTCTGAAAGGACAAAACGGTCAGAGTTATGATTATTCAGCTCCACTTAACACTAATGTAACGGTGGCATGGCAAGATGGTGATTTTGAGCAATCACTGGAACGCATCATCACTCAGAAGTGGATTGCCAACTTTCCTAATGGTATGGAAGCTTGGTCTGAATATCGTCGTACTGGTTATCCGAAACTCATGCCGATGGCTGCCAATGAAAGTAAGGGCGTGGTAGACGATCAGGAAGGTGCTCGACGTATGCCTTATCCGGCAAATGAATACCGTGAGAATAAAGAATATGTGGAAGCTGCTGCTATTGTATTGGGCGAAGAGTCTAACACGAAAAAAGGTGATACCATGGCCACACACGTATGGTGGGATTGTAAATAATTGGATTTAAAATGACTATTACGAATATGAAAAGAAATATTAGAAACGGCCTGTTCAAGACATCGCTTTTAGGAGTGGCATTGGTGGCCGCTACTTCTTGCTCGGATTGGACAGAAGTGGAAAGTTTGGAGTTAAATGCTCCTACCTTGGAATCTCAAAATCCAGAGCTGTATGCACAATACCTGCAATCGCTGGTGGACTTCAAGAACTCAGATCATCAGGTGGTGATTGCTTCCTTCAATAATCAGGGAGGTATACCTTCTAACCGCAGCCAGCATCTTTGCGATATGCCCGACAGCTTGGATTACATTTGCTTTGCCAATGTATTGGAAGTAAGTCAAGTGAACAAGGACGAGATGTCCGAGGTGCGTAAGAAAGGTACCAAGGTAATTGGTTTGATAGACTTCGATAAAATAGATAGCGATTGGAAGGCTATCTTGGAAGCTGAAGCCAATCAGCAGCCTGCTCCTGCCGAAGAAGGGCAGGAAGGAAGCGAGGGTGAAGACGATGTAGAGGTAGATAATGCTACTCGCTTCATTGAATTCTGCAAGGCTGAAACAACCAAAGCTCTTGATGCCTGCACCGCTTTAGGGGTAGATGGTATCGAAATGAACTTTACCGGATACGATTTGAATTCTTTGGTAGAAGAAGCTATTGCAGCTGAAACAGCCCGTCAGGGAGCATTTTTCGATTTGATTGCTGCTTGGAAAGCTGTAAATGCCGACAAAGATTTGTTGTTCAAAGGACTTCCGCAGAATGTAATGATCAAGAGCATTCTGTCTGAATGTAAATACATCATTGTATATGCTCATCATGCGGTGAATTTGTCTCAGATGTCTTACTTAGTTCACATGGGTATAGTGAAGGATGTACCTACCGATCGTTTTGTAATCGGTGTATCTACTCCGTATAAGACAGCTTCAGGAGATGCTTACGGCCAGTTTGTAGACGGAACTTCCAGTATCATCGGTGCTGCTAACTGGGCTTTGGGTATATCGGATGTGTTTACCAGAGTCGGTATCTCTGTAGATAATATCGAAAAGGATTATTTTAATGTAGCACGTATTTATCCTACATTGAAAGATGCTATCAATATCATAAGTCCAACTGTAAAATAACGATTATCTATGAAATTAAATAAATTATTATTCACTGCTGTAGCCGGCTTTGCCACTTTGCTGGTCGGTTGCCAAGAGTATGATGAAGACAAGCATCATTACGACAACCAGCTTTTTATTTCTTCTTCTATCTTTACGAAAGAAATTAAATTTAAAGCGGGCGATGACAAGCTACAGGATGGCTTGTCGGTAGCCATTGCCAAGCCGGAAGCCTATGACATCAAGGTAACAATGGAGCCTGCTCCAGAGTTATTGCCTACTTATCGCTTGGCTTATTACGATGAAAATGCCATATTGCTGCCCGAAGAATATTATTCTATGTCTGAAACTTCTACGGTGATTTCGTCGGGTGCTGTGGCCAGTGCTAAACTGCCTATCGAATTCAGTAACATCGGTAATCTGGATAGAAACGAAACGTATGTATTACCGATAACTGTGCAATCGGCCGATGGTATCGGCATTCTGCAGAGTGCTAAGAATTACTATTACGTGTTCCGCGGAGCTTCCTTGGTGAACGTGGTTTGTAACATTGCTAAGAACAGAGCTTATCCGGACTTTAATGACGATGCTAAGTTTAATAATCTCTCTCAACAGACTATGGAGGTATTGTTCAAGGCAAACGCATTTCCCAATCAGCTGAACACCTTGATGGGTATTGAAGGCCATTACTTGCTGCGTATGGGTGATGCTGGTGTACCTTCTAACCAGCTGCAGGTGGCTACTAGTAGCGGTAATTTAACCAGTACTGACTTGACATTCGAAAGCAACAAATGGTATCACGTGGCAGTTACTTTCAATCGCGGCAATATTAAGGTATACGTGAACGGTGAAGAAAAATATGCCGGTAATGTAAGTATGTCTTCAGTTGACTTGGGTGCCAAGCATCATAACGAAGAAGATGGTAGTCGTGTGTTCTGGATAGGTTATTCTTATTCTTCTGACCGCTTCTTCGATGGTGTGGTATCTGAAGTTAGAATCTGGAATAAGGAACTGACAGCCGATGAAATCAAGGCTCCTAATCATTTCTATACGGTAGATCCCGCATCAGATGGACTGCTTTCTTACTGGAAGTTTGATGATGGTGCTGGTCAGGTAGCTAAAGACTATACAGCCAACGGTTACGATTTGACTATCGAAGATGAACCTACGTGGGTACCGGTTTCTTTGCCGGAAAATTAATTCTTTAACGATTTAACATATGAATATGAAAAACAATTTAAGATATACTTTCCTGTTATTGTTGCTGTGTGGCATGGCGTTTACAGCGTGCGAGGACGATGTGACCGTGGGTCAGGAAGTGGATGAATCTCAATATGAAAATGTCACAAAATTGCAGGGGTTGCTGGTGGATCAGTCTACCAATAAGAATAGTTCTGTGATTGAGATGAGAGGTGATGTACATAGTACAGACATATCTTTCCGTTTGTCTAAATTGCCCAACAAGGGAGTGGACGTGAAGATTACCGTAGATGAAGCTTATGCTGCTGAATACAATGCTGCACATAATACTACGTATGAAGTATACCCCGCTGCCAATGTGAAAATAGCCAACGATGGTGTGTTTGTACTGGCTCCCGATGATAAGGTTACACCTAGCATCAAGGTAACGCTCAATGCGTTCGATGGCATGAAGGAAGATAAGACTTATATCGTGCCTATTACAGCTAGCTCTACTACAGAAGGTGTAAGTTTTACCAAGGAGTCTCAACATATGGTGCTGTTGATTACTGACTGCCGCAACAAGCCCAATAACTTCAAGGGCGATGGTGCTGTGACTATGGTGTTGTATTTCGAAGTAAACGATACTAATCCGCTGAATGCACTGGAATTCTTGACTGAAAGTGGTAAATATTACTTCGACCACGTGGTGCTCTTTGCTGCCAACATCAACTGGGATCCCGTGAAGAAGCGTGTATACTTGGCAAACAACCCTAACGTACAATTCTTATTGGACAACAACGAAGAATACCTACAACCGCTTCGCAGAGCTGGTATAAAGGTGATTCTGAGTATCTTGGGTAACCATGACGAGGCTGGAGTAGCTCAATTGTCGGACATGGGTGCTCGTGAGTTTGCCAAGGAACTAGCTGCTTATTGCCGTGCCTATAACTTGGACGGTGTAGCGTTTGATGATGAATATTCAGATAATCCGGATTTAAATAATCCTTGGTTTGCTCCTCAATCAGCTTATGCAGGTTCTCGCCTGATGTATGAATGTAAAAAGGCAATGCCTGAAAAAATAGTTTCTCTGTATAATTTGGGCGCTATGTATTCTGATAGACTGGAGATTGTCGACGGTGTTGATCCCGGTCAGTATTGTGACTATGCAGTAGCCGACTACGGTGGTGCTGCTAGTCCGGGTGTAGGCATGACTTTGAAGCAATGCGGTGGCATGTCAATTGAACTTCGTCGCGGTAGTGGTGATTCCAGTGAATCTACAGCAAAACGTAAAAAGAGCAAGGATATGGTTATTACATGTTCTTTGCTTTGGATCCTTCTTTGTATAGAAGTCAAGTTGGACGTTTGCAATCAGTATGTAGAGGATTATATAATCAAGAATTGCTTTATCCTACTCATCAATATAAGAAAAACAGTACGGAGCGCATTCCTTTAAATTAATATTCGAGCTTGTTTAAATTTTATTTTCTCTTATTATGAGAACTGTTTTTGAAGATTTTTCTGCGCTGTGATAAAGAGCATAGCGAGTTATGTGACGAAGAACAGCACAGAAAAAGACTGAAAACAAACTCAGAAGAAGCAGAATAAACTCTTTCTGAATATAATTTAAACAAGCTCTTAGTGTATTTTCATAAAATAATAGTCTGATATGAAATTTTTAAACGTTTTACTGATAACATTGTTTGCAACAACGTTGTTTTGGGGTTGTTCTGACGATGATGATTCTACAGCAGGAGTGAATAGTTCGATTTCTTTGTCAACTGGAATAGTTCAGGTGGACAAAAAGGGAGGAGAAGTAAGTGTAACGGTAACTAGCTCTGGTTATTGGAGATTGGCTGGTGTGTGTGACTGGGCTCATCCGTCTGTTACTTCCGGGAAAAATGGTGATGTAGTAACTTTTACAGTAGATTCCAATGAAGAGAATGTTTATCGTTGTTGTACATTCAAGTTCTTTGTTGGAGCGCAAGTAGCCCCATTGAAAATAGAATCTTATCCGGGTTATGTAATGCAACTACTTTCTGAAGAAAGCTTATCTTTCAGTAGAGATAAAGATATTCTTACGATTAAGTTAAATACAAATATAGAAGATCCTACTATTGCTTTTAGTGACGGAGGTGAGGAATGGATTACTTTCATTAAACGTGCAGAGTTTGGAGAAAAAGTATCTTTGCAATTCGAAGTTGCAGCCAATGAAACCTATAAAAATCGTTCTTCTAGAATTACACTTTCTAGTCCTTTGGTAGATAATGAGGTTATTGTTGATGTTCTGCAAAAACAGACTGATGCTATTATTACAGATCAACAGTCTATCGTGCATGATTTATCCGCTAGGACTATTTCTTTTGAAGTTAAATATAATGTCGAGAATGAAATTTCTGTAATTAAGGGCGATGACTGGATTACTAATCAGCAAATTTCCGAACCTACAGTAGGTGATGACGGTTTGTCTACAGTTACCGTTAGCTATCAGTTGGGTGAGGCTACGGTAACTCGTGGTGGTGTTATTTATATCAAGCAGAAAGATGGACCTGTCTATTGTGAAATATCTGTTATACAGAAAGATTCCGATGCAGAAATTGTAGAAGTTCCTGATGAAAATCTCAGAACAGCCATTATAAATAATGGTTGGGCTATTTCTGTTGGAGGTAACAATTGTATTGTGGTAGAAGAAGGTTTGAAAGCTACATCTTTCGAAAATGATTATTATAATAAAATAGAAAATTTGAAAGGTATAGAAGCTTTTCCTAATTTGGAAAAGCTTGCTTTAGGGAATGTTTCAAACATGGTTAAATTGGATATTTCAGGCTTGCATAAAGTTAAAACTCTTACTTTTTCTACAAATCGATATGTGGCAAAGTATAATTTAGGAGATAATCCTGTTGAAAACTTTTCTTTAGGTACTTCATATTTGTATGTATCTGATATTAAGATTGTATCTTCAGTAATAGAATCTTTTAATTTGATGTTGTCTGGTTGGTATGCTGAATATGACAATGTTGAATCCATTGATGTATCTGAGTGTTCTGCGTTGAAAACATTGGATGTGCGTCGTGGTTCAAAATTGAAAACTCTCTACTTGAAGACAGGGCAGGATATTCCTAATCTGACAAAGAATGAATTTACTCAAATCGTATATAAATAATATGGACTGAACTTTATACCTAAGGGTATTTTATATATTTTGGGGCATTTGGCTGCTAATAGCCAAATGCCCCAATTTTTTTGTAGAATATCTATAGTCTTGTAGGTTGATAGTAAGCATCCGAAGAACTACTGGTTTTGAACCTTTCTATACACCAATAGCGACTGTCACTATAAACCTAATAGCTGCAGTCGCTATTGTTTTGTCGAACCTATATGTTGTAATTGAGATTAGTTGCCAGATTCTATAGCCTGTTTGGTCAACACACTTTCCGGATGTTACAACTTCCACTGATGTGGAAGCAGATTCAATAGCTCATCATGCGTTGCCTTCTTATGATAGGGTGGGTTAGCAGTTCTATCAACAATTTCTCAGATTCGCTCCCGAAGTGGGCACGGAGCCCGTTGGGGAAAAGCAGGGCTACACCCTGTGGTATCTGTTCTACCAAGGTCAGTTCTGTAGTGGATTGCTTGAAACTGATGGGAGCCAACTCCTGTTTGAGACTGTATTTTCGGCAGCACATTTTTTACGCCAGTAGGCTGTGCAATGTGTAGTTCTTCGGATGCTTACGTTTTAGTCACTTATATTTTTTTGTAGAACTTATATGTTGCAGCTGTTGCAAGTACCATTGTAGTATTTTTATAAACGTCCGCTGTCGTTTATATTTCTCTCTATAGTTTTTGCTTGATAAACTTAGAAGCTATTTAAAAATAACACAATAATTTTGTTAAGCATGATTTTGCTAAAAAGCAAGTTGAATCATAGCCTCTGCAGTATCAGCATGAAACTCGTAGTCTATCGTCAGCCTTCTGAAGTTTTCCAGCCATGCGAATGCTCTTTCAACAATCCATCGTTTCGGAATGACTTTAAACTTTGACGGGCATTCATCAGGTCTGAGAACGACTTCAAGTCCCCATTTGAATTTGTCAAATACCTAATCTGCAAGGCTTCCTCTATAGCCACCATCCGCAAGACTTTTGGCAAGACGAGGAAATTTGTAGGATAGTTTCTCCATGACCTTCGGAGCACCCTTGCTGTCATGAATATTGGCTTCATGCACAGCTACAGATATCAGAAGTTCTTGGTTATCAACGATTATATGCTGTTTTCTGCCCTTAATCTTCTTGTTGCCGTCAAGTGCTCGAACAGAATCTACATGATGTGAAGTCTTAACACTTCGTGAGTCTATGATGCCCATGTTGGGGCTTTCGTTGCGACCAGACTGGATGCGTACCATAGAGCGAAGTTTATCAAGGAGTTCCTCAATGATGTCTTCGTTTTTCCACTTGCTGCAATAGTAGTATACGCTCTCCCACGGAGCAAAATCCTTGGGAATCATGCGCTACTGACAGACTGTTTTGAGAAGATACAAAATCGCATTCATGATGTTTCTGAGAGAATGTTTTCGCTTCCTTTCTTGCGGATTTATAATTTTTTCTATAACTTGCCACTGTTTATCAGTAAGGTTAGTTGAGTATTGTTCCATAACTTTAATTGATTGGTACTCATAAAGTTAAGAATAAATATTAAATTAACCTGCTGATTTGCAATATATTAATTGTTGCTATAACATTTATTTTCAATAATTTTTAAACAGTTTCTTATGGCTTTCCCAAAAAATATTCAGGGTAACTGCACCAAAATTTTTGATTCATGATTGATAGCATCATCTTTGTCGAATAAATACTATTTCTTATTTTTCAGAAGTAACCGATCCTCGTGTGACGGGTCGTTCTCTGCACTTGTTGTCAGACATATTAATGATAGGTTTATGTACTTATCTGACAGGTGGTACCGATTATGAACGACTTGACAGACGGCGGCAGCCCACGGGATTTCGAGGTCTTGTACCCGTAATCCCGGCAATACAGATAAATAAGTGCGGCAATGTCGCACTTATCACAAAATTATTTCCGGATATATTTTGTAATTTAAGAGATAAGTTCTATGTTTGCAACCAATAGAACCTGCCAAGCCTCTTAACAATGCTCAAATAGGCGGGTCGTTTTTTTATATACACCTATGAAACAACTGTTTACTAAAACATTCTACTTCCCACAACAGCATATTGTCCTTTTAAAAAATAGAGGTTTGTTAATAGCGGACGAGGAAAAAGCCGCCGGGTATATTTACAATATCGATTATTTCCGTCTAAGTGCTTACTTCTATCCGTTGCTGAAGTTTCCCAAGGAACAACATCTGTACAAGCTGGGGGCAACTTTCGTGCAGGCGTTGAACATGTATCGTTTCGACCGCAAACTAAGGTTGTTGCTCTTTAACGAGATAGAGAAAATAGAAGTGGCTATCTGCAGTTGCATAACCAATGCAGTCAGCGAATATTTTAACGATTTGTTTTGGATTACCAACCCTACATATTTTTTCAATATGCAGAGCTTCCGATACACACAGGATACGATAGATGCGGAATTGAAAAAATCAAAGGAAGACTTTATACTCCATTTCCGTTCTGCTTATACAGACGATTATCCGCCTGCATGGATGATTACTTTGCAGGATTTACACGAACCTGAAAGATAATGTGATAAAAAACGTATCGCCCAACATTTCGGTTTGCAAGTCCCGATGTTCAGTTCATAGATTCTCATTCTGGCTGGCTTGCGCAATATGTGTTGCCACCATTGCCGGACATGGAACAGTGAACTGGCGACCATCACCACGGAACCACGTAGGACAAAATACGGTTGGATTGACTCTTCCCGGACAGACAAGCGCAGGATGTATTACCGTATCTGCATGAGGTTGTGTTAAAACGCTGACACAGCTTTTTTATGTGCAAAGCCCAGACTTCCTCAAGCCCGGGCTTTGTTATTACCCAAAGTTTTCGTATCTTTAGGTATAAAGTTTTTCGTTATGGCAAAGTTACATTTTCGTCCTTACATTCCCAACCAAACCGTTCTTTTTCCACAAAGAATTGATGAAAACATAGCTGCGACCGACCCGGTCCGCATCGTGAATGCTGTTA
>ENA-OQKR01000622-OQKR01000622.1-human-gut-metagenome-genome-assembly--contig:-NODE-622-length-13591-cov-2.426248_pt1 | contig 13591 bp, 11 predicted proteins | sample MGYA00242803_ERZ504806 | MGnify/ENA primary metagenome ERZ504806 (study PRJEB26092, sample SAMD00036399) | human gut metagenome | host: Homo sapiens | study: EMG produced TPA metagenomics assembly of...
CAGCTACTGCAGTGGAAGCAGACCACTGCCAATTATTACCAGATATCTTAATCACTGCCCAAACAGCTAAAATCGGTGCCTTAATAATTGCCTGTAAGCTCATTGCTATCAGTGTTTGGATTTGAGTAATATCGTTTGTTGTTCGGTTAATTAAGCTGGCTGTTGAGAACTGGTTTATTTCTGCCATTGAAAACGACATCGTTTTATCGAAAACAAGTCCTCTAAGTGTTTTCGATAATCCGGCTGCTACAACTGCCGCATAATATCCAACTATAATCGATGCAATCATGCTTCCTATTGCACAAGCTAACATATAGCCTCCCTGTGCAAGAATATCTGTCATACTGCTTCCCTTCGTTTCAACAAGCGTAGTAATGTTCGACATATAATCTGGCAGTTTTAAATCCAGCCAAACCTGTAGAACAATGAAAATCAATGCGACTCCAATATACACTTTTTGCTTCTTGTCAAAATATCTTAATACTTTAACCATAATTCCTCCTTTTATAATAGCGTGCTATCGTTTTCTTCAAAAAATTAAGTCCTTTTCAGAACTTAATTCTTACATCAAATGTTCATTTACAATCTGTAACAGTCTTTGAAATTCGCTTCTTTCCTGCTTGCTTAGCGGTTCCAAAATCTGACATTCCATATTTTGCCTATGTTTTTCGCCTTGACAAAAATTCTGATATCCCATTTCAGTCATGCACACCGTTTTTGCTCTTGAATCCTCTGCACTCTGCTCCGTGCGGACAAGTCCTTTTTTCTCCAGTCTGGTAATAATTCCTAGCACCGTTGGCTGTTTCACTTCAAAAGCAGCCTCCAATTCCTTTAGATGTACTTTTGCCGGATGCCTCTCATATAAATACTTTAAATATCGAACCTGTGATAAAGTTAATCCACTGTTCTTTAGTTCATTATTGGCAGACGTTTCAAGTTTGTCACATATCTGTTTCAATAATATTCCACAGTCCTTTTCTTTCTTCATCTTATCACCTCGGAATAATAATAGCACGCTATCATTTTGTTGTCAAGCTTCAATTTTTCAGCACTTCATTTCACTTTTCACTACTGTTATACTTCTTGAATCCGCTAAACTATTTGATATCTTTCCAATCAGTTATTCCATTCCTCAATTTCATTCAAAAGGAATTATAAGTCTCATCAGACACTTCATCATATTCTCCTGCTTTTGCATCCAGCGTAAACTGAACTGCAGGATTCTCGATCATCCGGTCTCCTCTTCTGTTGGCGATCTCTTTTAACATTTTGGACAACTTATCTTTTTAAAAATAAGCTTTCAAATGATGTCGGGGTCACAAGGTCATTCTACCACTAGTGTGCGAGCACACGTGGTGTCAGACCTTTTGACCTTGGTATCTTTCAAATTTGTGTAACAAAAATAAGAACCAGATAAGAGTTCCTCATCTGATTCTTATTATCTCATTTCAGGTGTCCTTTTGTATGGACACCCTGCTTTGCATTTTTAACGCTGCATCTTAGTATCTTTTTCTTTTCAGCACGGTTACAACCGCCCCTGCTGCCAGTATCATCAGTGCAAATGCTCCTGCGATCGGTGCAGTATCTCCGGTCTTGACTGCTCCGTTAGCGGATGTGCCATTTCCTTTGCCCGATCCATTTCCATTACCTGCTGTATTTCCATTATTCTGACCATTGTTGGAATTACCGTTCTGGTTATCCTTTCCATCATCAGACTTGGATTTTACAACCAGGTTGTTGATTGCATCATGAATCGCATCTGCATAAGCATCTACTTCTGCCTGCTTGGACAATGGCTGATTTCTGTCGACCTTGGCGATCGCATCTTTCAGTGTCTTCACAGTTGCATCTGTATAAATACTCAGATCAGCCGGTACTTTTGCAAGTGCTTCATCCACTTTCGTGTAATCTGCCTTGATCATTTTCAGTGCTGCCTGTGCATTTTCAAATCTTGCTTTTGCTGCCTGGAACTCATCTGCTGATACATTTCCTGTACTGCTGTCCAGTGCCATCAGTGCATCGTAAGCTTCCTTATACTCTGTATAAGTCTCTTCTGTGTAATCTCCTGCTTCAGACTTGAACTGAATCTTATCTCTGTAAGCATCCATATCTGTTGCTCTTAATACAAGACCATCGATTGCATTGCGGATAGACTGTACTGCTTCTGCAATCTGTTCTGCTGTACCGGATGTCTTCAATGCATTCATGTTATCCGCATTTACAGTTGCTGCCAGAACTGTATAGGAATCTGTTGTATAATTAGCTGCTTCATATTTTGCTGCATCACTTAATGCTGCATTCAGTTCCACGATGCTGATAAGATTTGCTTTCGCATCCTGCATAGCACGGATATTGGCATCTGCCTTTGTCTCATCATCAATCTGGCTTTCAGCCTGTGCGATAGCTGCTTTCAGGACTGCATAGCTGTCGCTTGTGTAATTTTCCGCATTGACTTTCTTCATCTCATCAATGACTGTCTGTACTGCGGATGTATCTTTCAGTACAAGTGCTCCTTCTGCTGCCCGCAGAGCTGTCTCTGCTTCCTGTACACTTTCTGTTGTTCCATTTGCAAGAACAGCATTTGCTGCATCCAGTGCATCACTGTAATTCTTCCAGCTTGCTGCTGTATACTTCTTTTCATTTCCCTCATGCCGTTCATTGCATTCTGCGATCACGCTCTTCAGACTTCTCACATCAACTAATGCTGTAATACTGTCTGTATAAGCTGCTTTCTTTGCTGCGATCTCTGTCGGATTAACTCTTGTAGTATTATCTGCTTCGATCAGATCACTCAGAGCTTTCTTTGCATCGGTATATGCTTTTGGCAGATGCTGTCGTATAATCATCTGCATTATACTCAACTCCTGCCTGAAGCGTCCAGTTCAGCAAGTTCTCTTTCTACTTTTGAATACTCAAGAGCTGCTTCTTTTTCTTCAAATCTGAGTCTTCAGCTTTTCTGCTGTATCCTGGGAAAGATTATCTGTATCTTCCAGTGCTGCCACAATCTTATTGAGTACAGTTTTCATATGCTGTAAATGTCTTGGCTGTATAAACTTCAACCTCTCCGTCTTTCTGGCTCTTCTTCTCTGCAACTGCCCTGCGAAGTGCCTCAAGAACTGTAGCATTTGCTTTTACTTTTGCCTTACTGCATGCAGTCTTCAATGCACCTGCTGCTGTATCAACTGTATCCTGTGTAGCATACTCATTCGTTTTCAGTTCTTCAGCAACTGCTTTCGCTTTATCTACTGCTGCTTTAGAATCTGTTGTCCAGTTTGCTGCATCAGGATCATTTGCTACTTCAAATTTTGCATAACGCAGGAAATCAAGGCTTGTCTCTTTTACATAGTAACGGATGGACTTGAAGTCGATCGTCTGTCCAAGGTCAAACACGATCTTCTTTCCGCTATCCTGCACACCTGTGATCGTTCCATATGTTGTAAGGTCTCCGTCAAAAACATTATTGACGTTTCCACTTCCACGCATATCACGGCTTGCATCGTTCTGTGCAAAATCACTGGTTACTGTCTTTTCACCAATAAATTCATACGTTACTGTGAAAGCATCCCAGCTTACATCCACTGCTGCATCTGTATCATTATAAAGTCTGATATAACGTGCATCGGCTGCCTGGGACGGATCTGTTACCACTGTCCACTCTACCCCATTCATAGAAGTCTGTAACTTCAGTGAAGTTCCTGTCGGACTGGTAATTCCTGTCACCGCCTTGATATGTCCAAGATCGATTCCGATATACTGTCCGGCTCCTACGCTTAAGGATGCTGCATTCAGTGATACAGTTCCTTCTGCTGCTGTTCCAAGGACCTCACAGTTCTCGATATTTGTAAATACGTTATCTTTTGTTCCTGTATTATTTACTCTTTCTGTTACCGTAAATTCTGAGAATCTCGCCCAAGTCTGTCGATATTCCAGATTGCGGATACGGATATACTGTGCAGAAAGTCCGTTTAATTCAATATCCAGTACATCAGTTCCTGAAGTTGTTCCTGTATGGGATTCATATCCCGGAACGGCTGTCCAGCTCATTCCATCTACAGATGTCTCAACTGTATATTTTACAAACTTATCACCATTGGACGGTGATCCTACTGCGATATGTACACTTTCCAATGTTGCAACCTTTCCAAGATTGTATCCAAGGAAATCATCTACATTTACAGCATCACCAGTACCTGTATTAAACCAGATAAATGTACTGTCATTTCCGTCACGAAGGAGTGATTCTGATCCCTGGTAAACACTCCAGCGATCCGGCTTCATTAATGTATAACTGAGTTCGCTGTCGTCGCCGTCATCTGTATTCTCATCTTTGTTGATCGTGATCTCATTAACCTGCAGCCATGCATCTGCTGCATTGTCTGCTGTTGCAATCAGGCGGATACCCATTGCTTCAAAATCTTCCGGAAGATTTTCTTTTGCAACACTTACTTCCTGGTTCTGGTTTCTGACACCTGCAAAACTATTGTTCATGCCTATAAGCTCCAGATCTTTCCAGGTCTTTCCATCGGTTGTGTACTGCAGCTTTGCCTGATCCATATGATCTTTTCCTGCTCCAAGAAGGAACCGGATATCATTGATCTTGATTGCCTTGCTGTAACTTACTCCGATATAGGTACCTGTTGTAATCTTATTCGGTGTCTTATAAATCGCACTTGTGCTGTCATCTCCGTCAAATAAGTTATCCGCAGAGCCTGTCGGTGTGTCTGTACGGCTTGTGATGTATTTACGGATCACTTTGTCCGGATTCAGGGCAAGTTCTGCTTTGCCTGATACATATTCAGCCAGTTTTTTAATAAACGGAACAATATGTTGTACTCCGACTTCTGCGACTTCCTGATAATTTACATACAGGAAATCATGCGTCTTGGACTGTGCGAATGCCGTTTCTCCTTCTGTATTGTATTCCACAACTGCGGATACATCTCCGTTCAGAGAACTCTTTACTCCATTCAGGTATGCAATCGCTGCATCTGTTGTATCTTTCCAGCAATCCAGCCAGTAAACAATCTGATTTCTGATTGCCTCATTACCTGATTCTTTATACAATGCTGCTGCATCCTGAAGTGTCTGGAATTCCTGGATCAGATCATCCACATCTGCTTCTGTGACCGTTTCCGTTTCCAGTTTATCTTTAAATGCGTTGAGTTTTTCCTTCAGTTCTACTGACTCCTGAAGCTCAGTTACACGGCTGTCCATATTCTGATTGATCATATGCTTGGACAACTCTCTGAGTGCATCACTTGCTTCTGTCTCTACTGCCGAATTATGATCTACAAATGAAAATGCGTCTTCCCATGTCTGATCTGCATCGGCATCTGTATCCCAGATATTCCATGCATAGGATGCATTTGCAAAAATAGCTACTTTACTTGGCTCTGACTGCTGCATCGGGTTCAGCATGATTCCCTGAATCTTAGACGCATCAACACCACCATGAAGGAATGTGCTGTTACCACCCATGATCAGATGCTTATGTGAGTTATCTGAACAAGGCCAGTTGATCCACATGAAAGGACCTCTTCCTACATTATTTGTAAATGTAGTAGTAAAATTATTTGTAACCTCACCCCAGACACGTCCACCGGTCATAACGATCTGTACATTTTCCGGTACACTCTTCAGGGCCTGAAGTTCACTGGAACTTCCATTTCCCATATAATCATACGGAACGAACGGAAGTGTCATCTTCATATCAGGGTATTCCTGCTTCACCTCTGCCAGCCAGGTACTCATATCGTTCAGAAGTCTTACTTCATTTGCTGCTCCCGGATTTACAAAGTCATCCGCAAGAATCGCAATCTGACGTACTCCTGCATCAATTACCTGCTTAAACTTTGCTTTCAATTTTGCAAGATCTTCATTATAGTGTGCATCTGTATCAAAGCGGAAGTTATTTCCACTCGGAAATGGATGCAGGGCATACACAAATCTGCACTTGGAAGCATTTCCAGCTTCTGCAAGTGGTCTGATCTTACTCTCTAACTCTTCATCTGTATAGAGTTCATTCCATTTCGTTCTGTGTTTCGGATCATCCTTTGGTGCATAGAAATAAGCATTTAACTTATAGTATCCCCCCCATGTCATCAGATTCACACGATCCTCTGTAGACCATGGATTTCCATAATATCCTTCAATAAATCCACGGCTTACAACATCTGCATAATCTTCAATCGTAAAATTTCTGATCGACAGGCTCTCTGTCTGTGCAAGTACATGATACAGTGTCGTCAGTCCATAAAAACTTGCATCTGTATCTTTTCCCAATACAGCAATCGTATTGTTGTCACTTTTCAGGAAATAGGAATCGGTATGATCAAATAATGAAGTATCTACATGATATCCATCTACGATCTGATCATCTACTGTTCCGTCCGATCCGTAAACTCCTACATAAATGTTCGTTGCACCACTCTTTTCTGCATCTGATTCTGTCACATTCAGACCTTTCAGTTCTGCAGTCTCTTTAAGTCGTGCTTTTGTTGCATCGTCAATATCCTCATCATAAATGACATTGACATTCTTTTTCAGGATGTAGCTTCCATCCTGATACGTCATTTCCTGAGGATTCGGATAAAGCTTATATGTAACTTCTTCCGCTTCCTCAGCCTTTGCCGGTATTGCAGTCATCGGCAGAACCATTGCCACCGCCAGCACTGCTGCAAGTACCTTTTGGACTCTTCTTCCTTTCATGATTCTTCCTCCCTTGCAAAATTTAATTTTATTTAACTATTAAATAAAATCACGCAAGTATACAAATCTATTATAACATTACAAGATTTTTTTTCCTTGTCATTACCGTTACTATTCTTCCTTATTTTTGTCTAATATGGAACTAAAAATCACCGGATTTTCAGATACTTCTCTTTAAAATCCGGTGGTTTTCTCCATCTTGAAACTATTCTTTTAATATTCAAATACAGCAACGCCATAAGCAGGGAGCGGATATGCAAAAGAATATTTCTGACCGTCGCACTCTTTCTTCACCGGCTTATAGATCTCGGTTCTCTTTTCTCCGGAACCTCCATACTCTTTCTCGTCGCTGTTCAGTACCAGCTTACACTGCCTCTTCGTCGGCACTCCAACCCGGTAATCTTCTCTTGCTACCGGAGTAAAGTTGCACACAAATAAAAGATTCTTTTTCTTTCCCTTTGAATGTCTGACAAAACTGAAGATACTTCTGAAAATATCATCTTTATTGATCCATTCAAATCCGGCCGGATCATTATCCAGCTCATACAGTGCAGGATTCTTCTTATATAAATGCAGAAGATCTCTGTACCAGTTCTGGATCTGCTGATGTGGTTCTTCTGAAAGAAGGAACCAGTCCAGTTCTCTCTCCTCGCTCCACTCACGCAGTTGTGCAAACTCCTGTACCCATAAAAACGAGCTTCTTTCCCGGATGTCCTGTCATAAATGCATATGCTGCCTTGAGATTGGCATATTTGTCAAAGCCTTCTCCCGGCATCTTATTCAGCATGGAGCATTTCAGATGAACGACTTCATCATGCGAAAGAACAAGGATATAGTTCTCCGAATATGCATACTCCATGGAAAATGTCATCATATGATGTGCATTTTTCCTGAAATACGGATCCAGCTTCATATACTCTGTAAAATCATGCATCCATCCCATATTCCACTTCAGGCTGAATCCCAGTCCGTCATCCTCCGGGTTTCCTGTAACCTTTGGCCATGCAGTGGATTCTTCTGCGATCATCATCGTCCCCGGATTTCTTCCAAGTACAACAGAATTAAGATGCTTGAAAAACTCAATCGCCTCAAGATTCTGATTTCCACCATACTTGTTTGGAACCCACTGTCCGTCCTGCTTTCCATAATCAGATAAAGCATGGATGCCACTGCATCGACACGCAGTCCGTCCACATGGAAATGCTCGATCCAGAACAATGCATTTGCAATCAGGAAATTCCGTACCTGCGGCTTTTCATAATCAAAGATCTTCGTTCCCCAGTCAGGATGCTCTCCCTTTCTCGGATCTGCATACTCAAAAGTCGGTGTTCCGTCAAAATCAGCCAGTCCGTGAGCATCCTTCGGGAAATGTGCCGGAACCCAGTCAAGAATCACACCAATCCCATTCCGGTGCAGATAATTGATCATATAAGCGAAATCTTCCGGTGTTCCATATCTGGAAGTCGGTGCAAAATAACCAGTTACCTGATATCCCCATGAGCCATCAAATGGATGCTCCGCGATTCCCATCAGTTCTACATGCGTATACCCCATCTTTTTTACATATTTTGTAATCGCTTCTGCAAATTCACGATAAGTATAAAATCCCTCATCTTCCCTTCCCGGATGCCTCATCCAGGAACCCATATGCACTTCATAGATGGATAACGGATTTTCTTTATTATCCCATTTTTTTCTGCTTTCCATCCAACGGTCATCCGTCCATTTTAAACTGTAGAAATGTCCGTAATCCTGGAAGCAGTTCCCGGCCGAAGTTCTGCATAATTGGCAAATGGATCTGCCTTATAGATCAGCTCTCCGCTCTGTGTCTCAATACAGTATTTGTACATCTGTCCGTCTTTCGCTTCCGGTACAAAAACTGTATAGATTCCTAATGGCTCCTGCCGCTCCATCCTGTCCGCTGCAGCATCCCATCCATTAAACTCTCCGATCACTGAAACACTCTTTGCATGTGGAGCCCATACTGCGAAATAAACACCCTTTTTGCCTGCTGTCACTTCATGTGCACCAAGCTTCTTATAAATCTCATAATGATTCCCCTGCCCGAAAAGGTAGTGATCCAGTTCTCCTATCTCATAAGGCTGCAGTTTTTTCACTGCCTTCTTCTTTGTAACCATAAATCCACCTCACTGCTCGAATTCTTTCATTGCTTGGGATTTTGCTCCCAACATCATAGCATCATTATACTTGATGTAACCTGAAAAAAGAAAGAGAAAACATATTTTTGCACAAAAATAGACAGCCTTTCCCAAGACTGTCTATTAATTCTGACTAAATTTTGTCGTTAAATGTTGAAATCTCGTTCGGAAAGAATAATTCTGTCCGACGAATCTGTATTTCTTCCGAATACTCTCTTCACCAGCTTCTTGGCTGAAGCTTTCTGTGAATGTGCGATTGCCTTATCCATTACTTCTTTTACTTCCGCAACAGTTACTGAATGATCTTCTCTCTGAAGAGAATCAATGCAACTGTAAAGAGCAAGAATACCCATTTCATCAATCTTGTAACCATTCTCCTGGGCATAAGTCTGACCAAATGTTACAAGCTCATCATTAATGAAGATCGGCACTTCCAGACGGGAAGTAAACTTTCTCCTGAACTCACGGTTGGAGGAAAGCAGACGATCTAACGGCTTTCTCTGTTCCTCAAGCACGATCAGAAGTTCTCCTGTATCACGCTCCATTGCCCTGTTCAGCTTGGCGACTGTCTTTTCATTCATCTTTCCTGCTTTTTCAATGATCAAAGCACCACCGTATAATTTATCGAAAATATCTCCGATCTTTTTCTTATTCAGGGACTCTCCTGTCACGATTGCTACCTTACCCTGACGGATCTCTCTCTGCTTCTGGATTGCTTTAACTACATCTACTGCAAGAACAGTCTTGCCATTTCCTTTATCTCCAATAATCAGGAGATTTCCTGTCTTCGACGTTCCCTTCCGGTTTGTACAGTTCTTATCCTGCTCCAGAACATCTACTAACTGTTCGCTCATGCCACGCACAGGAACAAAATAAGAGAATAATTTCTTCTGTTCTTCTGTCAGGCCGGCTCTTGTACCGATTCCGCTCTGAGTTTCCAGATCATATCTTCCATGTACTACAAATCCTGTATCCATGGATAATGCATCTGAAATTTCATCCAGTGGCAACGGAGAAGTCTTACCTGTAGCGATCAGCTTTGCAGTTTCCTTTCTGCTCAACGGTGTCGTAGCCGACATGATATCAATTCCATCATCTTCGTCCGGAATCTCCCGATCATCCGGCTCTTCACTGTGCTTCGGATCTACCTTGAATTCATCTTCAAAATCAGGTGCATCTTCCTCGTCCGGTTCTTCGTCCGGTTCTTCGTCGTCTTCATAGTAGAATTCCTCATCATCTGCTAACTCATCATCATCCGATTCTTCATAATAAGCTTCATCGTCATCTTCATATTCGTCATCATAGATTTCATCTTCATACTCATCTTCATCATAGGATGTATATTCATCTTCTGAATCGTCGTCTTCGTAAGATTCATACTCATCTTCTTCTGAATCGTCGTCTTCGTAAGATTCATACTCATCTTCTTCTGAATCGTCATCTTCGTAAGATTCATACTCATCTTCTTCTGAATCGTCATCTTCGTAAGATTCATACTCATCTTCTTCTGAATCGTCGTCTTCATAGGACTCGTACTCATCCTCTTCATCCTCTGACTCTAAGAAGTCTTCATCTTCAAATAAATCTTCGTCTTCCTCCGGCAGATCATCTAAACGGAGAGATTCTGTCACTTCTCCCATATTTTCATGCGGTTCTTCCGGTGCTTTTCTATCTCTTTTTCTTCTGGCAAAGACTCCTCTGCCGGAACTGCACCTTCAATTTCATCAATCAGCCGCTGAATATCAGGAGACAGGATTGGAGTATCTTCCGTAACCTCGTCTTCCGGCTCTTCTTCGTATATTTCCTCAGCATCCGCCTCAACGACATCTTCTGCTGATTCTTCAATCGGCTCTTCCTCGGCATCCTCAAGCAACGCCTCTGCTTCTTCCGAATCCCAGTCAGATAAAATCTCTTCAAAACTCAGCTCCTCTGCATCCGCTTCTTCAAAAGATTCTGTATCATCTTCCCAATCCTCAGCAGGTGAATCCTCCAGGAAGTCTTCCGCTTCTTCCATATCGAAGATCTCTTCTTCCGGTTCAGCCGGTTCTGCATCAGCAATTTTTTGCAGTTCTTCTTCTATTGTCCCTGTCTGTGCTTCTTCAATCGGCTCTGCCTCTTCGACTTCTTCCGCCTCTTCTTCAACCGGCTCTGCCTCTTCGACTTCTTCCGCCTCTTCTTCAACCGGCTCTGCCTCTTCGACTTCTTCCGCCTCTTCTTCAACCGGTTCTGCCTCTTCAACTTCTTCCGGCAGCTCTTCTGCCACCAGATCTTCAAGATCCAGCTCTTCTGCGTCATCTTCCGTAATATCTGTTGTGATTTCTACAGGGATCCGCTCTGTCTTATCTGCCGCTTCTTCTGATACTTCTCCAGGATAAGTTCCTTCATTCCAATTGGCACATCACCTGTATGCTTTTCCTGTGAAATCTGATTTACCATATCAAGATCCACGACCGACTCAATATCACCGATCGCACTCTCAAGATCAGAAATATCCGGCTCTTCATCCTCTGCCGCAGATACTTCCGGCTTGCGATGCAGTAACTGCTCCAACGCCTCATCCAGCCGCATTGTATCACCGATCTTTTCTTTTCCGGCTTACGGACTGGTTTCTCTGAACTTTCTTCTTTTCCTGTATCCTGCTGTCCAATACTCTCAGGAATATCCTCAACCGGCTCTTCTGAAACAGCCTCTGAATGCTCCGTTGCTGCTTCATCCAAATGATCTTCCGGCTCTTCATTTTCTGCAACATACGTCTCAAGATCCGGAATCTCTTCCGTCTCACCGCCATTTTTTTCAAATCTGCGATTATACTTTTCCTGCTGCGAAGGTGTCAGTGGCTTATACTGCATCTTCAATTCCATTGCTTTATATACATATTTGCCTTCACTGAACCACAGGATCAGATCATCACATTCTTCCAGACATTCCGCAGTCATTCCCGCCTCATCATATAACTTGGCAAGTTCATATGCCCATTTTTCAATATATTCCGCTTTTTTAAATCTTCCAACGCCGCAATCTGATCCGAAAGTGCTGCTCCCTGAGTTCTCAGGATCTTATACTTCAGGATATATTGATTCGGGTCTTTTGGCGCCAGCTTAACAAACTCTTCATAACAGTCTGTCGCTTCTCTGATATCCTTAATCTTTAATGCCAATGTACCTAATCGATATACGATTTTACGGCTTCCCGGTGCTCTGTCAAATGCCAGGAATAAGATATCTCTCCCTTTCTTAAATTCTCCGTTATATTCATAAATCTCACTTACCGTATTAAGCATAGAAGCGTTCTTTACTCTTCGCCAGTCTATACTTTCAGCTATATCCATTGCTTTCTGGTATTCCTTTTTTTCCAGATGATCAAGCATCTGCTCGGTCTTTACCCTATATTCATATTTATCCAATATTCTCACCTCAAATTTTTTGACAATTCTACAGATACAAGTTTATCATACACCAGTCTTATTGTCAAAAACATACGAGATTTTGTTACAAAAATGTTACAAAATGATATCGTCTACTTTTTTGAAATCTTTCAGGCTATACGCTTCTATAATATTTCCCTGGATAACATAAAGCGTATCTTCTATATAAATACCTCTTGTGATCCTCATATTATTTCCATTGATTTCCTCATGCATCGTACATGTAAATCCTTGTTTTTCGTCGTAAGAAAATGTATAGTACTCCCGGCCGCCTTCGCTGTCTGCAGCAAAACCAATCAGATTTTTCTCTGCATCTACTAAAGCTGCCTTATAATCATAAGAAACATCTGTATAGTACACATTTTCAATGACATAAGTCTGCTCCTCTTTCACATTTTCCGGATCAGAAATATCGAACATCGTCAATTTCACGCCATCTGTTGACATAGTTTTTCATCAACATTCATCCCAATACCCAGAAGCTTATTTTTCCCATACGGATGCAGATAATCTGAAAATCCAGGTATCTTCAACGCTCCTATGATCTTTGGATTTTTCGGATCCGACAGATCAACGGAAAATAACGGATCCGTCTCTTTAAATGTTACAAAGTATCCTGCCTTTCCCATAAATCTTGCGGAGTACACCCTCTCATCTTCTGCCAGACCTTTGATGGAGCCGGTTTCTTTCAGTTCTTGATTCAAAACATAAACACTGTTCGTGTCGCCATCGGTCACTACAACTCTCAGATATCCATCATATTCATCAATAGAAAATGAATCATTAATATAGCCGTCTATTTTGCACTGTGCCCCAGCCGTCAATTCCCCACTTTCATAAGAAACTTTTCGGATTGTCGTCACATCTTTTCCGGAATATTGCCACACATTTTCATAAAAATAAATATTATCGTTGCTCACATATAAATTGCCACCGTCTGCCAAAAGTGCCTTACTGTGCGCTGTCTCATTTGGATTTTCCAGAGAAACTGATGTGATGATCGAATACATATCTGCCTTTGAAATGGACGGAAGACAGATATCTGTTTCTTTGATCAGATTATCGTTTACAAGTGGTATATAGGACTTCGGATTCTTCGCCGTTATACCATCAAGTGTTACATAATAATCACTGAATAAGTATAAGTATCCATCTGCAATTCTTGAAGAATTGTAATATCCACTCTGACTGACCCTGCCAACTTCTTTTGGATTTTCCCTGTCTGAAATGTCATAAGTTACTGCGGTCGTATTAGCCCTCTGACCATATCCATAATCATCATCATTCCATTTGCCGCCAC
>ENA-OQKR01000623-OQKR01000623.1-human-gut-metagenome-genome-assembly--contig:-NODE-623-length-13574-cov-7.089685_pt1 | contig 13574 bp, 5 predicted proteins | sample MGYA00242803_ERZ504806 | MGnify/ENA primary metagenome ERZ504806 (study PRJEB26092, sample SAMD00036399) | human gut metagenome | host: Homo sapiens | study: EMG produced TPA metagenomics assembly of...
CGCCTGCTCTTGACATGCCATTCAACAACTGTTATATATAAAACAAGGGTGAGAAGCCTGATTTTCAGGCTTGCCACCCTTGCATATCATAGAAGAATCTTATTTACAGACTTTTTCTCACAGTCTCTCAGAATCTGATCCACCTGATAGGCAAAGGTATGATGAAGAACTTTAATATAAAATACATCTCCAACCTCCATTTTGTTCAGGTCGGTGAATATCTTGGCATTTGCAAGTCCACGGTGTCCGGATAATACCGCATGACAGCTCTCACCGCCTACCGGAAGCGAGGTGTTTTTCAGATGTCCTACACCTGACTGCAGTACTTTTTCGGATGTTCCATGATAAACCGGAAGAACAACATCAAGCTTTGGAATATCAATATATCCCATCATTCCAGTATCATCAATTTTCAAAAGTTTGTTATACTCATCATCTTCTGTCTGGTTTTCATTGCTTTCTGAAAATGGATCTGCTATGGAACCAATTCCAATCAGGCTTTCATTGTATTCCTGTGCCTGCTTGATCATGGCATTTTCCTGATCTTCCGACAGATGAGAAACTTCCTGTTCATAATCTGTAGCAATGGTTGTGCTGTTCATCTGATTGATATAATTGCTCACCACCGGATACAGGATTAAAGAAAATGCCAGTAGATATCCGATTCCTCTTAGTATTTTCACTACTTTCTTCATAATATCCTTCACCTTTTCGTCTGTTTCTTCTGAAATACTCAGTTTACACTGAACATTTCAGAAAAAGCAGACATCCTCCCGGTACAATACCGGGAAGATGAACTGTCTTTTTATCCATTCTTAAACTTCAGAATGTCTTAGTTTTTTGCTTTCTTTTTACCAAAAGCTTTGCTTGCTGTTAATACACCGAAAAGAACGATACCAGCCAGTGTTACCATAAGGGCACCCTTGCTACCAGTAGATGGAAGCTGTGCACCTGTTTTGTTTTCTACAGGTACTTCTGGAGAAGTTGTTGTATCTTTAATTTCTGTACCTGTTGTTGTAGTTCCATTGTATGTGTAATCAACTGAATAGCTTGTCAGTTTTCCGGTTTTTGGATCATAGTTTGCTTTAATCTCAACCTTTATGTCGCTGAGAAGTTTATTGTATCCTTCTGGAGCTTTTGTCTCTCTTAAGTAGTAAGTTCCGGCATCAAGACCTTTTACAAGAACTTTACCGTTATTACCAGATACAATTACATCGGATTTGAAACTTTCTGCTGTAGCTTCCTCAGGTGTTGCCACACGGTATTCACCATCAGTTACTTTTTTAATGTTAACCTTGTCTCCAGCTACTTCACCATTTGCTTTGTAAAGCTCGAATTCTGCCTTTGCAAGTCCAGTCTTATCCGCACCATTTAAATAATATTTGAAGATTGTGAAATTGAAAGTATGTACATCTACGATGCTTGGTTCAGATTCACCTTTGTTATCTGTTCCTGGTTTATTACTGTACTCAACGGTAGCAGAGTTCTTGTTTGCATCAAAACCAGTTACGGCATCTTTATTTAAGGTTGCCGTATAAGTTACTTTAATTTCCTGTCCTGCTTTGTTTGCATTAGAAGCAAGGAAATTGTTCATTGTAATTGTAATGTTCTGTCCGTCCTGTGTTAATGTATAAGTATTATCGCCAGTACCTGCAGTAACATTCTGCACATTTTCACCTGATCCAACTGTCACAGAAGTAATTCCTTTAAAAGTAAGTCCTGTGGATAATGTATCCTTGAAGTTAAATACATAAGAAGTATATCCAGTCATATCTGGTACTTTAGATGTCAGTGTGTAAGTTACTGTATCACCAATGTTGACATCATCTGCATTTTTGTTGTCATTTACTTTTTTACTACTGTCGGGTAATTGCTCTTCATGTTAATTGAAGTATCACCTGTAACGCTGACTAAAGATGCTACGGATGTGTAACCCTGTTCTCCAGGTGCTGTAGATGTATCTGTTGCACCTACTGGATACACTACATAATATCCATAATCCAGCTTATTAATTACCGTAGTACCAGCGGTTGTAGGTGCAGTTGTATGAGTAGCATCTACAATAGTTTTATTCTTAAGAATCCAGTCCAAGATATCTTTTGCAAACGCTGCGCCATTACTTCCATCTTTTCCGACCTGATCTTTAACATAGTTATATGCCGCTTCACTTAAAGCTTCACCTTTTAAACTTTCAGATCCTGATATTCTAATATTATTCTTAAAAAATCCCTCATATGCACTGTTCAGTGTATATGCTACATTATCGCCGTTTTTTGTTGCTGTAAAAATCTGATACAGATCCAGGGTCTTTCCTGCCACTGTATTGTTGACTGTCAGGGTTCCTTTTGGAGCTTCTGCTGCAAATACAGTCATGCTCATGGACAGTATCATGGTCATTGCCATCAGAACTGCCATAAATCTTGATACTAATTTCTTCATGTTCCTCTTCTCACTTTCTTTTGATTTTTTATTGGTTCGCTTTGGATTCTTTCAGCCTTTACGGTGGAAGTTCCCCACGCAGCCATATCTCTCTCATGACCCTGCTCCCCCTTTCCTACATCGCCTGTTTCCGTTTCCTTCTGCGTCCGGTATAAAGCAGAAACGCTAACAACAGACCACCTGCTATGATAAACATCATAATGCCCTCGCCACCGGTATCCGGAAGCAGTGCAAAATGCCGGTTGGTAATCGTGAAAGTAAAACCATCTTTAGAAGTTTCGATTGTAGTTGTATATCCTTTTATTTCCGTTTCCGTAACAGAATATTTGTAATAATGCAAAGTTCCGTCAGTATCTTTTGTATAGGCTGGGAGCAGCTTGTCGGGTTTTTCTGACTTAATAATCTCCTGCCATGTGGATTTTGAGATATCGCCTTTTACCACATAGTTTTCATATCCTGGCACAACTTCTGTTTGTTCCGCTCCATCTGCGTCTGTGCAGCTTCTGGAAATCGTGACTGTAATGGAATCCGGCCTGATACCATCCATATTTCGGAAATCTTTCCAGACCTTATTAATGGTCAGATTTACAAATTCATCACATGGATCCTGTGTGTCAGATGGTTCCGGTGATGTGCTGTCCCCTGTATTTACTGTAGTTTTGGCATCTGACATCAGAACCGCTTTCGCATCTGATACATAAGCATTCAGATCTGCCGTTTCGGAAGAATCTTTTGTTGCCATGACCGCATTCTGCAAGGTGTCATATGTATCTACCTGCACTACATGTTTTACAGAAAAGATGCTCCATCCATTTTCCTGGCTGAACGTATCTGTCAGGACAGCTGAATTCTTTTTGATCTCATTGACCGTAATCGTCGGTTTTCGGTAGATTCGGTAAATGTTATCCTCACCTTCTACACCTGCTTTTGTATTAAACTCATATACGGAGTCCAGTTTACTATTTCCGCTGAATGGTCCCACCAGCTTGGATGTTCCACGGACCACATCGCAGTAATACATGTCATTATTCCGAAGAAGACCTTCGTCGTTGTAACCAACAAAGCCTCCGCTTCGCCCATCTGTTGCAGTACCATCCGCATCATTTCCTGCGCCGCCTGCGTAGACATTGTATCCGATGGTGATTCCATACACATTGCTGTCTGTGATTTTTGTCCTGTTTGCCTTGATTAGGTTGACACTGATGTTGGACTTTACATCATTATCTTTCGTTATGATTCCATTTTTATCACATGGAAGCTTAATAGAGGAATCTCCGATCTTAATGATTGCAAAATCTGTCTGCTGGCCGTTGTCTGGCGACATTTTGGACAGTCCAACGGAAATATCAAGTCCCAGCAAATTCACATGGATGAGATTTCCATCGTACAGCGCATCGACCTTCACAATTCCAAGATTGATATGCAAAAGGTTGGAATCCTGAATTTTATCCAGATACAGCACCTTTACAAGATTATCCAGAACTACGAGCAACGCATCCACCACCGTGGAATCCAGTTTTACATCCGCAAGATAGGCAAAGCTTGTTCTTCCGGCAAAGCCTCCGGCTGTTCCACCGGATTCTACCAGTTTCAGGCTGTTTTCCTGATTTTGGGCATCTCCGGCATTACAGCCTGACATTCTGGAAAGACTTGCGTAGCCGATAAATCCTCCTGCGATCTGTTCCTCTCCACCTTTACTCTGAACGGTATAACCACCAGGTATGCCTGCCACACTGCTGTCATCAATATGGGAGCCAAAAATATCCAGAACACCGAGGGCACCGCCAAGAAGCTGTCCTGCATTATCTCCAAGCACATCCAGTTTTTCCATTTTCACAACTCCGCTTTTTCCGGAGTAACCTACAAAACCGCCGACGCTGTTCAGACCAGTTACATAATTTAATCCTGTTACGCTGCTGTTTTTGACAGAGCCATTTAACAGTGAACCGCCAAAACCTCCCGCCGTTCCGCTATATGTTACTTCATTATTCTGGCCGGATTTTGTCGCTGTGTTAGCACTGACGCCAAGCCCTGCATCTGGGCTGCCGGTGATCTTTCCGTAATATACATAGCTTCGGAATGCATCCAGCACATCGGTTTTTCCAAGCTTTAAAAGATACTGTAAGACAGAGGTCTCACCATTGGCACTAATATTTGCAGCACCGGAAACATCCGCAATACCGAAGCATCCTCCGGCATATTCACCGGCTACTACAGAGCGAATCTTGTCTGCACGGATTCCGCTTTCCGGTTTATCCTTCTCGCCAAGAACTGCTCCACAAAGACTTCCTGCGAATCCTCCAGCTGCTTTTGCATACCCTGTATTGCTTCCATTTTGATAGGTTCCGTTTACGATCACGCCCCAGTCATCCCAGGCTGACACAGATGCACAGCGGATGGTGGAAACAGTAGCATTCAGAACCTTAATCAGCTCTGCCGGAGCATTTACCATAAGAACATCCAGAAGTTTATTCAAAAGTCCCTGTTTTGTAGCTGTATCAATAGCTGCCACACTACCCGGATCTACTTTTCCGGCAAAACCGCCTACATAAGAAGTTCCATCTACACGCCTTAAATTTGTGATACTGCAGGAGGAAGTTTCATCTCCCCAGATTTGGCCGCCGATCATTCTTCCCACATAGCCTCCGGCAAATCCTGCCGGATCTTTGTCTGCAATACCGGTTGCTTTGATCCTTGCACCGGAACGATATCCTTCCACATGGGACTGTTTCACGACTGGCACAAAGGTTTTTAATGCTGCCAGACTGTCTGCACCTATAATCTTAAGGCCTGCCAGTGAAACGTCACCTGTGTTTGCCACAGAACCTGTAAGCATCTCACCAGCAAATCCACCACTGCATCTATAAGCCTCTGCCAACTGAAGATCTACAGCAGTACCGTTTGTAACGGTTCCTCCTTCCATCCGACCCACATAGCCTCCGGCAGAACCACCCTGTGTTGCTTTACTTGCCAGAATGCTCCGTCCTGCTGTAACAGCGTATCCATATGCATACTGGGAAATAATCTCATTTAACTGATTCTGATCATTGACTTCACCAAGTGCCTGTAATTTATTACCGTAACTTCCATAAGAACCGACAGCACCAACCCACTTATTCCAGGTATCCGTATCCAGTCCACGAAGCGGTCCATAAACAGCTGTATTCTTTTCTGTCGGATACACTGCCTGAAGAAGCGTCAGCGGATTATCTAGTTTGATAAGACCGAATAAAACCTTCAGACTTCCTGTGTCTGCAACATTCGCACACCGCATCAGTCCGGTATAGCCTCCAGCATATTCCGTTCCATATACGGAACGGATACGATAGGCCGCACATTCTCTTACGGTTCCTGTATATGCAGCACCTTTCCAGTTATCCGTATTGTTTCCCCAGATCTGACCGCCATAGTTGTAACCCGCATATCCTCCTGCAAGTCCACGGTAAATGCTGTCATCACTTTCAGCCTGAGCCCTCACAGCACCTCCACAAGGTACACAGGTTGTTTCGCTGTTTTTGATCACAGGAACAAATGCCTGTAAAACGCCAAGAAGATTATCTGCCTTGATCAGTCCTCCAAGAGCACTTAATCCATTTACCACATCTGCCGCATTCCCCGGCTCCATGATTCCAACATATCCACCGGCACTTTCACGCCCTATGATATGTGCAAAATTATAAGAATTACTATTTTGAATCTGAACTCCAAGAAGTTCTCCTGCATATCCACCGGCTTTTCCCGTAACACCGTCTCCGTCTGTTGCAAGAACATTAAATCCGCCTGTTGCTCCATAAACATCTGAGCTGTCTATGATAGATGCAACTACAGTCAGTGCTGATAACAGTCCTGTCGTAGAAAGAACATGATCCAGAACGCTTGCTCCACCGATGGCTGCCGTACTTCCCATAGCAGCTTTACCAATATAGCCGCCGGCATAACGATAACCATTTACCGCATATGCACTGTCATTTCCGTAATAACTGCTACCATCTTCCTGCTGCAGATTCTTCGGCTCACTGACACCTGTATGCTGCAATTTATTTACATCGGAATTGCTGATCTGTACACCAGTTCCGCATCCGATAAAGCCTCCGGCACTTCCGGCATCCGCATCGTTGGTGCTATCTTTTTCAAGAGTACCTGTAACGGTAACGGTAACGGTAAACCCTTTTTCTACAGAATTAACACTGGCATTACTGATCACCGGAACAAAAGCATTGACCAGGGATAGTAATCCTGTCAGATCAACCAGTTTTGTAAGAATTGATGATTTAGATCCAATCTCTGCAACCGCTCCGGCTTTTACCAGACCTCCGAAGCCTCCGGCATAACGAAGGCCTTCTACTTTCAGAAGATTTTCTACTGCCGTTCCTTTTCCGGAATCAACAGCATTTGCTGAATTATCTACATGACCGCTCTGCATCTCTCCAACGAAGCCACCTGCATAGCCTTCTGCGTTTTCAAATCCGTTGTCAGCTGTAACAGTCAATCCATCTGCGGTACCAGCAACTTTGCAATTTGTAATTTTGCTGGATGCAGCCTGCAAGACACTCGCCAACTCTTTCAGACTCAGAATCTTACCAAGGACACTGTTCAAAAGATCTCCTGTGGCATCTCCTGCCTCCGCTGCACTTCCGGACCGCATGATTCCGATATAGCCACCGGCATGATACGGCGCTGTGACTTCTTTTACATTAGTCACATCAGAGTTTTTAACCATAACTGCTTTTCCATTACCGATGTATCCTCCGGCATCTCCAAGCGCCACATCATCATTTTTTCCGGATGCTGTTACGACTAAGTTGTTTCCTTCAATAGAAGAATCGGAAATTCTCGGATAAGCCACATCCATGACACTGAGAAGTTGATTTACATCCAAGAGGCCCAGTAACTTAATAGAACCTGTCTGTGCCACATCACCAGGCATCAGCCTTCCTGCAAAACCACCGGCATAGCTGGTTCCCTTTATATAAGAGAGTCCGGTAATATTTGTTGTTGCAATCGCACCAGTCTCACCTTCTGTTGTTTCATTCTCGCTATTCGTGACTGCTGAAATGAAATCTGCTTCTTCACTATTCTTTTCACCTGTAGAGCCATTCGAAGATGAATTCGTGTCTGTGTCAGCTTTGAATCCGGAATTGTTGTTTCCATAGTTGATATCTACTGCCTGTCCTTCACCCAGAAAACCTCCTGCCATATCAGCGGATACCTGAGGATCAGAACCATTCGAAACATAGGCAATAGACGTATTATTGAACTCCGGTCTCAGGGCACTGACAACTCCAAGCAGGTTCTCCAATTCAATTCCTGTCAGTTTTGATGTAGTGGAATCTCCAGCACTTAATGCATCTCCGGCTTTAGCAAAACCTGCAAAGCCTCCGGCTTTTCCTGATGTTGCAGATGCAGTAACAGTTTTCAGGTTGCTGATCTTAGTGTCCCTTGCTCGTCCACTAATGCATTCTCCAATAAAACCACCACTATAACCTTTCTCATTGCCAGTAAACACACTATATCCTGACGAAACACCTGAAACAGTGCTGTCAACTGTAAACGTCTCAATCATCTGCCCTACAGAAAGAAGGCTGTCAATTTTCAAAAGCGGTAATCCAAGAAGTTTAATACCACCAACATTAGCAAGAGTACCACTTCCGAAATATCCGGCAAATCCTCCTGCACACTTTCCAGCCGTTACAGAATTCAGATTTGTGACGGATGTTTTCCTTACTTCTCCACCTGTTCCATAACCGATAGCACCTCCGGCACGACCATTCTCCTGATTTGACGCAGTAACTGTAAGTCCCAAAGAGCCTCCGTTTACGGAACAATCTTTACATTCAAAACGCATGTAGTCTGCTGCTGTAACTGTTCCGCCAAGGACATCACTGACACTGGTCATTTTAGCGTAACCTAAGATTCCTCCAGCATTCTCTGTTGCTGAAACAGACATGCTTTCTGATGCAGTAATACTATTAGAATGCTCATTAAAACTGTAAGAAATACTGTTTTTTGCAAGCATACGATTCAAAGCTTTTGTAGTTGATTTTGAACCATCTGCAAGTTCTGAAGTATTAGAAACCTGAACAGCTCCGGCATATCCTACAAGTCCGCCGGCATATTTGCCACTGGCATCTAAGGATATCGTACTTCCGTCAATGGTACATCCGCTTATAACAGAAGGGCGAAGTCCCACCAGGTTCAAAATATCCATATCCGTAATATTACCGTTCAACAAACCTGTAAGAAGTTTTTTCACAAGATCAAGAAGACCTTTATTTTCATCAATAGATGTAACAGCACCAAGGGTTGCTAAGCCGGCAAATCCTCCGGTATAATCTTTTCCGGACACTGTACCAAGAGAAGAAATACTGCAGTTCACGGCATAACTGTTACGCATTTCTCCTATAAATCCACCTGCATAACCACTTTCCTTACCAGAGCTTCCTGTCGCAGATACATTTGCACTGCCATTAATGCTACATCCAAGCATTACTGTATTGACCGGGAAATCAGCTATTTGGATTCCCAGATGATCCAGTGCACCTGCAACAACTGCATTGGAAGCACGACCAATAAATCCTCCTGAGTAATCTGTACCATTAACACTCTCAGTACCATTAACTGAACATCCAGTCATTACAGCACCTATTGTTTCACCAGCAAATCCACCTGTATAATTCTGCCCAGATATCGTATCATTGCCAGATACTGAACAATTGCTGAACACCGGATTCACATAGCCAATTGGAATCAGGTTTCCAACACTTAGAACGCCTCCATTCAAAAGCGTTGTAATCAGATCCCCAAGACCTAATACTGGAATCAAGTTTAATAAAGTACTAAGTGCGTCCGTTACTCCTTTAAGCACTCCTGAAAGGGCTTCATATTTTGTAATACCTGAAATGTACCCGACAAAACCACCTGTCCAGCTGTTTGCATTAGACACTCCTGATAATCCTTCTACATGACAGTCTGATATTTGTACGTTTCCTTTTACAACACCGGCAAAAGCTCCTGTTGAAAAAGATTTTGGATCCTTTTCCAACCCACTTGATAATCCCAGGATTTTTAAAACTCTGGTCAACACTACACCAAGCAAACTAAAATCTTTTTTAATAGAATTCGTTGTCGTTGATACAGAAACTCCTGATAAGGTAAGATTTTTTACGACAACCTGTTTTGATGAAATCTGTAATGAACTGTCATATGGGGTCGATAAACTTCTGAAAAATCCAACACCATATTCCGTGTCCGAGCTACTTCCATTTGAATAAGCACTCTGATTAATTGCTGTGTCCTGTACCATCTTTACATTACTGATTTTGACATTAGCACCTTCTGTCATTCCCTTGCGGCCTTCCATATTTCCCTGGAAGTTCTTTATAGGAGTCCAGTTATCATCTTTCCCATTAGAATTAGTCCCTTCTTTGGAAAGATCAATATCACGAAAGATAATATAATTCGCATCCTTACTGTATTTATATCCAGATCCTGCAATATTGGTATTGCTACTTTTGGATGTATCATAGGTAAGGATGTAAGTTTTATTCTCGTCAACCGTTATACTTTCCGGAGTTGTATCATCAGTAAAATCACTTTCGTCACCATCACTTGTAAAAGCATCTATATCATCACTTTCTGACTCAGCTACTTCCTCACTTTCTACCGGAGTCATATCAATCAAATCTCTGTCTTTTACAGTTGCACCTGCTTCAACAGATGCCGCTTCGGAAGCACTGGCAGTACTGTCTGTCGCAGTTACCGTCATATCGGCTGACTCCTGAATAGTACTGCTCACATATACATAACGCTTTGTAGCTGTTGTGCCAGCTATATCCAAGGATGAATTATCCAGATATTCTGTTTCTCCCAGCTTATGGTCACCTTTTTTATTTCCATACAATTCTTTTCCAGACCAATTATATGTATCATTAAACTTTACAATATCCGCATCACCCGGATAATACAGTTCTGTTTTGTATGTCTGTGTATCAGCTGCTGGTTTCCAGGCTGTATATCCACTCAGTGCGCCCCCAAGTATTCCCGGCTTTTTCTCTCTTGTTTCATACACTCGCCAGATTGGCTCTGTCACATCCGTATCTGTTCCGATTGCCCGAAGCTGTGTTTCATTTCCAATCAGAATATAATTTTTATCACCAATCTTTTTTACCACCTGACCGAAATAATTTCTTCCTTCATAGTCGGACGGATATGCGCTAGTAATATCCTGAGTTGTCTCCTCTGTCCCAGCCTTATTTGCAAGAAGCTCCGGTGTTTCTGTTGTAAATGAAGAAGCAAGCACATAATTATGTGTTTTGCTGTAAGTAAGATAGGAACCATCTTCCAGTGTAAAAACCTGTCCCATTCCAACTTTTTCAGCAATATAATCCTCGCTCATTACAGGTTCGCTGTCTGAAGATTCCCCTTTCATCAATTCAAGCTGGTATCGGTTATACACATAAATCGTATCAGTCACTGAATCATATACTGTGTTGCCCGTGCGCTCTGATGATGAAGTGATGCTACCTGTAAAATCTGATGGGAAGTTCCAGACATTTTCATTATCTATTGGAATATCATTCATCAAACAATAGGAAGCGTCTGATGCATAGGTAAGTTCTGCACCATCTGCAAGAACCTTATCCCCTTCACCAACATTTCCATCTTTGTCTCCGGAAAACATCTGTGTTCCTGTACCGATTTGCAGAAGTTGCTGGTAATTGTAGATACATATTTTTCCATCTTCATAATCTGGATTTGCTTCTTCCAAAGTATCTGAGGTGTTTTCATCCTCGATAATTGTTTCTTCTCCATCTGTAAATCCTTGATCTTCAGAATTACCAAATTCCTCTGTTACTTCAGAACTAATATCTGTATTTGGCTCTGATTCTCCTTCAAAAGAATCAGGAATATCACTTTCCGTGATATCAGATATTTCAGATGTATCACTGCTGAAACCATCCTGTTCCGATATATCTGTAATTTCACTATTGGTCTGCACATTCATTCTTTCTGAATCTTCAGCATTCGCAACTACGACTTGCGAAGATAATAATGTAACACACAGAACAACTGCTGTAATTCGTCTTAAAACACTCAATTTCTTGTTCATAAAATCGCCTCAAATCTTCTGTCATGCTTGACTTTTTGTTACTTTTAACCACTCTGGCTGCTTTGCTGCCGCCGTCAAGCACTGGATCAGTTTTTTAGAAAACGCTCCGCATTCACCATTTGAAATCATCCGTATCGCCTCTTCTGGTTCATATTTTCTTTTGTATGGACGATCATTGATCAATGCATCGTAAGCATCAACAATCCCAACGACCTGTGCGCACATCGGAATCGCATTCCCTTTTAAACCGTCTGGATATCCTGATCCATCATATCTTTCATGGTGGTGTCTGCATATTTCATAGCTATATTTGTTCAGCTTTTCCGTTGTTATCCCCTCTGGGAATCTCTGGGTCATCGCCGCACCTACTAATGGATGTTGCTTTACTACATTCATTTCTTCATCTGTCAATTTTCCATTCTTATTTAAAATTTCAATTGGTACTTTTATCTTTCCAATATCATGAATCGGTGCCAAATGGGCTACTGAAGCAATTTCTTCATCCGTAATTCCATATTCCGGATATTTTTTCTGTAATTGAAGATATACCTGTTTCGTATAGAAACTGATATCATCTTGATACCCTACTTCAACTAACTGATTATGATTTAATACAGTAGTTAAAAGTGATACCATATCCCAATACTGCTTTGCCATATCCTGTTCCATCTTTATAACCGTGTTCTGTAGAATCTTCTCATTATGTAAGGTAATAATTGCAGTATTCTCATTTGCATCTATATATTTTTTTGCTTCCATCCAAACATATGCATTCTTATCTTTTCCAGTAATTCTGCGATATGGAAGATCTTTTTCCATACATCCATCAACCAGCTTTTCTTCTAATCCTTCAATTGATAAGAAGTCATGAACCATTTTTTTATCAGAAGCATACACATATCTTTCTATATATTGATTTATGAACTCTTCATAACTTTTTGTTTTCCTTACTTTCTCATACACTTCACGGATATGTGAATATACACACTCGTAGCTTTTTTCTTTCAAGTTCAGTTTTAATACAACATAAAATCGTCCAAAATATTCATCTTCTCCAGGACGGATAACGTCTGAAACCTTTACGCTCTCTAATTTATTATTGTATGTATTCTGCAAACTCAACAATATTTTATGTATCTTGCAGGTATCTTCTAAATTTCTGGGACAAAAACGATCTTCTTCCAAACAACGATTAATTGCCATTGTTTCCTCTACACACGATATAATATCCATTAAAGAAATGTTCTCCGGTTGTTTTGCCAGCATATAGCCACCATTTATACCTTCACAGGCATTGACTATTTTTGCATCTTTCAGTTTTTTTGCTATTTTAGGAACATAATTAGCAGAAACATTTAGCTTCCGTGACAATTCTGATGTAGATACCATCCGTTCCTGTGCCGCTAAGTAACATACAATTCTAATTGCGTAATCTGTCGAATTTTTCAGTTGCATCGTTATCCCTCTAATCTAAACCCTGCGAGGTCTTAGTTTATATCAAAAAAAATATCAAAATTTGATATCTTCAATATTTTTCGCTGATAATCTTTCTCATCAAGTGTGATATTATACGCTATTAAACTTAAAAATATAATGCACAAAGGATGAAAAATTTTTAACGTTTTTTTATTCAAAGTGCTCCATTTGCGATTAATGGTAAGCGCAAAATATTGCTACATTACTCATGAATTACGCTTGCACCAAAATGATAGATGCAAGCGTTTTACTCCAGTTTAGTTTTGACAGTTCGTTTTCGCAGTCTCGCTCCATGGGGCAAGCTGTTCCAACTGTTCATCTGACATTTTATCGTCTGGCCGCTGTGATAAGAGATATGTCAGATATTTATAGGTGTTCAGATCATTCGCTTTTGCCATCTCAACCATTGTATACACAATAGCGCTGGAGGCAGCTCCTTTCGGACTGGCACTGAACAGCCAGTTCTTCCGGCCGACAGTGAATGGCCTGATTGCATTCTCGCTAAGATTATTGGACAAACTGCAATGACCGTCTTCCAGATAAGTCATCA
>ENA-OQKR01000624-OQKR01000624.1-human-gut-metagenome-genome-assembly--contig:-NODE-624-length-13551-cov-2.373436_pt1 | contig 13551 bp, 15 predicted proteins | sample MGYA00242803_ERZ504806 | MGnify/ENA primary metagenome ERZ504806 (study PRJEB26092, sample SAMD00036399) | human gut metagenome | host: Homo sapiens | study: EMG produced TPA metagenomics assembly of...
TTCCGCAATACACCCTCAACATTCACAGCGTTCCCTTTCTATTTTAAACAACAAGCAAATTCCTCGTTAAGAGGTTGGGTAATTTTCTTTACCCAATACTCTACCCAATCTGTACCCAAAATAGCACGATATTTTATGAGATTTTACAGTAGTTTATAACACTTGTCAAAATAGCTAGAAACCGCTTAAATACGCTATTTAATTCGCTTTTTATCAGTCCAACGATTGATAAATTAGTTTCCCATCTGAGCTGCAACTTCTGCTGCAAAGTCTTCCTGTTTCTTTTCGATTCCTTCACCTGTCTCAAAACGAACAAATCTCTTAACAGTTACGTTTGCATTGTTTTCTTTTGCAACTTTTTCTACATATTTAGCAACTGTAAGGTCACTGTCCTGAACATATGCCTGATCTAACAGACAGATTTCTTTCAATTCTTTATTCAGACGTCCGATGATCATTTTTTCAATGATGTTTTCCGGTTTTTCCGGATTCTCTTTCTTAGCTGCTGCAAGAAGGATTTCTTTCTCGTGATCCATGTATTCCTGAGAAACTTCTGCACGAGATGTATATTTTGGAGACATAGCTGCTACCTGCATAGCTACGTTCTTTAAGCATTTTTTGATTTCATCGTTTACTACGTCTGCCTCTGCTTCGATCAGAACACCGATACGTCCGCCGCCGTGGATATAATCTACAACACATCCGTCTGTTACGATCTTTTCAAATCTTCTAATGTTCAGGTTTTCTCCGATTACTGCTACTTTTTCAACAAGAGCATCTTTTACAGTCTTTGTTGTATCAGCTTCCCAAGCCTCAGCCATGAATGCATCCATATCTGCTGCATCAGAATCTACAACCTGATTTACTACTGCTTCTACAAATCCCTGGAACTCATCGTTCTTAGCAACGAAGTCTGTCTCAGAGTTTACTTCTACGATTGCTGCTACTTTATCATCTTTAACTACAGTCTTAACGATACCTTCTGCTGCAATTCTTCCAGCTTTCTTCTCAGCTTTAGCCTGTCCGTTCTTTCTCAGGAATTCAACGGCTGCATCCATATCTCCGTTCGTCTCGGAAAGTGCTTTTTTGCAGTCCATCATTCCTGCACCTGTCATTTCTCTTAACTCTTTTACCATTCCTGCTGTGATTGCCATGATAATTTTCCTCCATTATTCATAGTTATCTGTTGCTTGTCTCTATAAAACTTTTATACAGAAAATCTCCTGCCTGCAGATTTTCCCGCATACGAAAGTATATACAAAATGCCTCAACCTGTTGATCAGGCTGAAGCATTCTCGTTGCTGGTCACAGAATACTGTAAACAGCAACGCATTTCTTTTCATATCAAGAACTGATATTACTCTTCTACAGCCTCTTCAGCTTCTGCTGCTTCTACATCAGCATCTTCGTAATAACCATCTTCTGCTGCTCCCTGATTTGCCTCGATCACAGCGTCTGCCATCTTGGAAACGATCAGTTTTACAGCTCTGATTGCATCATCATTTCCCGGGATTACATAATCCAGTTCTTCCGGATCACAGTTTGTATCACAGATACCGATCAGCGGGATTCCGAGTGTATGTGCTTCCTGTACACAGATTCTTTCCTTTTTCGGATCTACGATAAAGATAGCATCTGGCAGCTTCTTCATATCTTTAATTCCGCCAAGGTTCTTCTCCAGCTTATCCCATTCTTTTTTCAGCTCGATAACTTCTTTTTTCGGAAGTACATCGAATGTTCCGTCTTCAGCCATAGTCTCGATGTCTTTCAGACGTTTGATACGGCTCTGGATTGTCTTGAAGTTTGTAAGCATTCCTCCAAGCCATCTCTCATTTACATAATACATTCCGCAACGCTCAGCCTCAGCCTTGATTGCATCCTGTGCCTGCTTCTTTGTTCCTACGAAAAGGATTGTTCCGCCATCTGCTGCAATATCAGATACTGCCTTGTATGCATCGTCTACCATTCCTACAGACTTCTGCAGGTCGATGATATAGATACCATTTCTTTCTGTGTAGATATACGGAGCCATCTTAGGATTCCATCTTCTTGTCTGATGTCCAAAATGAACACCGGACTTCCAATAACTGCTTCATTGAAATAACGCTCATGTTACTTTCCTCCATTTGGTTTTTTCTTCCGTATGCTTTCAGCTCCTCTGAAACCGGGTAAATCCTGCGATTCACCTTAGGCACCTCAAAAGAATCCACATACGTGCTTTTTCGCAACGCTCGTAGTATAGCATAAAACTTCTCGCATTGCAAGGATTTTTTTCTTACATGGATATCCATTACATTGATATCCATCCAAACACATTTGCGATGGAACTGATCAAAATCACAAGAATGCAGAGCGGTGCAAGATATTTCAGGAAAAAGTGATACAATTTTTTCCGCTTAAATGCTGAAGACAGCTCGATCTCTTTGTCCATTTTCTCAAATCCAACCACCCTCACGATCAAAAGACAGGTCGCCAGTGCTGCAATCGGCATCATCACCGAATTGGTAAGGAAATCAAAGAAATCCAGGAACTGCATTCCCAGGATTCTAACTGAATCCCAGACTCCATATCCCATTGATGAGGCTGTTCCGATCACCAGCATAACTCCTGCCATCAGCAGACAACATTTCCAACGTTTCCAGTGAAGTTCATCTTCCAGTGTGGATACGCTTGTCTCCAGCAGGGAAATCGCACTGGTAAGTGCCGCAAATAAGAACATCAGGAAAAAGACGATCCCAACGACAGTTCCTACTCCCATACTTGAAAATACTTTTGGCAGTGTAATAAATGTCAATGACGGACCTGCCTGCAGTGTCTCCATATCTCCACCTGAGAAAGCAAACACCGACGGAATAATCATAAGTCCTGCAAGAAGTGCCACACCTGTATCAAAAACCTCCACCTGGGTTGTACTTTTCTCAATGTCCACATCTTTTCCAATATAAGAGCCATAAGTATACAGGATTCCCATGGCAATGGAAAGAGAATAGAACATCTGGCCCATGGCTGCCACAACTGTCATCATGGAGAAATGTTCCAGATTCGGGATCAGAAAATACTTGATTCCTTCCACTGCTCCCGGTCTTGTAACCGAATAAACTGCAACCACAACTGCCAGCACGATCATCAGCGGCATCATCACCCTGGAGACTCTCTCAACTCCATTTTTCACCCCTGCCAGAATAACTGCAAATACAAGCACCGCAAATACAAGAAACCATAATTCCACTTTCCCGGAAGAAGTGATAAACTCTGTAAAATATCCGTCCTTTGCCAGTGTCTCCGAATTTCCACACAGATATTCAAAAAGGTATTTCAGCACCCAGCCACCAATCACACTATAATATGGAACGATCAGCATTGGAATCACTGCATTGATCCATCCACCGAATTTTAAAGATTTCTTTTTTCCGAAAGTGCCAAAAGCACCAACCGGACTTTTTTTTGTCATCCGCCCCAGTGTCGTTTCCGACATGATCATGACATATCCGAACGTCAGCATCAGGATCAGATAAACCAGCAAAAACATACCGCCACCGTACTTTGCTGCGAGATAAGGGAAACGCCAGATATTTCCAAGACCGACTGCTGAGCCTGCCACTGCCAGAACATATCCTATACGCCCTGAAAATTTTCCTCTTGCATCCGGCTTCTCCTCTTTACCTTTCTTTTTTGAGACTTTCTCCATGGGAAGTTCCTCCATACTTATCAATATAGTCAGAACATTAGCCTATCATTAAACCTGCCAAGATTCAAGCCTCATACTCAAATTTCTGCCTTTTTTCGACTTTTATTTTACATAAATTTTTCATTTTTCACCCATTCTTCTTTACATCCTTTTTCTATACTGATCTCAGATAGAAAAAAAGATTTCTCATAGATAGAAAAGAGGGAACTGTCATGTACAAAAAATTATGGAAAAAACTGAATCAGAATCATACTGCAGCACATACATCTGCTATTTACCTTACTGTTATGACTCTTGGATGGATGCTTGCCGGACTCCTTGTCGGCGGACTGGCTGATCTGATCCTACCTTTTAATATGGAAAGCAAACTTACACTTTTCATCTGCTTTGGCGGTTACAGTGGCCTGATCTTTGGATTATTTGGCGGAATCTTTTATCTGTACCAGTTAAATCTGAAGAAACGGAACTGACCGTGACTTTTCTCTGCATATGCCAGAGCATTTTTAATCGTTCCCTCTGCATATGCAGTAATATTCTTAATGATACCAGGGTCAAAAGGTCTGACACCACGTGTGCTCGCACACTAGTGGTAGAATGACCTTGTGACCCGCCCCAATATGAGCATAAAAGTGGGGCGTAAGCACCACGATATGCGAATGTTGGGTAGGATTGTGGGAGCACGTAGTGCGTAACAATCCGTAGGTATCATAGTCGGGGGCTTTTGACCCCGACATCATTTGTATATTTTATCAACAGTACCCTATTATACTATTTTTTTGTTCAAAAATCATCCATATCCGTTGACATTTTTCTAAATATCCTGTAAAATATTGATTCGTGCAGCCGGGGTGGTAGCGGTACCTTGAACCTGCAATCCGCTATAGCAGGGGTGATATTGTGCAGAGGGCGAAAGCTGGCAGAGCTGCCCCCGATAAGTGACGTTGATGTCCGGGTCTTACGCGACGGGAATCTGTGAACCGTGTCAGGTCGGGAACGGAGCAGCACTAAGCAGAACCTTCCGGGTGCCGTAAGGGTGCCTGGGCTGAGTCAACTGTCGGGGTAACGTCTGTTGGTCCAGTTCGAAGCACAATGCACTTTTAGTAACAATGAATGGAATAGAATATTGGTTATATTGGAAACGATACATTCCCCCGGAATGATGAACGAACAACACGATTCTGTTACGCTTATTATCTCAGGAGGTTTTTTTATGCCCAAAAATAAGTTTCAAGATGTAATTTTTACGATGATCATGGTATTTGTCATGGTTTATGTGATGATCTGCTACAATATCGCACTGAACATCGGCGGTATGAAGAATGAAGTATTTTTAAGTGCTTTCCACGAACTTGTCATCATGGGACCACTTGCATTTATCCTTGATTTCTTTCTTGTAGGACCATTTGCCAAAAAGAAAGCTTTTTCGATCATAAATCCAGAAAGAGACAACCCGTTTATGATCGTGCTTGCAATTTCTGTCGTATCGATCATCGGTATGTGTCCGCTGATGAGCCTGGCTGCGACCCTGCTTTTCAAAAATGCAGGAAGTCAGTTTATTGCCGTATGGCTTGAGACGACCGCATTGAATTTCCCAATGGCATTCTTCTGGCAGCTTTGCTTTGCCGGTCCATTTGTCAGAAAGGTATTCGGACTCTTATTCAGAGAAAAGTGATTTCTTTTTCATTTTCTGCTTCGCACGAAGCTCTCTGAAAAATTGCTTCATCATCAGGCTGCATTCTTCTTCTAAGACTTTGGTCTTTACTTCAGCCTGGTGATTGAATGCCTGCACATCCAAAAGATTCAGCACCGATCCGGCACAGCCTGCCTTTGGATTCATGCAGCCCACCACCACTCTTGGAATCCGGGACTGGATGATCGCACCGGCACACATCTGACATGGCTCCAGTGTCACATAAAGAGTACATTCTTCCAGCCGCCAGTCACCCAGCTTTTTGCTGGCTTTTTTTATTGCGGAAATTTCTGCATGAGCAAGCGGACTTTTATCTGTATTGCGGCGGTTGTATCCACGGGCAATGATTTTTCCCTCATGGACGATCACGCATCCGATGGGGGTTTCTTCTAAGGCATATGCTTTTTTGGCCTGCTTCAACGCTTCTTTCATATATTTTTCATCCCGCATTTCAGCTTCTGATTGATTCTGCATTTCAATTTCTGATTGATTTTGTAATTCAGTTTCTGATTCATTCTTTAATTGTTCCATAACGGCTTCTCCTCTCACTCCATTCTTTCATAACATTCCCGGCTTTTATTTCTTTGTTCTTTTTTCTGCTCCTTTTGAATACATTATACGAAAAAGACAAGATGAAAGGTATTTTATGAACCAGGGTATTTATTATCTCTATGAATATGAAACCGGGCAGCGAAAAAGGAATCTTGGATTTTTACAGATTTCCCATCAGTACCGCTCCTGTATGATGACACTTCATCTGAAAAGTCTGTCACTCTCTCCCGGAACGGCACTGGAACTCCATGGATTTTATAACAAAGACAGGGATCTCATCCATGCTCCCTGTGCAATCCTGAACTATTCCGGTGGAAGTATTGCGACCCGGTTATCTATATCTGAGTCATTATTTCCCTGCGGGAAATCTTTTTCCGGACTTGAAGGCTTTCTTCTTTTACCGGAAGGGAAAGCAGAACCACTCTTCTGGGCTGCCTCAGTTAATGCACTTCCTGTTGGTTTTTCACTGATTTCTGCCGAAGAACTGTCCCGGTCACCTGAAGAAGTTTCTCCTGTGGAATCGTTTCCGTCACCTGAAGAAGTTTCTCCTGTGGAATCGTCTCCGTCACCTGAAGAAGTTTCTCCTGTGGAATCGTCTCCGTCACCTGAAGAAGTCTCCGTTCATGCCGCAGAAATCAAACCGGAGGAAAGCGAGACAGTCGAAACTACTGGATCTGAAACTGCGGAGACCAGTTCTGAAACTGTCACTTCCGCTCCTACGACTGAGTCTGTGAAATCTGACATTGATTCTGCGGAGTCTGCCGGGACTCAGCCTGTTACTTCCACAAAGGCAGTCAGATCTGTTGATCCCGGTGATTCTGTCCATCTTGCTACTACAGCTACAGCCGGGACCAAGAATGCCGCCCCAGTTTCTGATTCCGATGACACGAAACATACCACATCCTCTGTTACAGCACGCAAGATCACGCGGGCAGAGTTATCCACACTCCCGAGGAAATTCTGGTCACTTGCCAACAATAGTTTTCTTTTACATGGTTATTATAATTATAACCACCTCCTTCTGGTCGAAGAAGATGGTCATATATGGCTTGGCGTTCCCGGCATTTATGATGCCCGTGAGGCTCGTGCTGCGGATCTGTTCGGTTTTCCTCAATTTACCAGTTCTTATGTATCCGTTCTTGAACTGGGAGATGATGAGCGGAACAACGATGCACTTTTCGGACACTGGTGCCGGTATCTCGCCACTAAATAATCCCGTTCATTTCCTGATACAGACGCTTTGCATAGCTGTCTGTCATTCCGCAGACATAATCTGTCACCAGAAGCAGGCGGAGATATAATTTCTCTGTCCTGCTTTTTCCCTGTGACTGCAGCCTGTAGGCGGTCTTATAATTATCAGAAATAAAGGATACCATACGGCTGTCCAGTGAATCCTGTTCGCTGTCCGTATTGTAATACAACACAGAACTTACAAGACGGTTCATCAGGAAATCCAGGATCGTATATTCTGCAAGCTCCATTTTATAAATCTGTCTGGATGAAAAAACTTTCCGGTAAGCAAGATCTCCGAGCAGATTCATCAGCTTTTCTGCAAATGTCCCATAAAAAAGATCCTGTCCGAATGTTCCGGCCATAATAGCTTCATAATTAGAAGTAAATCCATAGGTCACACAATTTAGTACAAATCCCTGCACACTGATGATCCAGTTCTTCACTGCGTATGCTTCAGGACTGCTGACCTGCTTCTCCACACCCCTCTGATATAACTGCCGGAGTTTTGTCGCCGGTTTGAACGGAGAATCTTCCGTTTCCTTTTCCAGCACTGCAAGCTCACTCTCAAGCTGATGATACGAAATAAATCCTTTCACAAAAGCATCCTCAATATCTGCCGTCTTATAAGCGATATCGTCTGCCGCCTCCAAAATATATGTCAGCGGATGACGGTTATTTCCCGCTCCTGTCGCTTTCGTGATCCTGTGGAACAATTCTTCATCTGCAAGATAATATCCCATCTTTTTGTCCTTGATATTTCCACTCTCTTTATCGATCCCGGTGGATGGAACAGGATATTTGATCATGGTATTCAGTAACGCATAGGTCAGATTCATTCCATGTTCGTCAACCAGATAGTGCAGCTTTGATACAAGCCTCAGTGCCTGTGCATTTCCTTCAAAATGATAGAAATCCTGCTTCATCTGTTCTGTCAGAAGATCTTCTACTCTTTCACCTTCAAACTTCAGTTCCGGCAGATTTCGTATAAACCACTCCCGGATGGCAGATTCTCCAAAATGGCCGAACGGTGGATTCCCTATATCATGGATCAGTCCCGCACACTGAAGGATATGCGAGATATCTTCCTTCATCTGCGGGGTAAATCCACTGTCTTTTTTATATTTTAAAATACTCTCTCCAATATTCTGTCCCAATGACTTTCCAAGAGAAGATACTTCCAGCGAATGTGTCAGTCTTGTCCTTATAAAATCACTTTTATCCAGTGGAAATACCTGCGTCTTATCCTGAAGTCTGCGAAAAGACGCACTTCCTATGATCCGGTGGTAATCTTTTTCAAATTCACTCCGCAGATCACTGGACCTGTATTTTTCACTGCTTTCCCGCTCTCTTCGCGGTGATAATAATGTACTCCATTCCATATCCTGTATCTCCCCGGCCTGATTTTAGTCTAAATAAATCGGTGGCTCGTATGCCTTTCCAAGCAGCACTTTCTTCCGCTCCTGGTATCCGAGGAATGCCCATTCCGTCATATCTGTCCATTTATGAATCGTTCTGTCGTAAACCTGAACATATCCGATCCTTGTCGGATGCATACGCACACTGTTGGACTGATATTCTTTTCCGGTATATGGATTCACATCTCCAAGCTCACGGTCTTCCTCTTCATCAGCATGCGGGATCACCGGCTGGAACTCAGCCTCTCCCTGCTGATATTCGGCATCGCCCTGTTCATATTCCGGCTCATATCCGGCATCATTCTGCTCATATCCGGTATTTTCATATGCTGCCTCCTGATATCCTTCAGATGCATATTCCGGCTGTCCGTATTCTTCCTGCTCTTCATAGGAACTGTATCCTTCATCTGCAGCATTATTTTCCTCTGCACGATACGGTTCTTTTTCCTCTTCTGCATAAGTCTGAGTTGCTTCTACCGGTGCAGGCTCTTCTTCCACTGCCTTTTTCTTTCTTGAAAAGAAATTCAATCCTCTGAATTTTTCTTTCTTAGGCTTCTCCAGTTCTTTCTTGATTTCTTCGACCGGCTCTCCTGCCCTTACATTTTCTTCCAGATCTGAAAGTTCCTTATGGATATCATACAACTCGCCGATTGTCATATCACGCTCATCCTCACCCATTGTTTCAGGATGCAGCGGCTCCACCTGGATTGCAGGTGTTCTGTCTGCATAAATCTGTTCTGTTTCATAGTCTGAATCAGACTCCGCATCTGTTGAATAAGCTGAAACCTGCTCTGCGTCTGTTGAATAAGCTGACTCTTCTGCCGCTGAATATACCGGAGCTTCTTCCTCTGGAGAATATGCCGTCTCTTCCTCATAAACCGGGGCTTCCTCTGTATCTGCTGTCTCTTCCTCTACAGGTTCTGCTGCAATCTCCTGAGCCATAACTGCCTCTTCTGATTCTTCCGGCTCTGACGCAACTTCCTGAACCATAACTGCCTCTTCTGATTCTTCCGGCTCTGACGCAACTTCCTGAACCATAACTGCCTCTTCTGATTCTTCCGGCTCTGACGCAACTTCCTGTGCCACAGTTGTCTCTTCTGCCTCTGTTGGTTCTGTCGGCTCTGCTTCATCCGGATCTTTATCAAAGAACAGATCCAGTTCTAACTGTTCCGGCACTCCCTCATCGGAAATGTGCTTCTTATGAGCCTTTGGTTTCTGCTCATATCTTACAACAGTTTCGCCCTGCGTCTCTTCGCTCTCTCCTTCAGCTACCATAATACTTAAATGAAACTGACATCCCAGAATCTGTGCGATCATTCTCATATCCTGCTCCTGGAAATTATCTCTTCCAAGCCGCTGCGTCAGATTCTGACGGGACATCTTCTTTCCTGTCTCTTTTTCGATCGTCTCTGCCAGTTCTTTGATCGTCATTCCTTTTCTTCCAAGAATAATCTTGACCTGTTCACCAAATGTTAAGTCTTCCATTTTGCTCCTCCTTATGTACTCCTCTTATACTCCTCAGTCTTTTATTTCCCATTGGTATCGACAGTCTTATTTTCGCCTGCCCCCTGTTTATCCATCAATCAGCCTGAAGATATTCTTCCAAGGTGATCCCCTGCTCAGTTATCTTTTTGGCCGCTTCTTTTCCTACATATCGATAATGCCACGGTTCATAAACAATCCCCGTTACATTGGATTTATCTTTTGGAAACCGCAGAATAAATCCATATTCCTGACAATGTGCCATCAGCCATTCCTGCTCGGCTGTATCTCCCTGCTTATCATCCAATCCGGTATACTGTCCGGAAATAATGTCCACCGCAAGTCCTGTCGCATGTTCACTGGTACCCGGAACTGCCACAGATTTCTCGTCTCATCATAAGCATCCAGTGGACTGTATCCTTTACTGATCCAGTCTTTCATTGTCGTATCAAACACTTCCCGCTGGCGATCATAAGACCGGTATGCTGATGTCACATATAAATTCAGCCCCGCCTGTCTCGCATCTGCGATCATCTGCTCCAGCTCTCCGTAAATTCTTGTATCCACTGAGCACTTCTCATCCAGCTTTGTCAGAGATGCCGGTGTATAGTCTTTCGCCAGCGGATACTCTTCATTTACAAGTGCAAGCATCCAGTTCTCTGAATCTTCCTTCAGCCGGACTGCGGGTGCTTCTTTTATTTCTTTTGCAATCTTCCAGTTATTTAAATCTTTTTCAAGTCTTTCGTTCTCTTCTGTCAGCTTCTGATTTTCAGAAAGGAGTTTCTGATTCTGCTGTTCCGTGCTTTCCATCTGCCCTGCCACTGCAATTCCCATCAGGACTATCAATCCCACTGCCGCACACAACATCGAAAAAGATCGTCTGAAACTCTCATTTTTCATTTCTCTACTCTTTTAAATATCTTACTTCAAATGTCTCGATCGTAATCGCCTTATTAAAGAATGATCCCTGTGCATAATCACATCCCAGTTCTTCCAGTACATTCACCTGATCCTGCGTCTCCACACCGGATGCCATGACCACGGCACCAAGCTGACGGCAGATATCGATCACCGCTTTTGCAACAAGCCTGCTTCTCCGGTTTCCGACTAAATTTGAAATCACACTTTTATCCAGCTTCAATCCATCAAATTCCATCAGTGAAAGAATGGAAAAGCTAGAATTTTTTGACCCGAAATGATCCAGGATCACCCGGACATTCGCCTTCCGGATCTTACTGCTGGTCTCTGCCAGCATCTCCTGATTCATGTCGGCATAAGATTCGGATACCTCTACTTCGAGATATTCACAACGGACATGATACCGATCTATAAGCTTCTCCATCTCTTCGATCAGATTGTCCTGTCTTAATGTCGTGCCTGCAAAATTGACAGAAACCGGAATCATCGGGAGATTGTCCAGCTCCCATCTGTGCAGGGTCTTGCAGACCTCCTCAAAAACATACAGATCCAGATAATGGGACAGTCTTGTCTCTTCCAGAAGATTAATATATCTTCCCGGTTCCATGATTCCAAGATCCTTGTGGTGGTAGCGTACGACTGCCTCTGCTCCTGCCACATTGCCGGTCGCCACATCAATCTTCGGAACAAGACATACGATAAATCTGCCTTCCTCAATATCCTCCAGAAGATCCTGCTTGATGATCGGTTCATGATGCCCCTTCCGCAGATTCTTATAATACTTTTTCTTCTCTTCACGCATCATGTTCTCGGCACTTAAAACCAGTGCATCCACATCAATGTCGATCTTCTCCCATGCGCAGCCAAGAGAAGCAAGTCCGAGACTGATATTATCCAGCTTCGTATACGTGCCGTGTACCTGCTTCATAAACTCTTCGTATGTGATATTTTCCACCAGAACCAGGTACTCATCCCCGGTCATACGATATACATTTGCAGTATGGAAATACTCTTCCAGCACTTCCCCGACACGGATCACTACTTCATCTCCGTAATCTCTTCCAAATTCCTTATTAAAATTCTTAAGACCGTTAATATCTACCGATACTGCACCTAATGAATTTAACTCATCGGGATTTATATCCGTTGTATAAGAAACAAAACTGTTTCTATTGTATAGTCCCGTAAGCTTGTCATGATAACTCAGATACTCCTGCTGCTTCTGAAGCTTCTGTAAAAGTAATGGCCTCCGGAAGATACGCCAGAACGCTCCGCAGCAGATCCACTTCGCATCCTCCACGGTGAACCCCTACTGCTGCAAGAATCGCCACAGTATTCTCATCCAGTCTCCTGAAGACACTGTAGCTGTCCTCCGTGGTGTCCGTAATCTCCTGTTCCATCCAGCGTGGCCGCTGATCCTTCGGCAGCATCTTGATCTTATCCCTCTGCCATGGCACATGCTTGGCACACCACTCATAAATCACATCAATATCTTCATATTCTTTTTCAATATAATATACATACTCGGAGTCATAATGTTCACGTACCGTACTCAGTACATCATTCATAATCTCTACGAGAGAACGCGGATTATCTCTATCACTCATACAAATATCTCCCCTTGTCTCTATTACTATGGTTCTTCTGCCCATACTCAGACATAATTAATTGTAGTATAATCCATACGAAAACGCAATAAAAAAGATTCCTTTATCACAAAAAAGGGATCCCAGGCAGGCTGACACCTGCCTGGGTTTGTACGACAAAAGAGATGTACATTGCAGACCTTTGTCCTTCCATGCACATCTCTTCCATTAAGAAATATAATCTTATATTTTCACTTTGCTTACAAGTTCCATTTTTTATCCTGCGACAGACGCAGTCGGTTCATTGCTCTTGCCAGCGAAGCCTGCGTATGATAATACTGCTGAATACTCTGCTTCTGACGAAGCTGTTCTTCTGCCCGCTCTTTCTGCTCTCTTGCACGACGTACATCAATATCTTCCGGCTTCTCCGCTGTATCTACGATCAGAGTTACACGGTTTATTTACAATCTCCGCAAATCCTGTTCCTACAGCAATCTCTTTCCATTCCGTCCCGTCAACGTTCATCCGGGCAATCCCGACTGTCACCGCGATCACCATATTCTCATGATGGGCAAGGATTCCTTTCTCACCATCCGGTGCCGGAATAGTCAGTTTCTGACATCTTCCTGCATAGAACACTCCGTCACTCGCTATGATTTTAAGACCAAATGTATCCATATGCACTCACCCCGTTATTATGCCTGTGCCTCTTCTGCTTCAGCTTTTGCCTTTGCAATGACATCGTCGATCGTTCCAACATTAAAGAATGCACTTTCCGGATATTCATCCATCTCTCCGTCAATGATCATCTTGAATCCACGGATCGTTTCTTTCAGCGGTACATATTTTCCCGGGATTCCCGTAAATGTCTCCGCTACAAGAACGGCTGAGAAAGGAATCTCTGAATCTTTCTTGCACGCATAACAGTTGCCTTATCCTCATCTGATAACTCTTCCATACCAGGATGGCAATGATATCCTGCAATTC
>ENA-OQKR01000625-OQKR01000625.1-human-gut-metagenome-genome-assembly--contig:-NODE-625-length-13533-cov-2.900567_pt1 | contig 13533 bp, 11 predicted proteins | sample MGYA00242803_ERZ504806 | MGnify/ENA primary metagenome ERZ504806 (study PRJEB26092, sample SAMD00036399) | human gut metagenome | host: Homo sapiens | study: EMG produced TPA metagenomics assembly of...
GATACAATCAAAGCAGCAGAAGTCCTTGGAACAGATGCAGATCTGGTAGCTACATGGAAAGCAAACCAGGCTGACCTGAAAGGACCGATCGAGGTCGGCGACAGCGGACAGATCAAAGAATGGTATACAGAGACAACCTTTAACCATACTGCAAGTGGATCTACACTCGGAGAAGGATATAACCACCGTCATATGTCCCACCTTCTCGGACTTTTCCCAGGAGACCTCATTACAGAGGATCATGCAGAGTGGTTTGCAGCAGCAAAGGTATCCATGCAGAACCGTACAGATGAAAGTACCGGATGGGGAATGGCACAGAGAATCAACAGCTGGGCAAGACTGGGTGATGGAAATAAAACTTATCAGATCATCAAGAACCTGTTCAACGGCGGAATCTATGCGAATCTGTTCGATTATCATCAGCCGAAATATTTCCAGATCGATGGTAACTTCGGTTATACATCCGGTGTGGCTGAGATGCTTCTGCAGAGCAATGCAGGATACATCAATCTTCTTCCGGCAGTTCCGGATGACTGGGCAAACGGAAGTGTGAATGGACTGGTTGCACAGGGCAACTTTAAAGTATCCATGGACTGGAAAGACGGAAATGTAACAACTGCTACCATTCGTTCCGAGAACGGCGGAGAAGCAGTAGTACAGACAAAGAATGCATCTCTTGCAACAGTAGTGGACAGCGACGGAAATGTAGTCGATGTGACACCTGTAAAAGAAAACCGTATCTCTTTCGCGACAGAAGCCGGAAAGAGCTATACATTAAAAGATATCCCGGCATCCGCTGAGGTGGCAGCTCCGACAGGACTGACAGCTCTTCGTGCAGACGGTGAGAATGTAGAACTTTCCTGGGATGCTGTAACAGCAGAAGAGGGAAGCAATGTAACATACAATGTATACCGTCAGGTAGAAAATGGTGATGTGATCTGCATCGAGACAGGCCTGACAACAAGAACTTATACAGATACAACAGCAGACAAGACGCTTGGAACAATGAAGTATCAGGTATCTGCGGTTGTAGAAGGAAATGAATCTGAAAAGAGTGCAGCAGTGACTGCGGTTGAACCGGTTGGAGCCGGCAAGATTGATAATGCGGACGAAAGAATCGCATATGTAGGTGACTGGGGCAATTGGACACAGGACAAGAATGTAAACTATATGGATACGATCGAGTATCTGCAGAATCCGAATGGCGGTGAGACTGCGACTCTTACATTTAAGGGAACAGGAATCAAGGTGATCGGTTGTACGAATAAGGATAGAGGCAAGATCGAAGTATTGATTGACGGTGAGTCACAGGGCGTTGTTGATACATACAGTGCAAGCACAGTACGTCAGAAAGAATACTTCAGCAAAGAAGACCTTACAGCAGGAATCCATACGATCCAGTTGAAAGTCCTCAATGAGAAGCAGACAGCAAGTTCCAATACAAAGATCGAGCTGGATGCATTTGAAATCCTGGATTCAACACTGGTAGCACCGACAGGTGTGGAAGTAAGTTCCAAATCCGGAATGACTACAGTATCCAAAGCAAACAGTACGTTACAGTTAAAAGCGACTGTAGCACCGGATGATGCAACAGACAAGACAGTTACATGGAGTACCTCCGATGACAGTATCGCAACAGTAGATGCGAACGGACTGGTAACATTCTTAAGTAAGAACGGAACCGTTACGATCACAGCAACTTCCAGTGCAGATGCTACAAAGAGCGGAACGATTGAACTGAAAGTTGCAATAAAGAGGATGTGGCAGATGTCGAGACAATCGTAGAAGACGGTACCGTACCGGCATCCGGAACAGCGGGAACAAAGAACAGTGCGATCACCTGGAATGGAGCATGGTCTAACTGGGCAGGAGAACAGACAAAGCATCATGGCGGAACAAAGACAGAAACCGGAAATGATTCAAGTGCGGCGGGAAGCTATTTTGAATACACGTTCAATGGAACAGGTGTAGAGGTTTATTCTCAGAAGCATGCCAACTTTGCAAGCTTTGATATCTACGTTGATAACGTAAAGATCGGTAATTATTCACTGAATGGTTCAAGCAGCGGAGATAATCAGCAACTGATCTTCTCCAAGACGGATCTTACGAATGGTGAGCATACGATCAAGTGTGTAGCAGTTGCACGTGATGGAAAATATCAGGTCAACCTGGATTACCTGAAGATCCTTTCACCGGGTGAAGGTGTAACGGCTGATAAGTCAGCACTCCAGACATCGATTGAGACAGGTGCGGCACTTACTAAGTCAGCATATGATGAGACAAAATGGAATGCATTTAAAACGGCTTATGATGCAGCAATTGAGGCAATGAATGATGCGGATGCAACACAGGATGATGTGAATGCAAAGAAAGCAGCACTGGATGCGGCAATCACAGCACTTGGCACACCGGCAGTTCCTGTAGTAGAAGACCAGACAGGTTCTGCAGTTCTTGTTGAAAGCACAAAGGTTGTGCTGAGATGGGACAAGGTTTCAAGAGCAGCACAGTATCGAGTAGCTGATACAGAGAACGAAATCGACATGACAGTAAGCGGCACAACCGCAACACTGGAAAACCTGACACCGGGAACAACCTACAACTTCAAGGTATATGCCCTGAGCAATGCAGGTGAGGCATCAGCGAAGGCCATCGAGATCGGCAATGTAACAACGATTGCTGACGGAACAGCAGCAGGTGAGATCGAGTCCATTACAAAAACAGCAGTCAGTGATGATTCTGTAAAACTCACATGGGCATTAAAAGAAGGTTCTTCCTTCGCAAGCTATGACGTTTATGTAAACGGCGAGCTGAAAGGCAATACAACCAAGACAGAGTTCACGCTCAGCGATCTGGATGACGGTATCTATGTTGTTAAGATCGTTGCAAAGACAGCAGCAGGAAAGTCAGTACTTCCGAAACAGTTCTCATTTACGATTGAGAATAACGGTGGTGGTGAGACAACAAAGAATGTACTCAGCGTAACAAATCCGGCAGGAATTTCTGTAGAAGAAGGAACTGCATTTAAGGATCTTGAATTACCGGAGAAAGTAACTGTCACAGTGACAGGAAATCTGAATGAAAAAGTAGCCGTAACATGGGCGAAAGGTGATTATCAGACAACACCGGGAACTTACACACTGGAAGGAACCCTGACAATGGGTGAGAACATGGAGAACCCGGATGGCGTGAAAGCTTCTATCCAGGTAACAGTTACGAAGAAGCAGTATGAGATCAAGTCTGTTGCAAAACTGGATAAGAAAAAAGTTGCATACGGAACGGCTGTATCAGAACTGAATCTTCCAACAGAGGTAGAAGTAACCTATACAGACGGAACAACCGGAACAGCAAGTGTTACGTGGAATACAGACAGCTATGATGGAAATACGGCAGGTGATTATACACTGGAAGGAACCCTTTCCTTTGCAGATAATATTACAAATCCGAAGAACCTGACAGCTTCTGTAAAAGTGACAGTTGCGAAGAAGGCAGAAGAGCCGAAGCCGGAAACGAAGAAAGAAATTAAATCCATTGTAAATGCAAAACTGGATGATATTTCTGTAAAAGAAGGAACTCTTGCAACCGATCTCGGACTTCCGGGACAGGTTGAAGTAGAACTTAAGGATGGAACAACCGCAACGGTTGATGTTGACTGGGATCTGAGTGCTTACAAGTCAGATGTTCCGGGAACTTATACATTGACAGGAGAACTTGTTCTTGGTGATGAGTTTGAAAATCCGGATGGTCTTGAAGTCAGCGTGGATGTGATCGTTACAAAGATCAAAGGTGACGACAGCAATAAGGGCGATGACAACAAGGGCGACGATAATAAGGGTGACGACAACAAGGGTGACAACAACGGTACAAATACTGGCAACAATACAGGAAATAATACCGCAGGTTCTACATCAGGAACCAATGCCGGAACAACTTCATCCGACAAAGCGGCCAAGACCGGAGATGCTACTCCGCTGATTCTGTGGGGAGCTACGGCAATGCTGGCAGCAGGTGCTTTTGTTACAGTTGTGACACGCAGACGTAAAAGAAGATAAAGATTCTTTCCGAAAGGTAAGATGAAAAAGGGAAATTTAAGAATTTTCTGTAAAAGAAAAGGAGTATCGCAATGTGCGGTACTCCTTTTTCGTCTGAGAAATTTCTCGGATCACTGGTTCCGCAGAAACTGCTTGCGGTAGGCAGTCGGTGTCATACCACAGGATTTACGGAAACACTGCGTAAAGTAACTGGAGGAAGAAAATCCACATTGCTGTGCAATCTGTGCAAGACTCATATCGGTGGAAGTCAGCAGTTCCTGACTGGTAAAGATCCGCTTCTGGGTCAGATAATTCATCGGAGAGATCCCATAGGTTTCTGTGAAAGTATGAGAAAAATAATACTTGTTGATCTGTGCAATCTCTGCGAGTTTATCCAATGTAATATTTTCCCGGAAAGAAGAATCAATATAACGCTTTGCCCGGCTGCATTCGCGGGATTCCATCTTATGGAACGGAAAAATCTCCACAGAAGAGGAAGCGTAGCGGGAAAGATGGACGACCAGGATGTTCAGCAGATTCTGGCAGACCTTTTCGTAATCTTTCTGCGAGTTCTCTGTCTCTTCCAGGATCGTACGGAAATAGAAATCAAGCCGGTCTTTCATTTCATCGGAATGGAACAGAAGATATTCATTTGCATCGTCAATGACAAAATTCAGACCATCCACACCCAGTACAATATATTCCAGCGGGTCTTCGAGGCTGGATTTTTCGGTGTGGGTGATATTCGGGTTGATCACGATCAGATCGTGCTTTGCGATCGGAAAGGTTTCGTCTTCAACGAGAAAACTGCCACTTCCTGACAGCACGAAAAAAAGTTCTGTAAAATAATGTGTGTGCGGATAACTGCTCCAGTCCTCTTCATATTTTGAATAGGTAGAATACAGAAGATGACAGGTGTGGTCATGCCTTAAGGGGGAAGTAAAAGTATGTCGTATATTACCCATAGGTGTCCTCCACAAAATTTAGAAATATTGTCTTGAAAACGATTTCAACTGGTTATGCAAATATTATAAAGAATTTTAGAGGTTGATTCAACAGGATTCGGGAGAGTTTGGCAAAAAAACGGAACTTTTTTTATGTCAGTGTGTGAAAAAATAACAAAAGAATATGAAAAACATTTTGGGGTCATAAGATATGGTGATATTGGGAAATAGTCCAAAAAGCAAGATTTATAAAAAAAAGGCAAAAAGAAAGGTTGAAAAAGAGGGAGAAATAGTATATGATAGACATACCAAGTAAAACTGGAAAAAGTTATAAGGAGGAACTATTTAAATGAAAAAGAAAAAACTTATCAGCCTTGTGCTTGCAGGTACTATGGTTTTCGGACTTGCAGCATGTGGATCCAATGGTGGAGACAAGAAATCTGAAGGAAATTCAGACAGTGATAAGGTAGTAAAGGTTGCAGTAGTTGAGACAGCATACGGTGCAGATATGTGGAACGATGTTGCGGCTGCATTCGAGAAAGAGACAGGTGTTAAGGTTGAGCTTACAATCGACAAGAACATCGAGGATATCATTCAGCCACAGATGAAATCTGGAGAGTATCCGGACGTAATCATGAGAGCTGTTGGTTCTGAGTCAGCTATCACAGAGACATTCATCAAGGACAACAACGTAGAGGAACTTACAGACGTTCTTGATATGACTGTACCGGGTGAGGACGCTAAGGTTGGAGACAAGATCCTTCCAGGATTCACAGAGAACTCCATCGTTAATCCTTACGGAGACGGAAAGACATACCTGATGCCAATGTTCTACTCACCATGTGGACTGTTCTACGATGCAAACCTGTTCAAGACAAAAGGATGGGATGTACCGCAGACATGGGATGACATGTGGGCACTTGCTGACAAGGCAAAAGCTGAAGGAATCTCACTCTTCACATATCCTACAACAGGATACTTTGATGCATTCTTCTATGCATTACTGCATGAGACAATGGGATCAGAAGACTTCACAAAGGCTCTGAACTATAGTGAAGGAATCTGGGATACAGACGGAGCTAAGAAGGCATTCGATATCGTTACAAAGCTTGCTGCTCACGTTGAGCCAACAACTACAGCAAATGCTAACGACAATGACTTCCGTAACAACCAGCAGCTTGTTCTTGATGACAAAGCTCTGTTCATGCCAAATGGTAACTGGGTAATCGGTGAGATGGCAGATGCTCCGAGAGCAGACGGATTCGAGTGGGGATTCACAGCTCTTCCGGCAGTAGAGAAAGACGGAGAGAGAGCTTCCTATACATTCTTCGAGCAGATCTGGATGCCATCAGGTGCTGAGAACAAAGATCTTGGAAAAGAATTTATCGCTTATATGTACTCTGATGCAGCAGCAGAGATCTTCGCTAAATCTGGAGCAATCCAGCCAATCGAAGGAATGTCTGACAAGCTTGACGGAGACAACAAACTGTACTACTCAATCTATGATACAGGTGCTGTAGCTGTTATGGATGCATTCGCTACAACAGATCCAGTAGAAGGTGTAACAGTTCGTACAACATTCTTTGATCCGGTTAACTCTCTTGTAACTGGTGACAAGACAGAAGATGACTGGGTAAATCAGATTAAGACAGATAGCGACAAACTTCGTGCTGCTTTAAAATAATCTGAATAAGTTACCGGGAATTTCCTTACAACTATAAAATGATTTGGAAGGAATCTCACAGGTGAGGCAGGCGGTGAAATCTCTTCACCGCCTGTTTTAATGCCGATATCTGCTAAGACGGTATGAATAGCCGTTGGATGGCGGCGGTTATTCAATGAAACGGATTTATAGAATTGGAGATGAACCAATGAAAGAAAGAAAAGGCAAGGGGCTGTTTGTATTCTGTTGCCTGGCCCCGGCAGCAATATTATTTATCTTATTTATGATTGTTCCTACGATCGAAATCTTCCGTATTTCCTTATATAAATGGGGCGGATATACAGATAACAAGACATTTGTAGGACTGAGCAACTTTAAATCGTTGTTACAGAATCAGAAGTTCTATCAGGCGTTCCAGAACCAGATTCTTCTGATTGTATTAGTTACGATCATTACATTTGCATTTGCGTTAGTGTTTGCATACATACTTTCAAGAGAAAAAATCAAAGGACAGGGATTCTTCAGAGTAATCTTCTATATCCCGAATATCCTTTCAATCGTAGTTATCAGTGCTATCTTCTCTGCTATCTACAAACCAAATACAGGACTTCTGAATTCCATCATCGGAATCTTCAAGCACAGTGATGATCAGATCCTCTGGCTTGGTGATCAGAAGGTAGTTATTTACAGTATTGTGATCGCCATGGTATGGCAGGCCATTGGATATTACATGGTAATGTATATGGCAAGTATGGCGAACGTATCAGAGAGTCTGTACGAATCTGCCAGCCTTGAAGGAGCAGGTAAGATTTATCAGTTCTTTACAATTACGATTCCGTTGATCTGGACAAACATCAGAACAACACTTACATTCTTCGTAATCAGTACGATCAACATGAGTTTCCTTCTCGTTACAGCAATGACGAGTGGTGGACCGGACGGAGCTTCCAGCGTATTCCTGAGCTATATGTACCAGGAGGCTTATACAAACTCTTCATATGGATATGGTATGGCAATCGGTGTATCAGTATTCCTGTTCTCCTTTGCACTTGCCGGACTGCTGAACGTTGCAACAAAACGTCAGGAAGTAGAAATTTAAGGAAAGGGGAATCGGAATGGAAAAGATACATCAAAAAAACCGTTTGGCTTTAGTAAACTGATTGTGTATATTTGCCTGATTCTTCTTGCAATTACAATCATCGTGCCGGTAGCATGGGTCTTCCTTGCATCGGTAAAGCAGAATAAGGAATTCTACGGAAATCCGTGGACACTTCCTGAGAAACTTTATTTTCAGAACTTTGTAGATGCCTGGACGAAAGCAGACATGGGATCTTACATCCTGAACTCTGTGATTGTTACAGCACTTGCGATTGCAATGCTGATCGCAGTTGCACTTCCGGCAGCTTATGTACTGTCAAGATTTAAGTTCCGTACATGTAAGTTCTGGAATCTGCTCTTCATGGCAGGACTTTTCATCAACGTAAGTTACATCGTAGTACCGATCTTCCTTATGTTGAACAACTGGGACAAGTCACTCAGACAGATGATCGGAAGAGGCTTCTTCCTAAATAACTTGTTCATATTGGCGGTTGTATATATGGCAACGGCACTTCCGTTCACAATCTACCTGCTGTCAGGATACTTCAGTGGTCTTGCAAAAGACTTCGAGGAAGCAGCTTATGTGGATGGTGCAGGATACTTTACGACAATGGTTAAGATCATCTTCCCGATGGCAAAACCAAGTATCGTAACGATCATTCTTTTCAACTTCCTGTCATTCTGGAATGAGTATGTAATTTCCATGACATTGCTGACAGATGCCAAGTTGAAGACTCTGCCGGTAGGTCTTATGAACCTGATGGCTGCTCAGAAATCAGCAGTTCAGTATGGTCAGATGTACGCAGGACTGGTTATCGTTATGCTTCCTGTTCTGATTCTGTATATGTGTGTACAGAAGACACTTACTCAGGGAATGACTCTGGGTGGATTGAAAGGTTAAGGAGGTATTTACAATGAATGAAAGAACTAAAAAGATTATCACTGCGATTGTTGTTATCGTGATTTTCGTTGTTTGTATCGGCCTTATCATTGTCGGACAGAGAAATATCGGACCAAAGGGTCTTCTTACTGAGATCGTAGGTCTTGCAGGTTTGGTCGGACTGCTGGCATTTTACAACAGCAAATATAAATAATTGTCTACATTGCAGGAAGGATACCTGTGATAAGAAAGCATAAGGAAATCTGCCGATGGCAGATTTCCTTATATAAACTAAAAATCAGAGTATTTAAAGAATAGAAGAGGATAATTCAATGGAGAAAATCAAAAGGACTCGTTACAATTCCTACTGACCTGGACGTAGTGCCACAGACACTGGAATTAATGAAGCTTTGGGGGTGCTGATGCAATCCGTGATTGCGATGGAACAGATTCCCTACAGAGCTGAAAGATGCAGATGCAGAAATTTATTCAAACATATTATACAACTCGTAAAGATAATGCATGGGCTGAAGCCAATCCGGAAGAAATTCAGCAGATGTATGTTATGACACCTTTCTATACAGCAGAGTCTGAAACTCTTGAAGTGGAAGTAATGAAGGGACTTTACCCGGATATGCTGAAACCGAATACAAGAGATGATATCAAACGTTGGTGGGAAGTAATCGACAGAACAACAGGAGAAGTTGTTCCGACAGATAAATGGGACTACAGTGAAGAGACAGGAAAGGTTACACTTGCTGCTGTTCCGTTCCATGAGTATACAGTAAGTTTCCTTGCTTATATTATGTGGGATCCGGTGCATATGTACAATGCAGTTACAAATGACTGGAAAGATGTTGAGCATCAGATCACATTTGATGTACGTCAGCCAAAGACGCATGAATATACAATGAAGCGTCTTAGAAAGTTTATTGAGGATCATCCGTATGTAAACGTACTTCGTTTTACCACATTCTTCCATCAGTTCACACTGATCTTTGATGAGCTTGCAAGAGAGAAATATGTAGACTGGTATGGATATTCAGCTTCTGTAAGCCCATATATCTTAGAGCAGTTTGAGAAAGAAGTCGGATACAAGTTCCGTGCTGAGTATATTATCGATCAGGGATACTACAACAACCAGTACCGTATTCCGAGCAAAGAGTATCAGGATTTCCAGGCATTCCAGAGAAGAGAAGTTGCCAAGATCGTAAAAGAGATGGTAGACATTACTCATGAGTGTGGAAAGAAAGCCATGATGTTCCTGGGAGATCACTGGATCGGAACAGAGCCGTTCATGGAAGAGTTCAAGACACTTGGACTTGACGCAGTTGTAGGTAGTGTGGGAAATGGTTCTACATTAAGACTGATCAGCGATATTGACGGAGTAAAATATACAGAAGGACGTCTTCTTCCGTATTTCTTCCCGGATGTATTCCATGAGGGTGGAGATCCTGTAAAAGAGGCACGTTATAACTGGGTAACAGCAAGAAGAGCTATCTTAAGAAAGCCAATCGACAGAATCGGATACGGCGGATACTTAAAGCTTGCACTTGACTTCCCGGATTTTATTGATTATGTATCACAGGTATGTGATGAGTTCCGTACACTGTATGATAATGTAAAAGGCACAACACCTTTCTGTGCTAAGAAGGTAGCAGTTCTTAACTGCTGGGGTAAGATGAGAGCATGGGGATGCCACATGGTACATCATGCACTGTATCAGAAGCAGAACTATTCTTATGCAGGAATCATCGAGTCTCTGTCAGGAGCACCGTTTGATGTGAAGTTCATCAGTTTCCAGGATATTCTGGATGACAGCTCCATCTTAGATGACATTGATGTTCTTATCAATGTGGGTGATGCTGATACAGCACATACAGGTGGAGACTGGTGGGTAAATCCACACATCGTTGAGGCTGTCAGAAAGTTTGTTTACAACGGCGGTGGTATCATTGGTGTAGGTGAGCCGACAGGACATCAGTTCCAGGGACGTTTCTTCCAGCTTGCAGATGTATTTGGAGTTGAAGAAGAGCATGGATTTACTCTTGGTTATGATAAATATAACTGGGATGAGCATGAGCATTTCATTCTGGAAGAGACAGAGAGTGTTGATTTCGGTGAGGGCAAGAAGAATATCTATGCACTTGCAGGATCTACAATCCTTGTTCAGAAGGACAAAGAAGTTCAGATGGCTGTTAATGAATATGGGAAAGGACGTGCTGTATATATCAGCGGACTTCCGTATAGCTTTGAGAACAACCGTGTTCTTCATCGTGCGATCATGTGGAGTACTCACAGCGAGGATGAGCTGAAGAAATGGTTCAGCACAAACTACAATGTGGATGTACACGCATATCCGAAGAATAACAAATACTGCGTAGTAAATAATACAGATGATCCGCAGAGTACAACAATCTATCGTGGAGATGGAAGCAGTTTCGATCTTGAGATGGAGCCGAACGGAATCATCTGGTACGAGATCCAGTAATTGAGGATTTGAATTTAATGTGAATTTCGAGAGCTGAAATATCCAAAAGATATAAAAGCGGAATCGGAAAGTATAAAATCGGAAGATAATCCGGGTAATAGAAATGACCGCAGTACCTGACTGAGTAAATCAGAGGTAGTGCGGACATTTACTTTTGGGAGTAAATTTGGCTATGATAAGAGCGTTAAGCATGATAGCTGGACGAATCTTTTGCCCGGCATAATTTTTTAAAAAGAAAGGAATAGAGGAATGAAAATCGGAATTGGAAATGACCATTCAGCACTGGAACTGAAAGCAGAGATTATTGAACTTCTGAAAGAGAGGGGACATGAAGTAGTAGATTATGGGACAAATTCACCGGAGAGCTGTGATTATCCCGTTTATGGAGAGAAAGTGGGACGTGCAGTTGCATCAGGAGAAGTTGAAAGAGGAATCCTGATCTGTGGAACGGGTCTTGGTATTTCACTGGCTGCGAACAAAGTAAAAGGGGTTCGTGCGGCCGTATGCAGTGAGCCGTTTACAGCCAAGATGTCCAGAGCTCATAATAACTGCAATATTCTTGCCTTTGGTGCGAGGGTTGTCGGTGCAGAACTGGCTAAGATGATTGTGGAGACATGGCTTGATACAGAGTTTGAGGGTGGCCGTCATCAGAGAAGAGTGGATATGCTGATGGATATTGAAAACCGGATGAGTAAGGTGTGGGTATGAATGTATACACACTCTCTCAATGGCTTTTATTTTCTTTTTATACAGTTTTTGTCCTCAAAAAGCACTTTTTTGTCCCTGAAAGGTTTAAATCACCTTCAAAAGTGCTTTTTTTGTTTCTATTTTTTTATTTTTCTACTCTTTCTGCTATGGTGTTGCAAATAACGCCATCTTTATAAAAACCAAAAGAAAGAGGATGATGAAAATGACAAAAATTGAAAAAGCTGTAACATGGGCACTGGCCATCGCAAATGACAACACTCATGGATACGATCAGCAGTACAGATGGGGACCTGATTATGACTGTTCCTCCCTGATTATTTCTGCATGGCAGCAGGCTGGAGTTCCTGTAAAAACAAAGGGAGCTGCCTATACCGGAAATATGAAATCTGCGTTTCTGCCTGTGGATTCACAGATGTCACTTCCAGAGTGAATCTCCGAACCGGAAACGGTATGAAACGCGGTGATGTGATCATTAATACTTTGCATCACACAGTAATGTATATTGGAAATGGCAGAATTGTAGCCGCAAGAATCAATGAGAACGGAAAAGTCAGCGGTGGAAAAACCGGAGATCAGACAGGCATGGAAATCATGGTCCAGGATTATTATTTTTATCAGTATGGATGGGACTGCGTTCTTCGCTATATGAAAGAAGATGCAACTACAGATATCAGTTCCCCATCGGCTCCAGCTGCTTCTTCTGAATCAGAAAATGTCCGCAAAGGTCAGACATATGCGAATCGTTTTACCTCTGCTCAGATTCCTGTCACCGGTCAGAGAGATACTGCCACAGTAAAAGCCGGTATCAAAGTCTTCCAGACAGCTCTGAACAAAGATTATGGTGCCGGTCTGGTGGTCGATGGTATCTTTGGTTTAAATACAGATAAAGCACTTGGAAAACATTATGTTACATCCGGAGAATGTCAGTATATGGTAACTGCTGCCGAAATCCTTCTTCTCTTACACGGTTACAATCCAAACGGCGTGGAGATTCCGGGGATTTTTGGATCGGGTCTTCTGACAGCAGTCAAAACATTTCAGAAAGCACAGGGATTAACTGTTTCCGGCACCTGCGACCGAAATACCTTCCTGAAACTGATCCGGTAAATAAGATTTAGAAACGATACGTCTTTTTACATTTAAAAAAATTTCTTCTATCTTAGTTTCCTGGTTTACAAATTCAGTTTTACTGACTCTTTATTAAGTGTAGCTGATAAACAACAGCACAAAAACATTAATCAAAGGAGGACACTTATATGTCTACAAATGCAAAAACCAGATACAACATTTCCAAAGTATTCGGACCGGCTGTTCCTGACAAGGGAAGTAAAGACTCAGATCCAAGTGCTGACAACATGGCAGGTATCGCTATCAATGGAAAAACTGCCTATTGCGCAAAAAGAGCCAGACAAGTTCAAATATTTTTGAATTTGAAAATATTAGCTTCCGCCAGCTTCGACGCACTTAATGGAAAAACACCTGTTTCTATTCCCTATGCTGTACATGGTATGACTTACCATAATAACTATCTCTATATGACCTGCTATAAAAACACAATTATCAAGATGCCGGTTTCTTCTATCGGTAAAATCGCAGCGGAATATACTGTTACAGAAGATGGCAATGGTTACATTCCTCAGTCTATTACTTATTATGGCACAGTTAACAATGAAGATCTGTTTATCGTAGGCGTTGAGAAGATGCAGAAAAATGGTGCATTC
>ENA-OQKR01000626-OQKR01000626.1-human-gut-metagenome-genome-assembly--contig:-NODE-626-length-13524-cov-5.935508_pt1 | contig 13524 bp, 13 predicted proteins | sample MGYA00242803_ERZ504806 | MGnify/ENA primary metagenome ERZ504806 (study PRJEB26092, sample SAMD00036399) | human gut metagenome | host: Homo sapiens | study: EMG produced TPA metagenomics assembly of...
TCAAATTCCGATTGAGATTTCACCTGTTTTAAGAGATTTAATAACTGTTATATTTTGTTATTAAATTCTCTGCAATCCCTTGAAAACACTGGATTTGTCGCAGGTGAGCTTTCCCTTATTGTTTCCCTTGTGTTATATCGTCCCACCAGTGTTTACGAACTCTGATAAGGGCAAATACAAGGGCACAAGATGTCCGGTGGACATCTGCTCTGTGCCGACCGAAGCGGCAGCGGAGACCAAGAAAATCCTATAAAACAGTATAACACAAAATAAAAGTGACATGGTGAACTGATTGAAATGCTTCTGATTTTTGCAACAAATGATTGATTTAACGATAAGGAGATTTTATACGATGAGAACAATATTTGCAAAATACAATCCTCAGTGCAACAGCATTGATGTTTATATCAGTGCAGGCTATATGCTTCGCATTGACTGCTGGGAAGCGGAAAAAAATTTGAAAACTACCCCGGATCGGATTGTGCATTAAATGCCCTTGCAGTTGATGAACCATTAGAATATGCAAGGCTGTATCTTGACGGAAATTTGCAGATGTGGGTAGATGCAGAAGATTCTTTAGAACTTTAATAGTTAAAAGGCATAGGGCAGATATTCGTAGCAGCAGACATTGTAGGAATATGTATAAACTGACATGTATGCGGTGCTGTGGGAAAGAATCTGTTCTTATCTGCCTGATAGAGCGAGTCGGTGGCAGTCTTATCCGCTCATCTATGAGCCGTTTTTCATCCTCCGTGACATAAAAATTCATCTAGATATTCCGTTTTCGGTTCGCCATGCACTGTCTCCGTTCTTCATAAGGATTTGGGATTATCCCAATAAGCATTCTTCATTTTGGGACAAGGAACCTGAAAATACGAAAAATCGCAAGCGTGTATTCGCTTGCTGTGCTTGCCATCGAAGCCTTACCTTCTATTTTCCATCTACTAAATACTACAATCTGGAAAATGGTAAAATGGCTGTATCCGAAAAGGGAAATAGAAAAATGCCACGACTGAACCTCCGTTATAGAGTGATCTGTCGTGGCATTGCATTGTGAATTTATTTTTGCTGAGCCATTTTCCGATACTCAATGGGCAGGAGTCCCGTACTCTTACGAAACAATTCCGCAAACCGGCTAGAAGTAGAGTAACCGATCATTTCCGCAATCTGTCCCATTGTGAAATCCGTATCGATCAGCAAATGCTCTGCCTGGCTCATGCGGCGCTGTTGAATGTACTCTGTGATCGTGCAGCCTTGCAGCTGCTTAAAAGATGTTTTCAGCTTAGTGGTTCCCATACAGGCGATTTTTGCAAGCCGTTCTAATGGAATATCAAAAGCATAGTGGTCATTGAGATAAGCAATCACATTTTTCAGTTGCGCCACATCCTGCTCGGACAAACGTTTCTCTTTACGGGACAGAATTTTTTTCTGTTCTTCCACCACAAGGGATACGGCCTCGGCCACTTTCGCTTCATAAAATAGTCCTGCGGCAATCCCATCCCCACGGTAAACCTTTACCTCATGGAGCAGCTTTGCCATAGCCGGGAAGTCTGTGGTCTGATCAACCTGCCGGAAAGCTGCAAGTGGGCTGATATAGTCCCCCGGATATTGTTTTTGCAAATAATCCTCATAGTATGCAGGCATGACTTCGATACCAATAGACCGGATGGGGATTTTTTTATGGATGATTGCCTTGTATGGCTTATAGCCGCCAATAAAGGCTTTGATACATCCGGCAGACATCCGCCGGTAGGGATTTAATTCTTCGCCGGAGATGGATTCATACTGAGTAATACTCAGAGCTTCCGGCAAATGAAATTCCATGAAGAAATCCTCATGGAAATAAAAATCATGGATTTTAATGTCGTACAGGTCTTTCTTCGCATATACCCAGTAAAAGCCTTCTCCAAATTCAGGCGATAACTGCCAGCATTGTCCGGCAGAATTGAAGTGGTTATTGCTATCTACCGGGATAAAATGGTTATCTGTTAAAAGCGGCTCATAGTAATCCGCAATAATGTTATTGTTCAAATGACGGCCTCCTTTGCAACGATTGGACGGAGTATTGCAATGAAAAGACGAATGTGCCTGTAATGTATTGCAGCCCGCCCGTAAAGTTAGTATGATATAGACCGTGGTTAGTGGCGACTAATCACAATATAACAGATTTCAGACGGTAGGTCAACCGTTCTTGAAAGCAGGAGGAAAAAATATGAGTAATCAAGTAAATGCAAAGGCAGGATTGTCTGTCAAGGACTTAGTAACAACGGGAATTTTTACTGCGCTTCTGTTCGTATTCATCATGGTAGGAGGCGTCTTTTTTGCTACCAACCCGGTGCTGACCTTTTTCATGCCCGCCGGGAGCGCTTTGCTTGCAGGACCAATTTATCTGCTGATGATTGCAAAAGTACATAAACGCTGGAGCGTCACGATCATGGGCGTTATCATGGCCATCATCTGGTTTGTCACTGGTATGCACTGGGCGTTTGCGTTGGGCTATCTCATTATGGCTGTCGTAGCTGATTTTGTTGCCGGTACAAAGCAGTACAAAAGCAAGAAGATCAACAGTCTGTCCTATATCCTTTTCTCCCTGGGCGGAACAGGGTCGTACCTTGTTTTCTTCGCTGATCCCCAGGGGTGGGCGCAGACCATGTTGGGAAATGGAACTGAGCAAAGCTATATCGACACCATGCAGACGACCGCAAATGCAGGAATCTTTATCGCAATGTTTGCCGCTCTCCTTGTAACAGCTTCTATCAGTGCATTTGTGGGTTGCAAAATGTTGAAGAAGCAGTTCGAAAAAGCGGGTATTACAGCATGATGGGTAACACTGTACAGAAAGGGCTTTGGCTTGACCCGCGGGCCAAGCTCTTTCTTATTTTGATGTGTGTACTGAGTTCCATGTTCGCACCTTCTCTTACCTATCAGTTTGCGCTTGTCCTGCTGATTGCTGTATTAGGAGTGCTTTGTGGAAAGTGGAAATATGCCGTAAAAGGGGTATGCTTTTATGCGATAGTCTGTGTACTGACAGTCTGGATCATGGCAGCTATGACGGGGACGCTGCGAACCATGTTTGTTGCGTTCCTTGGGCTATTTCACAAGGTTTACGCCTGCGGGATGCTGGCAGGGATAGTCTTGTCTACAACAAAGGTCAGCGAATTTTTATCCGCCATGAACCGAATCCATGCCCCGAAAAAATTTGTCATCACATTTGCGGTCATGCTGCGCTATATTCCAACCGTCCAGGAGGACTGGCATTTTATCAAGGACGCCATGCGGATGCGGGATGTATCGCCCTCCCTGGGCGGATTCCTTTCCCATCCGGGAATGACAGTAGAGTGTATCTATGTTCCGTTGCTGATGATGGCCTCCAAGGCAGCGGACGAGCTTTCTATCGCTTCTGTTACCCGCGGGATTGAGAATCCCAATCACCGGACCTGTCTTGTCCAGATAAAATGCGGGATTGCAGACTGGACGGCGTTGTTGATTGCGGTTGCTTTCTTTATTTTTGAATTATGTAAGCGGGGAGGTGTGATCGGGTGATTGAGTTTGAAAATGTATCATTTTCTTATGAGGGACAGGAGCATGACAGTCTGCATGGAATCAGCCTGAAAATTGCAGACGGGGAATGTGTCTTGTTCTGTGGCCGCAGCGGGTGCGGAAAAACAACGGTCACAAGGCTGGTAAACGGTTTGATCCCACAATTTTACCAGGGAGAACTTCAGGGGCGCGTGCTAGTGGACGGACAGGAAATCAGTGACCTGCCCATGTATCAGATCGCTGCAAAGGTGGGGTCTGTGTTTCAAAATCCCCGGACACAGTTTTTCAATATGGATACGGACAGTGAGATTGCCTTTGGAATTGAAAATGAAGCCAGGCCGGTAAAGGAACTGGAGGAACGGGTAGAACAGACAACAAAAGATTTGCATATTGAAAAGCTACGGAACCGAAATATTTTTGAACTGTCGGGCGGGGAAAAACAGAAAATCGCGTTTGCGTCGGTCTATGCCATGAACCCGGAAATCTATCTGCTGGACGAACCATCCTCAAATCTGGACATGGCTTCCATCCAGGAATTGAAAGAACATCTGCGGCTGATAAAGAGCCAGGGCAAAACCATTTTGATTGCGGAACACAGGCTCTATTATCTGATGGAGCTGGCAGACCACATTGTTTATCTGGAAGATGGGGAAATAGCAAGGATTTTTACGCCAGAGGAATTTCTCCGTTTGACGGAAAACGAACGGGAACACATGGGGCTGCGGGCAGTTGACCTGACAAGGGTTCTTCCTCCAGCCACCCATCCTACGGTTCTCCCTCCTACATTAGCAATCCGTGATGTTAAGCTGCGTTATAAAAAGAGGACGATTCTACACCAAATTGCTCTTTCTGTCGCAAAGGGAGAAGTCATTGGGGTTGTCGGTCATAATGGAGCCGGAAAAACCACGTTTTCCCGTGCTCTGTGCGGGCTTCATAAAGACTGTGAAGGTGAGTTCCTTTGGAATGGTCAGCCGCTAGAACACAAGTTGAGGCTGAAACGCTCTTATATGGTGATGCAGGATGTGAACTATGAATTGTTTGCAGAAAGTGTGGAGGCAGAATGTTCCTTCGGAATTCGAAACCCGGATCAGGATTTAGTAGAAACAACCATGGCGGAACTGGGGCTTACAACCTACCGGGAACGCCATCCCAACACGCTTTCCGGTGGACAGAAGCAGCGGGTGGCTGTGGCAGTCAGCATGATCTGTGGAAAAGATTTGCTGGTGTTCGACGAGCCCACCAGCGGACTGGACTTTGACAGCATGGCGCAGGTGGCGGGATTGATCAAACGGTTATCCGAACAGGGAAAAATCATTTTTATTGTCACCCATGATTTTGAATTTGTCTGCCGTACCTGCTCACGTGTCTTGCATTTTGATGAAGGGGAAATGCCGGATGACATCCCTGTTGTGATGGATTTCCTCCCAAAGATCCGGGAACTGTTCTCTGTTTCAGGGGGAAAGGAGATGTGAAGTGATGAAACAGAAAAAGGAAAACAGGATTACATTGCTGCTTCAATGGGCTGGTGAGCAGAAAATCTGGCTGCTACTGGCAATTCTGCTGGCTATGGCAAGCGGCCTATGCATCATTGTTCCGTATATTGGGATTTACCGTGTGATGGATGCCGCTTTCCAACATATCTGCACAAACGAGCTTGTCGTACAGACGATCATGATGATTGCCGTTTCTGTGGTTCTGCGCTTTGTTTTATTTGGGTGTTCCGGCGTGGCTGCTCATAAAGGTGCTTACGGCGCTTTGTTCAAGGTACGCTGCATGGTAGCGGAGCATCTGGCAAAAGTTCCTCTTGGTACGCTGAATGAGAGGCGGACCGGGGATATCAAAACAGTACTGAATGAAGATATTGAAAAATTAGAGTTGTTCCTGGCTCATAACCTTCCAGACCTTGTGTGCTATATGGTAGGGCCGGTAGCGATTTTTATCTATTTGATGACAGTAAATATCCCATTGGCACTGGTTTCACTGGTGCCGTTGATTCTGGCCGTTGTGGTAATGGGGGTTATGTTTCGGAATACGGACGATTTGATGGACCGGGCGAACCGATCCATTACAACGCTCAATTCCGTTATGATCGAGTATATCAACGGTATGAAACTGATTAAAGCGTACAACATGGGGAGCAAGTCGTTCCAGAAATTTTCCTGCGCGATCCAGGAGGAAAACGCCATGTGGAATGAAACCTCCCGGAGAATGGGGCCTCCTTACGCAACCTTTGTGGTTCTGATCGAATGTGGGATGCTGCTGATGGTTCCCCTGGGCGGGATGTTCTTTCTGAAAGGCTCCCTGGCGGCCAGTGCATTTTTGCTGTTCGTCTATGTCGGCTCCATGTATCTGACGGAGATCCGGCCTTTGCAGGAATTGGGGACAAACTTTGCGAATGTTTTGGGGGCCATTACCAAAACAAAAAAATATTGGACGTTCCTGTTTATGAAGGCGGAATGGACTTCCCGGAAAACCATGATATTGAGCTTAAGAATGTACGCTTTTCCTACGATGGGAAAACGAATGTCCTACAAAGTGTCAATCTCAAGATCAGGAATGGGGAACGCATGGCACTTGTTGGACAGTCCGGTGCGGGCAAGAGTACCGTGATTGAACTGATCTCCCGGTTTTATGATGTGCAGGAGGGGGAGGTGTTGATTGGCGGGATCAACGTGAATGAACTGAACTACGATACCATTCTGAAGAATATTGCCATTGTATTTCAAAAGACATTCCTTACCCGTGACAGTGTCCTAGAAAACATCCGCATGGGTTCAGACGCCAGCCTGGAGGAAGTACGGGCTGCCGCCAGGGAGGCGCAGATTGATGACTTCATCATGTCACTGCCAGATGGTTATGACACAAAGGTAGGCAGCTTCGGCTCCCGTTTCTCTGGTGGAGAAAAACAGCGGATTGCCATTGCAAGGGCAATCCTGAAAAATGCCCCCATCCTGATTCTGGACGAAGCGACAAGCGCCTCTGACCCGGAAAATCAGATGGAAATTGATAAGGCCATCCAGAACCTCTGTAAAGGCAGGACGGTCATTGTGGTAGCGCACAGGCTGAGTGCCCTAAAAATGTGCGACCGTGTGGCTGTGGTAGAGAACCATACAATTACCAATGTCGGCACCCATGATAAAGTACGGAAAGAGAACGCTTACTATCAGAAAGCATGGGAGGACTACGAAACAGCTCGGGGAATTACTTATCAACTGGAAGGAGGCGGGCAGAATGAATCCGAATAACGTATGGAAGAAGAACAGGGAGTTTTATATTGGCGTTGCCGGGACGGTTCTGGAGGGGTTGCTCTCTGGCAGTTTGTTCATGCTGCTTTATTCCGTCATGCGGTTTTTATGGGATGGTCAGTTTGACATGAATCGTGTACTGGTACTAACGGGTATTATCGCTGTCATCTTCCTGTTCCGCATTTTGATATACAGCTATGGCTATACCAAAGCACAGATCGGCGGTGCCAGAGTCAGTAAAAATATCCGCCTGTTTATGGGCGACCATCTCAAGCGTATCCCGCTTTCCCGGTTTACGAGGGGGCAGACTGGCGATTATATCAATACAATTACCAGTGATGTAAATAATTATGAAAAAATTCTGACGCATAAGATTGGGGACATTGCAAAGAATTTTGCCTTGTCGCTGATGCTGATCGTTTTTGTGATGACGATTTACTTTCCTGCCGGATTGATTCTACTGACTGCTGACTTGCTTTTGATTCCCGGATTATGGCTTTCCTTCCGGCAGGTAGCGAAATATGGAAAAAAGAAGAACGATATTTGTGCGGAGAATGTCAGCAGCATTGTGGAGTATGTATCCGGTATCCAGACTTTCCGGGCCTATGGCGTTGGCGGTCTGAAAAACAAAACCGTGATCCATGCCATGCAGGAGTTTAGCAGGATCAGCTTTGTGTATGAAGCAAAGGTTCTTCCGATTGGTGCAGGATTTGGTATTTTGAGCTGGCTGTCCTGTCCGGTTGTGATCTGGACAGCCTATGGCCCCTGGGCAGCCGGAACTTTAGATACCGTGTCCTATCTTTTGATTTGTATGCTGCCTTTGTTCTGCGCAAAGCTGGCAAATTCCATTTTTGTAGACCTCACCAGCTATAAGAATCTGATGATCTCGAAAAATAAAATCATGGCTGTGATGAAGGAACCGGAAGAAACCGGCAGCATGGAGCCGTTGCAGGCAGCCTCCCATGAGATTGTATTTGACCATGTGGACTTTTCTTATGTTCCCGGGGAACCAGTGTTAAAACAGGCTTCCTTTACTGTGCCGGATCAGAAGCTGACCGCCATTGTGGGGGATTCCGGCTCCGGCAAGTCTACTATCCTGAACCTGATTGCAAAATACTATGAAGTATCTGGCGGCACGATTTCCATAGGGGGCAGACCGATCAATCATGTGGCTGCGGAACGGGTATTAGACCAGATTTCTATGGTGGATCAGGATGTGTTCCTGTTTGATGATACAGTTCGGGAGAATATCCGCCATGCCCGCCCGGATGCTACGGACGCAGAAATTGAAGCGGTCTGCCTGGAGGCAAACTGTGACGGCTTTATCCGCAAGATGGAGAAAGGTTATGATACGCCGATTGGGGAAAATGGTAATCTCCTGTCTGGCGGTGAACGCCAGCGCCTTTCCATAGCACGTGCCATTTTGAAAAACAGCCCAATCCTGCTGCTTGACGAGGCAACGGCCTCCCTAGACATTGAGAATGAGCTGGCGGTAAAACAGGCGATTGCAAACCTGCTGAAAGAGAAAAAAACCGTGGTGATGATCGCACATACCCTGTCCATCGTAAAAAATGCCGATCAGATTCTGGTTGTTTCCGATGGTCGGATCACCGAAGCTGGTACGCACAAAGAATTGTTAGCAAAGGACGGAAGGTACGCTGCCATGTGGAATGCAGAACAGCAACTTTCGCATTTTCAATATGAACAGGTTTACAAATCTTGATGCTAACGGAAATATTCGCTGGAATAAAATAGATGTAATGTAATTAGTGAATTGAATGATAAAAAAACAGAATATAAGGATATCTGGAATATTATATTTAAAAATTGAGTAGGAGGCGGTGACTAACCGCCGTTCTCTCAGTGGACAGCCCCCAATTGGTGAACTGTCCACTTTTTTTAATAATATTCTCGTTCTTCCCACCAGTCTTTCACTTAACATCGGATTCCAATATAAATCACATTCTCAGGCAGTAACAGTACAATAAGATTTATCGGATATTTCAACAGACGCTTATAACAATCCACTGTATATTTTTAAATCTTCATCCTTAAACACATTAAAGATTACCTTTTTTATTCTGCTGTCTTTGTTAAAATACTGCTTTACAGTGTTCGTTGCAATCTCGGCAGCTCGTTGCTGTGGAAAACGAAATACACCTGTAGACAAACAACAGAATGCAATAGATTCCACACCAGTATCAGCTGCAAGCTTTAGGCACTCTGTGTAGCAGCTTGCCAACAGGTCTTCATCTTCTTTTGTGACTTTCCATTGTATAATAGGTCCTACCGTATGAAGAATATATTTTGTCGGAAGATTGTATCCCGATGTTATCTTTGCTTTGCCGGTCTCTTCTTCATGCCCCTGCTTTGCCATAATTTCATGCATTTTCAGACGAAGTTCCATTCCAGCATAAGTATGAATAAAGTTATCAATACAGGCATGCATCGGTGAAAAACAACCAAGCATCTGTGAGTTACACGCATTCACGATCGCATCACATTTCAAAGTGGTAATATCTCCCTGCCAGATATATAATCTCGAATCGGATTTTACAGGTGCAAGCGTGTCAACATCTGTGATTCCACGCTCTATATTTCTTTCTGTAAGATACTCATCCTGTATTTTCAAAAAATCATTACTGATTGGTCTTGGCGGTCTGACATTCATAAGTGAGCGGAGCAGATTTTCCTGCCCCTGCTTATCCGTAGGAATGTTCTGTCTGCCAAACGGTATTTCTTCTTTTAAAAGATACTGAATCAGATATTCTCTTCGCTCATCCTGTGTCATAATACCAGCCCCCTTATATCAGTAATTGCCTTTGCCATATCACCGCCAATACCGATTGCACGTTCCCCGAAGCTTTCCGGAACTACCGCTTCATCTATATTTAGGCGTATCAAACTATAAGACGAGTTCTCCCTCACCATCTTTTCAAAAGGGAAACGTATAATAATCGGCGTATTAAATCCAACTCCAAGTTCCAAAAGAACAACCTTTTTATCTTTATTCTGTTCCAGAAAACCCGCATACCTGTCGGCTGCCTCATGCCACGCTTCATCTTCCACAAAATAATTATCACAACGGAGATTCATAGCCATATTGCCGCCACACACCGGACATTTTGGTACAAGTTCTGATGGAATCAGGCAGTCTCTTCTTGCTTTATCCATTTTACGAAACAGGTCTTTTGCATCGTAAGTCTTTGGATGACAGGCTTTCTGGCACTGGATTTTCCCATAATCTCCCTGTGTTGCAAATATTCTTTTTTCATCGAATCCCGCTTTATAAAACTGATGATCCACATTGGTTGTAAGTACAAAATATTCTTTGTTCTTTACAATATCATAAAGCTCTGTATAAAGCGGCAATGCCGGAGGATCAAAGCGGTTCATCAATGCATGTTTTGACCAGTATCCCCACTTTGCCTCCTCAGACGGATATGGATAAAATCCGGCTGCATACATATCTGTCATGTAGTACTCGCCGTATTTTTTTATAAATTCTGCAAAATTGTCTGTAAACCTTTTACCACCATATTGGATTCCCGCAGCTGTCGATGCCCCGGCTCCTGCCCCAATTATAATACAGTCTGTATTTCTTATATTCTTTGCTGCCCTGTCAATCTGGTCTTCATATGCATCTTTTTGGAATACATAATCCCTTGCCGGAGTACTACATAAAAAGTTTCTCCAGTCAGCATGCCCTTTTCTGATTTTCTTAAAAATCATAATGAACCTCTTTTCTCAATACACTGCTTCGGACAAATTTCTGCACACCTTCTTCATCATAGTACATCATATCTATGATTCTTGTCTGAGGATGTCCATCTGAACCTATCGTTGCAACTGTTGTTGAATGAATTTCATCCACCAGAAGTTTAAGATAATCCATTTTTGTCATTTCAAAGTCTCTCCTTTCAGTATCGGTGTAAGTTTTTTATATATCATCATGGCAATTGCTCCAATCACCAAGCCTTTTAAGATATTAAACGGCAATGCATTGAATAGCACAACGTCCAGCCTGGTCTTAATAAATGGCAGAAATTCGCCAAATGATGCAATCAGCTGATCCAGCGGCATAAATGCTTCAAACAGTGGAAGTAGTATAAAATAATTTACAATCGCTGCTGCTATTCCCATAACTACACTTGAAATAACACATGCCCACATCGCCATTTTCCCTAGTCTTTTTGTATTTGTATATAAAACCGGCAGCCAGTACATAGGATGCCCCCATCAGGAAATTGGCAAGTTCACCAATTCCTCCTGTTGATGTTGACAGAAGCTGTAATATATTTTTTATCAATTCTATCATCACTCCTGTAACCGGTCCAAACGCAAACGCCCCAATCAGTGCAGGTAAATCTGACAGATCCATTCGTGCAAATGATGGACTCAAAGGAACCGGAAACTCTAAAAATGCCAACACATATGATATAGCTGCCAGTAGAGCTGTCATTGTTATCGTCCTTGTAGAAACTAAATTTTTTCTTGTTTTAATAGTTGCTGTATTGTTACTCATAAATCTCCTTTTTGTGAGATATGCCTGAATTTAAAACAGCCCGCAGGACGGATTCCCTGCGGGACTTGTTTTATCATATCTTCTCTCATCCGGACTTTACCGTCGGTTATGGAATTGCACCATATCAGCTTTTGCTCGCAGACTATACTGCCGGTCAGGAATTACACCTTGCCCCGAAGACTGTAATTTTTTCTGTTAATTATCTTTAAAATTCATAAGGTGGATTTCCAGAGAAATCTGCGATTAAACCATGCGGATTTTCAAGATAGAATACCTCAAAAATAGGATTATCTGCTGTCTGGTACTGTCCCTTAACGATAGGATTGTTCATGCATCCTTCCTTTACACTCTTGTTGTCCTCAAATACTGCTTTGCCATGAAGGCGAATCCATGCGTATTCAGGGGAAGATACTGATACTTCTACTTCAGGATTTGCTAACATATCCTTGTAAACATCCTTTGTGTTGTTAGTACAGAACCAAAGCTTTCCATCCTGCTCAAAACAGAACATGAATGGACGGCATTTTGCCTTTCCATCTCTTCCGACGGTTGCTAAATACTGAACCGGGTTTTTCTGTAAAAATTCTACTACTTTCTGCATTTTAAATTACCTCCTTGATATGCTGTAACAATGATTGTTACATCTTGTAGCTATACAATATCATCCGTTTAATGTAATGTCAATAGTTACATCAAACTTTTTGTAACTTTTTTTGTTACAACTCCTTTTGAAGATTTTACATTGATTATGAAAAACGAAAAGGCTCCGGAAATTGTGATGATATAATCACTCATCCGAAGCCTTCTGTAGGCTACTCTTTCTCTGTATACACTGCAATATCTTTTTTCACATCAGCAAGTGTCATTTCTGAAAGTTTTTCCTCCATTGCCTTCTGTACTTCTAACAGTCTCTTATCAAGAACATGGTGAATATTCTTTCCTACCGGACATTTCTGATTGGGATTCTCATGAAAATGAAACAGTTCTTCATCTGGTGCACATTCCACTGCTTTATACACATCAAGGAATGTAATCTGCTCCAATGGTCTGGTAATTGTCACACCGCCTGTCCCTCTTGCAACTTCAATAAGACCAGCAGCCTTTAATTGTTGCAATATTTTACGAACAATCACCGGATTAGTTCCAATGCTTGCTGCCATAAAATCACTAGTCATCTTCTGATCCGAAAATGTATCTATACAGGCAAACATATGGATTGCCATTGTAAATCTGCTTGAAATCTGCATTATAAACACCTCTCTTTGACAGTAATCATATCAAAAAACAGATGTAATTTCAATGGTTACATTGTTGTTGAAAACTTAATATAAATACAATCAATAGTCTGCTTTAGAAAAAACAGAAAGATACTTTACAAAATCTTCCTGTTTTCTTTTTGTTTTAGTAATATCCTCGTTCCTCCCGCCAGTCTTTCACATAACATCGGATTCCGATATAGACCACGTGCACAAGAATTAACAGTAGAATAAGGTTCATCGGAATGATTGATTTTATCCATTTTCCGAAGTAGATTGCAATAGCTGTACTCATTATCGCCATCATGATACAGATGATATCCCAGCAATATTTCCGGTAGATTTTCCCCACCTGATATCCAATCCAGACTATAAGTCGCCCCTCCTCATCGTTACAAATAGTAACAAAGAAAAAAAACAATTTTATGGTCTATCGACATCTCGCCAAATGGAATTTACCTAACGCAGCGATACCCCGAACGCCCTTAGTTCTTCTCTCTTTTTCTCGCTCTTGTTTTCAGACCCATGTGCTGTAAACACACCCATGTTTTCAAGTCCAAGATAATCCAGAAAGTCTCCTTTGAACGAGAAAAGAGCACCCTCATACATATTAGCATCTCCGGAGCTAAGTATCATGGCAACTTTTTTCAAATTCTTCGGTCCTCTCGGTATGCCGCAGAATAAAATCTGTCGATTACACATTTTAGCTGACCGGATATGCCGTGATAATAAATGGGCGATGCAATAACAAGCATTTCTGCTTCTTTCAAAAAGATTATATACTTCCCTGTGGATTTGGACTTCCATTTAATACTAATATCTTCATTTCCATCACCTTATCTTTTTATTCTTCAATCTTAGTACCAGTCATGTTTCTCATTTTTTTCCAAAGCCTCAATCTGCTCCATCTCTTCGTCAGTTAATTCAAAATCATACAACTGCGTGTTCTCCATGATGT
>ENA-OQKR01000632-OQKR01000632.1-human-gut-metagenome-genome-assembly--contig:-NODE-632-length-13473-cov-4.695264_pt1 | contig 13473 bp, 13 predicted proteins | sample MGYA00242803_ERZ504806 | MGnify/ENA primary metagenome ERZ504806 (study PRJEB26092, sample SAMD00036399) | human gut metagenome | host: Homo sapiens | study: EMG produced TPA metagenomics assembly of...
AGCCGACGATCCTAGACGGCGTGACCCCCCGATCGACGCCCGTGATGCAGGAGGACGATCTTGGTCCCCATCTTGCCGGTGCTGACGTTTGAGAGCCTAGACGAGGCCGAGGCGTTCATCACTAATCGCCCGACGCCGCTGGCCCTGTATATCTTTAGTCGGGATCGCGCGGTTCAGCAGCGCTTTGTGCGCTACGTGCCCTTTGGCGGCGGCTGCGTTAACGACACCATCATGCATCTGGCTACGAGCCATATGGGCTTTGGCGGCATGGGAGCGAGCGGTATGGGGCAGTACCATGGACGCGAGAGCTTCGATACGTTTAGCCACAAGAAGAGCATCGTGAACAAGGCAACGTGGCTGGACGTGCCATTCCGCTACGCTCCTTACGCAAGCTGGAAGCACAAGTTCGTGCGCATGTTTGTGCATTAGAATCAGATGGTGTAGCGACAAACGGTCGAAAAGGCACGGGTGGGGCGAATTTGTGTCCGCGCGAGTTCGTAGACTTCTCTGTAAGGTTAAACGCCGGTTTATCCGGCCGTTAGGGGAGTTGCTATGTACGAGCCTTCACGTGTTCTTCTGTCATTTCACATTGCAGGATTTCAATATGCCGACGGCGCTTTGGTCCTAGGTGATCTTAAAGCGGGCGATAAACTGACGCTGTGTGCCGAGCGCGATAATCCTCATGACCCCGAGGCAGTTGCGATCTACTATGGCAAGACCAAACTTGGCTACGTTCCGGGAAACGAGGTCGGCCCACTGTCCTTGATGATGTATTACGGCCACGAGGACGTATTTGAGGCCCGTGTGCAACAGGTTGCCCCCGAGCGCAGCCCGTGGCATCAGGTGCGCGTTGGGCTCTATGTGGTGGATGCTCGCTAGTCGGCAATGGAGGCTGCCATGTTTGACGACGACCTGTTCGATTTGACGGACGATCCGTTTGAGTGGGATATGCTGCTCGATGACGATGAGCTGGAGCAGGATCGCAAAAAGCAAAAGGATAAGAACACCCAGGATAAAGGTTCGAATAAAAAGGACAAGCGCCGCCGAGGTCTGTTCGGCGGGCTCTTTGGGTAACTGTCGCATCGCTGCATCTGTATACTAGGCACGTGTTAGACGCGTTGCGAAATGAGGACAGAGACGATGATGTGGTTTACCGCCGACCTGCACCTGGGCGATACGAATATCTTGCACGACATGGATCGACCGTTTGATTTGGTCGAGGAGATGAACCGCAAGGTCATCGATGCCATCAATGAGTGCGTGGCTGTGGACGACCGCCTCTATATCTTGGGAGACTTTACCTATCGTTTGCCCCTGGCGGAGGCGGTGCGCCTGCGCGAGTGCATCGAATGCCAGAATGTGACGCTCATCCGTGGTAACCATGACAGCGACTGGGAAGATCCCGACGTACCGCAGATTTGGGAAGACGTGCGCGATTACCTGGAGATTGCTCCTGGCTATGCCAAGGGCCATCGCCTGGTTTTGAGCCATTACCCCATGCTCAGCTGGAACGGCAAGGCGCGTGGCGCCATCATGCTACACGGGCATATCCACAGCAGGGGAGACCGCACCAACGTGCGCAACCGCGATCGCGAACGCCCTATCTTTCGCTACGATGTCGGTCTCGATGCCAACGAGTACAAGCCCGTAAGCCGCGATCAGATTCTTAGCTTCTTTGGGTTATAGGGCGCCAGAGCCACCACAAAGGGGACAGGCACCTTTGTGGTGGCTCTGGCGCCGTTGCCATTATGACAGCGGCGCCTTTTTTGTCCGCGCGGCGCGGTAGAGTGTAGACGGTTTAAATTTGCGTCCATCGAGGAGCTGCCATGAACGAGATCAAGTGCCCGCATTGCGGCGAAGTGTTTAAGGTCGATGCGTCCGGCTATGCAGATATCGTCAAACAGGTGCGCGATGCCGAGTTCTCGCGCGACCTGGATGAGCGCGTGAAGGCGGTCCAGCGCGAGGGTGAGCAGGCACTGGAGCTTGAGCGCTCGCGCTCGACGGCTGCTTTGCAAAAGGCAGAGTCTCAGCGCGACGCTCAGCTTGTCGAGCAGAAGAACGCTGCAGCTCAGCAGCTGGCACAAGAGGTTGCCAAGCGCGACGCTGAGCTTGCCGAGCTGCGCGCCAAGCTCGAAGGCGCTGCCGCAGAGCGCGAGAGTGCAAGTCAGCGCGCGGCGGTTGAGGCCCGTTCCGATGCTCAAAAGGAGAATGCCGAGCTTCAGCGCGAGATCGACAATTTACGTGCGCAGTTGGAGCGCAAAGATGATGAAGCCAGGCTTGCCGAGGCGGCGGCACGCAATGCTGCTCAAAACGACCTAGTCCGCGCGCGACGCTCAGATTGCCGAGCTGCAGGCCAGGATCGCCGCGGCGGACAAGGCCCAGGAGATGGCGACTTGCCGCCGCCGCGGCAGAGTCGCAGCGTGATCTCGATGCCGCTCGCAGCGAGGCCGAGCGCGCGCTTACTGACTATCGCGCGAAGGTGCAAGAGAAGTTTTCCGCCGCAAAGGCTCAGTCCGAGCAAGAGGCCGAGGGCCTGCGTGCCCAGCTGCGCGAGCAGGAACTGATGGCAAAAATGAACCTGTCAGAGGCGGTCGCCGCGGCGGAGCGAGAGCGCGATGAGGCACGTGCCAAACTGACGAGCGAGCTGGCGGTGCGCGATTCTCGCGAGGAGCAAGCCAAGGCGGCACACGAGCTCGAGCTTGCGCAGGCCAAGCGCGCGAGCGATGACCTGATTCGCTACAAGGATGAAGAGATTGAGCGCCTTAAGGACATGAAGGTTCGCCTGTCCACCAAGATGGTGGGCGAGTCGCTCGAGCAGCACTGCGAGACCGAGTTTAACCGTCTGCGCATGACGGCGTTTCCCAATGCGTACTTCGAGAAAGATAACGATGCATCCGAGGGCACCAAGGGAGACTTCATTTTCCGTGAGTGCGACGCGAGCGGCAACGAGGTCATCTCAATTATGTTCGAGATGAAAAACGAGAATGACGAGACCGCGACCAAGCATAAAAACGAGGACTTCTTTAAGAAACTCGATCACGATCGTCGCCAGAAAAGCTGTGAGTACGCGGTGCTCTGCACGCTGCTCGAGCCCGAGAGCGAGCTTTACAACGCGGGAATCGTGGACGTGAGCTATCGCTACGAGAAGATGTATGTGATCCGCCCGCAGTTCTTCATTCCCATCATTACGCTGCTGCGCAATGCCGCCATGGGTTCGCTTCGCTATAAGCAGGAGCTGGCGGAGTACAAGCAGCAGAATATCGATGTCACGAACTTCGAAGCCAAGATGGAGAAGTTCAAGAACGATTTCGGCCGCAACTACGAGATCGCGAGCCGCAAGTTCCAAACGGCAATCGATGAGATCGACAAGACGATTAGCCATCTGCAGAAAACCAAGGAGGCGTTGCTGTCCTCCGAGAACAATCTGCGCCTTGCCAACAAGAAAGCCGACGATCTTACCATTCGCAAGCTCACGTGGGGCAACAAGACCATGAAGGCGGCGTTTGACGAGGCACGCGGGGCTGCGGCAGAGACAAACGATGAGCCAGCCGAGGCGGATTCGTATGAGGTCGAGGATGCCGAGTAAGGCATAGCGGATAGTGCAAAACGGGGCCGCTGGCGATAGTGCCAACGGCCCCGTTTTATTCCGTTCCAGTATGTTTGGCTAGTTCTCGAGCAGGTCCTCGATAAAGCCGACGCGGTAGTTTTTGAAGATTACCTCGCCGCCGTCTTGCGTGGCGTCCAGATCGACATCGCCCATGATGCCAAAATCGTGGTCGCCATCCTCGTCGGCAAAGATCTGGTGCACGTGCCATACGTGCGCGGTCTTCTCGTCGGACTCATCGATGGAAAACATCGCGGCACTGCGGGCGTCTCCGTCGGTGAGAATTTCCTCATGCTGCTCATGGTAGGCATCGAGGGCCTTTTGCCAGCGGATCTCGCTCATGCCCCAGTCGTCGTCGAGTTCGCCCAGGTCGCGAATGTGCTCGCGGGCGGCAAGGGTCACGCGGCGGAAGAGTGCGTTGCGCACCAGCAGGGTGCAGCCACGGCGGTCTGCCACGACTTCATCGATGCCCTGCGGCGGTGCGGCGTCGAGTGCAGCGGGGTTGCCGGCGTTCTCCCACTCGTCCACCAGGCTCGAGTCCACCGAGCGCACCACAAAGCCCAGCCACGAGATAATGTCGCGCAGGCGTTCGTCGCGCTTCTCGATGGGCACGGTGCGGTCGAGCGAACGATAGGCCTCTGCCAGGTAGCGCAGCAAAATGCCCTCGGAGCGGGCGATGCCGAGCTTTTGAATGTAGCCCTTAAAATCGCTCGCGCTTTCCAGCATATCGCGCAGAACGCTCTTGGGAGAGAGCTGGTAGTCGTTTGCCCAGGGCACTTCCTGGCAGTACTTGTCAAAGGCGGCGTCGAGCAAATCCTCGAGCGGCTTTTCATACGTGACGTCTTGAATGCGCTCCAGACGCTCTTCATATTCGACGCCGTCAGCCTTCATTTCGGCCATCGCGCGGTCGCGCGCTGCGCGCTCCTGAGCGCGCAGCACCTGCTTGGGATCCTCGAGCGTTGCCTCGACCATCGAGATCAGGTCCATGGTATAGGTCTCGCTCTCGGGATCGAGCAGCTCCAACGCGGCAAGCAAAAACGGCGAGAGCGGCTGGTCGAGCGCAAAGTCCTCGGGCAGGTCGACCGTCAGTGCGTAGTCGATGTCCGGCGCGGCGTCAGCCGGAGCGTCGGGTGCGGGCGGCACCTCGGTGCGCACGACGACGCCGGAATCGATGAGCGTGGCGAAGATCTCGTCGGCACGAACCTCGAGCTTAGCCTTTTCCTCGGGGGTCTGCAGGCTCGTCTCGATGAGGTCGTGTACGCGGGCTCGGGCATCGCCACCCTGCTCGACCACGCTAATCACCATGGAGTGCGTGATGCGCAGGCGCGGCTTGAGTGTCTCGGGCTGCGTCTCGATCAGGCGCTCGAACGTCTGCTTGTTCCAGGTGACAAAGCCCTCGGGGGCCTTCTTCTTTTTAATCTTGCGGAGCTTTTTGGGGTCGTCGCCCGCCTTGGCCATAAGCTTGGCATTCTCGATCTCGTGCTCGGGTGCCTCGGCGATGACCATGCCCTCGGTATCGAAGCCCGAGCGGCCGGCACGACCGGCAATCTGATGGAACTCGCGGGCGCGCAGACGACGCATCTTGTAGCCATCGAACTTGGTGAGCGCGGTGAGCACCACGGTGTGGATGGGCACGTTGATACCGACGCCGAGCGTATCGGTGCCGCAGATGACGGGTAGCAGGCCCTGCTGCGCCAAGCGCTCGACCAGCAGGCGGTAGCGCGGCAACATGCCAGCATGGTGCACGCCGACGCCGCATCCGAGCAAGCGCTTGAGGATTTTGCCGAAGGCCGTCGAGAAGCTCGTGCCCTTGGCTGCCTCCTTGATGGCCTCGCGCTGCTCCTTGCTGGCAATGCCGAAGTTGGCGAGCGACTGTGCCGTCGCAAGTGCGGCATCCTGGCTAAAGTGCACGATATAGAGCGGGGCCTCGCCGCGGCGCATCGCGAGCTCGACCGTGCCTTCGAGGGAGGTCGTCACATAGCCGTAGCTCAGCGGAACAGGGCGCGGGGCATCGACGACTAGGTCGCACGTGGCACCGGTGTGCTCCTCGAGTGAGGCAGCGATGGCGGTGACATTGCCGAGCGTGGCGCTCATGAGCATAAACTGCGTGTGGGGCAGGGTGAGCAGTGGCACCTGCCAGGCCCAGCCGCGGTCGGGGTCGGCAAAGTAGTGGAACTCGTCCATGGCCACGCAGCCCACGTCGGCGTCCTCGCCCTCGCGCAGCGCATCGTTGGCAAGGATTTCGGCCGTGCAGCAGATGACGGGCGCCTTGGTGTTGATATGCGTGTCGCCGGTAATCATGCCTACGTTATCGCGGCCGAGCACCTGCACCAGGTCGAAAAACTTTTCGCTGACCAGGGCCTTGATGGGGGCCGTGTAATAACAGCGCTTGCCCTGCGCCATGCCCATAAAGAGCATGCCCAGCGCGACAAGCGACTTACCCGAGCCGGTCGGCGTGCCTAAGATGACGTGATCGCCGGCGGCCAGGTCCATGAGGGCCTCTTCCTGGTGGTCCCACAGCTCAATGCCGCGGTCGCTCGTCCATTCAAAGAAGCGTTCGAAGGACTGATCGGGCGTGAGCCACGGCTCGGGCTCGCTGCCGTCCTCGGGCTCCCACCAGGTGGGGGAGAGTGCGCCGAGCGAGCCGAACTCTGCCTCGGTTCCCGTGCCGCCCGAGAATGAGCTGGCAGCGCCGGCGCCGGAGACGGTGCTGGCGGCGGTATCTGTCGTGCTTTGCGTCATGTGGTAACTTTCTCTCGCGTTTGTCCGCCATCCATTATGGCGTAGCGTCGCATCGATGCGTTCGCAGGCAAGAAAATGCAGGAAATGGGCGTTCTGCCAGCCGTTTGGTGCAGTCGCCAGCTAAGTGAGTAGACTTTTTGCGATATCGCGAGCACATGGTTTTTACGCAAGGGCTCTACCTGCGGTTTTAGTTTTCGCCATACGGGTTGTGCTTGGTTGTTGCCAAAAAGTCTACTCACTTAGGTTTGAGGGCCGTTCGTCGGCACCTATTTGCGTTTGGTTACCGGCGCAGCGACTGTCAAAAGCCCCTAGGACTCCTGCGGCAGGCGCTTCTTGCCCTTGCGGGCGCGGTTTCTAAAGTTCTCGACGGCTTCTTCCATGCCCAGAGGCACATAGGTGAGCTCATCGAGGTTATCGGGCAGGTAGCAGGCAAGACTTTGCTCCTGCATGTGACCCGCCGTGAGCACATCGTCACTGGGATGTGCGCCGGGTGTGGCGCAAATGCCATAGACGACGGCACCCATCTCGCGCGTGCGACGCTCGTATTCGGTCTCGGGGTGCTCGGGATGGTCGCGGCGGACGTCGTCGCTTACCCAAAGCGTGTCGTAGCCGGCCGCAGCAAACTGCCCCAAGGCGTAGTCGCGCAATGGCTTACTGTCGGTTCGCAGTGTGACGGTGGCACCGGCTGAAAAGAGCGGACGGTAGAGCATCAGATGGTCGACATGGACGAGTCGCGTTTTGGCGTACTTGGCCTTGGGCTGCGGCGTGGGAAAGTTGATGGTGATGGCATCGAGCTCGCCTGCGGCAAATAGCTGCGGCAGCGATGCGGCACCTCGGGGCAGGACGAGTGCGTTGGACAGCCTCTGCTCGCAGATTTTCTGTGCGGCATAGGCGATGCAGATGGGCTCCTGGTCCATACCGATAAAGAGCGTGTTTGGCTCGTGGGCCGCGCGCTCTACAAGGTACGTTCCCTTGCCACAGCCAAGGTCCAGGTGAAGGTGTTCGAAAGGCTTGCTGCCTGCGGGCGCACAGGCCTTGCGCCAATCTCCGGCATAGGCCTCGGGGTTCGTCTCAATCGCATCGGCGTAGCGCTCCAGGCGCTCCTCGAGCACAAAGTTCTTAGGGGTGCGAACGTGAACGGCTCCCATGAGGCTCCTTGGTCATACGTATGGAACACATTGCAGGCGCGTTCCGTCAATGGGTTGGAAAAAGATGGGCATAGTTTGCCCGAACGTTGCGGTGCGGCCCGGCGGCGAGTCGTCGATGCCTACAGGCGCTTGAGGATTACATAGCGGTTGAGCTCGCCGCTGCGACCGTCGGCATGGAAACGCTCGAGCTCGCGCACGGGGACCTCGCCGCTCTTGTAGAACGTACGGACGCCGCGCACCAGGTCGGTGATCTGCTGATCGTCAAAGTGATGACAATAGCGGTAGGCGTGGCGGTCGTTTTGCCAGCCAATGAGGTGGTCGCCGGCTTCAAACTGCGCGGAATCGTAACCCTCAAACGGCGGGGTGAGCTCGGCGCGGGCTTCGGCGCGAACGGCCTTGCGCGCCATGCGCTCGTCGTTCATAAACTCCCAAAAGCTGATAGCGATGATGCCACCCGGGCGCGTTTGGCGCACCAAGGCATCAAGTACGCGTACGCGGTACTCGCACGATGGTACGTGGTGCATAAAGCCAAAGCAGACCGAGATATCGGCGAGCGGGGCATCGAAAAGCACATCGGGCGTCTCGGCGGGGTTGAGCTTCATGAGGGCGTCGAGCGCATCAAGTTCCTGGAAGTGCAGGTTGGGAATGCGCAGGGCGTGGCCGTGGGCGTCTATTGCCAGATCTTGGCACGAGTCGACACCATAGAACTCAAACGGGCAGCTGGCATCTGCCGAGGGGTTTGCGCCGTCGACGCCCTTGGCGGCAAGTGCCCCGCCGGCGGCAAAGTTCTCGAATCGCATATTGCCGCAGGCAAGGTCGAAGACGCGGACGGGATGCTCGATCGTGGCCACATCGAGCTGCTCAAGCGCGATGTCCATGGTGCGCACCCAGCCGGGCCACGGGGCCTGGCGCGTATCGGAAAAGGAGGCGGAGTGCTCGCGATAGAACGTGTTGTTGAGCTGGATGAGCGACGAGGCGAAATCGCGGTTCACGGCGCGGAACTCCCTTCGTTGGCGGTGCGGAATAAACAGTACGACCATACTACCGTTAACGCCGCAACGGGGACAACCAAGCTACGGGTCATTGCTTTGTTTGGACACATTTCCGCAGCTCATATGCACTCGCAACCGCCGGTTGTCAAAAAATCTCACTAGAATAGGTGGCGTGCTTTTGGCGGTGGCGGATAGATTTTTAACTGTGCAAGGCGCCTTAAGACAAAAACGGTCCGGCGGCACGGCTGGCATCACATAGGAGGAACCATGAATGTAGAAACTGCGCAGCGGCTCGCCGACCTTCGCCGCAGCAAAGGCTTTAGTCAAGAAGGGCTGGCACGAAAGCTGGGACTGTCGCGCCAAGCGGTCAGCAAATGGGAGCGCGCGGAGAGCTCGCCCGATACCGAGAACCTGATTTCGCTCGCCAAGCTCTATGGTGTGAGTCTGGATGAGCTGCTCAATCCGAGCGATGAGATCGAGGACGATATCGAGTTTGAGAACGAGGACCGCGCCCGTCAGCGCGAGGCCGAGGCGGCGGAGCGTGCCCGTACCCACGAGGCGGCGGCACGCGCTACCGAGGCGGCAACGCAGGCGAGTGATGCTGCGGCCAAGGCGGCGCAAGCGGCAAGCTGGAGTGCACAGGCCGCCAATGCCGCTACGGCGCAGGCGACGAGTGGCGGTGCGGTTGGCTCGACTCCGGTGAAGGGCCCGTTCCAGTCGTTCCCGTATTGGGCTGTGTGTTGGCTGCTGTTCTTTTTGCTGATGTTCCTGTTTGGTGCCGGCCCCTTTGCCGCGCTGATCTTCTTTACGATTCCCATCTATCACTGGGTGGCGCGTGCACTCGATGGTGATTGGGCGCGCGGGGATATTCAGGTTGGTTCGGCACCGGTGACGGCTAGGACTCAGGTGCAGGATGCTTCCGCTGCGGTTGATGCTGGCGTGGCTACCGCGACTACCGCTGGCCCGATCGCCAAAGAGGGTGATGAATGATGAAGCTTTCGCATGAATCCAAGGTACGCTTGAGCGTTGGCATCGGAGCGTTCGTGCTCATTGTTGGGCTTGTATTTGGCGTTTCGCGGACATTGATTCATTTTGATGGCCCGTGGGATCTCGACGATGTTGTATCCGGCCTGTCCGGTAGGGACGATGTGGTTGACGATGACGATTTTATGAACGATGGCGGCGGCTATTCCGCTCAGCCTCAGCAGCTTTCGAGTACGACTTTTGATGCCGATATGTTCCGCTACCTCGATTTCGATATCAATGCGGGTTCGGTGGACGTCAAGGTTGTTGATGGCAACAAGGCTCGCGTTATCGAGCGGGGGCGCGTTGCCAAGGGTATGGATGCCTCCAAGGCCGCGGCGCAAAACATCGCATCCGTCGAGGACTCGACGCTTAAGGTTTCCCAGTTTGGAAGTGATGACGGTAAGGCAATCGATCGCTCGGTTACGGTTGAGCTGCCGCGCCGTGTTGCCGAACATCTGAAGGGGATCAACGCGCACGTGGGCTCGGGTGATTTGCAGATTGCCGGTGTCATCTGTGATGGTTTTGACCTTTTCCTGGGTGCGGGAGATGTAGAGTTTACAGGCAGCGTGACTGATGCGCTCAGTGCTGAGGTCGGTTCGGGCGATGTGACGTTCGAGCTCTACCAGGCCCCCGCGAAGTCGATGGACGTAAGCGTGGACTCGGGCGATGTGGAGATAACGGTTCCAAACTCTACGGGCTTTAAGGCGAGCCTCACCGTGGGCAGTGGTGACTTCGAGAGCGATTTCCTTCCGCTTGGCTACGATGGCGAGACCATATTGAATCTTGAATTCGACAACGGTGATAAGTCAGCCACGTATCGTTTTAAGGTCGGTTCGGGCGACATGTCGTTTGATCCGGAGTGACATGAGGTTTTCGGAGATCGGTACATATAGGCACGCTCTTTGATGGAGGCGCCGGAGCCCGTCACGGCTCCGGCGCCTTTGCCTTTACAATGGGGGCATGGAACAGATTATCTTGAACATACTCGAGGCTCTGCGTCGCGGCGAGACCGTGGACGACAAAGCGCTCGTCAAACTGATACATGCCGAGGCGCGCCGTGAGGGTGCCGACAAACGCGATTTGGCCAAGCGCCGTCTGCTGCCGTTCTGCCAGCGGGTTAAACGTGAGGAGCCGGCTCGGTGGGCTGCGTGGAATGTCGATGCCGAGTTGGAGGGTCAACTGCTGCAGGTGTTGCGCATGAAGCCGCGTCGCACGGCTTCGGGCGTGGCGACCATTACCGTCATCACCAAGCCCTGGCCATGCTCGGGCGATTGCCTGTTTTGCCCCAACGACCTGCGCATGCCCAAGAGCTATCTGCATGCTGAGCCCGCGTGCGCCCGTGCGGAGCAAAACTGCTTCGATCCGTATCTGCAGGTGAGCGCCCGTTTGACGGCGCTTTCGCAGATGGGACATGCGACCGATAAGATCGAGCTCATTGTGCTTGGCGGTACCTGGAGCGACTATCCGGAAGGCTATCAGACATGGTTTATGTCGGAGCTCTTCCGTGCGCTCAATGACGATGCCGTCGCCGGCGTGGCGGCCAACCCCATGTTAGCGCGTCCGGGCATCAGCCGTGCCGAGGCAGGGCGCCTGCTCGATGACGCTCCCGCCGATGCGCTGCCGCCGGTGGTAGCGGAGCGTCGCGAGCGCTATCGGGCCGCCGGCATTGCGACAGACGAGGCCGAGCTCGCTGCCGGCGTTGCCGACGAGCAGGGGCGTGTGGATGCTGCCGTGGGCGGCTATAACCGCGCGGTGCGTCGTCTGTACGGCCCTGGCACGCCGTGGGGCGAGGTCGCCGAGTGGCAGACAGCAACGATGGAGGAGCTCGAGCGCCAGCAGCGCATCAACGAGACGGCGAAGCATCGCGTGGTGGGGCTCGTTATCGAGACGCGCCCCGATGCCGTAACGCCGCAGGCCCTCACGCTCATCCGCCGCCTGGGTTGCACCAAGATTCAGATGGGTATTCAGAGTCTTGACCAGCATCTACTCGATATCAACGAGCGCCGCATTTCGGTGGCGCAGATCGAGCGGGCGTTTTCGCTCGCGCGCCTGTTTGGCTTTAAGATCCACGCGCACTTTATGCTCAACTTGCTGGGCGCCACGCCTGATGGGGACAAGTGCGACTACGAGCGCTTTATGACCGAGGGCGCCTTTATGCCCGACGAGGTCAAGGTCTACCCGTGCGCGCTCATCGAGGGCTCGCGTCTGGTGGGCTGTTACGAGCGTGGCGAGTGGCGCCCCTATACCGAGGACGAGCTGCTCGATGTGTTGGCCGACGACATCGTGGTGACGCCGGCGTTCTGCCGCATCAGCCGCATGATCCGCGACTTTAGCTCCGATGACATCATGGTGGGCAACAAGAAACCCAACCTGCGCCAGCTCGTTGAGAACCGCTTGGCTGCTTGGGGTGACGGTGCGACGGTGCGTGAGATTCGCTATCGCGAGATCAGCACGGCGGGCGCCGACCTGGACGAGTTGACCCTTGACGAGGAAGTGGCGTACGAGACGCCGGTGACGCACGAGCGCTTTTTGCAGTGGGTGACACCGCAGGGCAAAATCGCGGGCTTTTTGCGCCTGTCGCTGCCCGACCGCGCGTTTGTTGCCGCGCATGCGGACGAGTTGCCGACGGTGTCGGACGAGGCGATGATTCGCGAGGTTCACGTGTATGGCATGGCGGCGCGCGTGGGCGATCAAGGCCAGGCGGCGCAGCATCACGGGTTAGGGCGTTTGCTCGTAGAACGTGCGTGCGAGATTGCCCGGGATGCGGGTTATGCGCGTATCAACGTGATTAGCGCGATTGGCACACGTGAGTACTATCGTCATCTTGGATTTTATGACCATGGCCTTTATCTGCAAAAGGAGCTCTAGATGAACAAGCCGAGTGTTTCTGCCGGCGTCGTTGCCGGCGTTGCTCTGGGGGCCGCGGCGCTTGGCGCGGCCGCTGTCGCTGTCCGTGCTGCCTGTCTGCAGGTTGCGCGAACCCGCCATGGGTTGGCGCGTGTGAAACGCGTGCACGATGAGGGAGGCGACGAAGTCCGTGTATTGGTGCAAGGCGGCGTTTACCAAAGCGCAAGCTACGTTGGCGAGCGTTGGGCGGAGCCCGTCTTTGCGTACTATCGCGCGTTTGACGACGTGTTTGAGGCTGAGGACGCAATGCGTGATGCTTACGGGCATGGTATCGACCGTATGCTCATGCTGGGCGGCGGCGGGTTTGCCTATCCCAAGTTTGCACTGATGTCGCACGAGAGCTTGCGCATGGACGTCATTGAGTACGATGCCGAGATTACGCGCCTGGCGCGCCGTTGGTTCTACCTGGACGAGCTGGAGCGCACGGTGGGCGATCGCCTGCGAGTGATTACCGCTGAGGCTCGCTCGTATCTGGGCGTGACGAGCGTGGGTCATCGTCGCTACGACGTGGTCGTGAGCGATTGCTTTGGCGGTGCCGAGCCCGTACGCGAGCTGGCGACGGTTGAGGCATTGCGTTTGGTGCGAGGCAGCCTGAACCCCGGGGGCATCTATGTTGCCAATATCGTGAGTGCGAACAGGGGGAGCGGCGTGACGTTCCTGCGCGATTGCGTTGCCGCGGCACTCGAGGTATTCGCCCACGCCTGGGTGGTCCCATGCGGCGACGCGGAGTTCGGCGGCGAGGAAAACTACCTGCTCGTCGCCAGTGACGGCGATTATGCCTTTGCCGAAGCCGTGCCCTTCGACGCCGACTTCCTCGGCACCGTCCTTCACGACAAGTAAGTCTCTCCGTCCCAAAAAGACGGGTCTTAGGCGTGGTCGCTCCAGCTGCGGACACGCTGCTTCATGCCCTCTATGTCGAGCACGCCTTCGGCAAAGCCCTTGCGCACGAGCTCTTCGGGAACAAACTCGTCGTAGCGGTCAAAATAAGGCACCTCGTCGGGATAGACGAGCTCGATGGGATCGAAGTCCTTCTCGGCCTCGGCGGCGAGCACCT
>ENA-OQKR01000638-OQKR01000638.1-human-gut-metagenome-genome-assembly--contig:-NODE-638-length-13360-cov-2.923147_pt1 | contig 13360 bp, 15 predicted proteins | sample MGYA00242803_ERZ504806 | MGnify/ENA primary metagenome ERZ504806 (study PRJEB26092, sample SAMD00036399) | human gut metagenome | host: Homo sapiens | study: EMG produced TPA metagenomics assembly of...
GTGGTAAACCTCACATATCTAGGTTTATCTTCTATATTTCGCTATCAAGCGTGGTTAAAATCGTGGTAAATACTTCTATGCGATTAGACGCTGAACCTCTGATTTTGCGGTATCTATGGACGCATGAGCATACCAGTTCATTGTGATACTGACATTTGAATGCCCCATGATATACTGTAAATCTTTCGGGTTCATGTTCTTACTTGCCAGCCTTGTGCAGAACGTATGGCGTAGCGTATGCGGTGTGATATGTGGCAAGGGATTGTCCTTGTGTTGCTTGTTGTATTTCTTTACCATACGGACAAATAAGGCGTTATAATCAATCGCAACTTTGGGCTTGCCTTTCTGATTGACAAATAGGAATTTACCTTCTGCTCATATAAAATATATCAATAGCTTTACTCGCAAACTCTGCTGTGCCAACTCCTCCAACATCATCAATATTTTCCGTAAGTTCTCCTCCACCGGCATACATTCTTCCAAGACCGCATAAAATCTTATCAGAACATGTATAAAAATGATCTGTAATGTAATCCTGAAGTTTCCTTACCTGCAACTGCACCTGTTCATCTTCTGGGTCCATTTCTTTCATTTGTCCGAATTCAACAAATAATTGCATAAACTCATTTGCAACAGTAGCTTCATCGTCTTTCGTCCAGTTCTTTGTTTTCTCTTCAAACTCCTTATACTCAGAGGTTTGTCCCCATTGTTCTTTTGCTCGTTTAGAATACTCATCAATCTTTGTTGTATCAAATACTTTAAAATCCATATATTTCACTCCTATTCCTTTTATTCCTCGAGCGAAACTAATAAGATTTTCAAGATGCTCTTTTTTCATAGTTAGCAATTCAATCTGCTGCTCTAATACTTTGTTCCTGTCAAAGTTAGGGGCATCAATTATCTTTTTAATCTCCTTAAGCGGAAATTCCAATTCTTTAAACAGTAAAATTTGTTGCAGCCTTTCCAAGGATGTATCGTCATACAACCTATAACCTGACTCTGTATATTCAATAGGTTTTAAGAGACCAATGGTATCATAATACTGCAGAGTGCGTATACTCACTCCTGTTAATTTACTTACCTCATTCACTGTCATCATTGTTATTTCCTCCTCTCGATAAACATATCGTAAACTATTACGTTGCGTAGGAGTCAATAGTTTTTCAAAGAAATTTTCAAAATTAACAGCTTGATAAATTCCAGTTTGCCGAAAATATCTTTCTAACTTTCCCTATTTTACAGGCTTTTCCAGCCTGTGCATTAGCGAAACGATATGTATTTTCCCTATTTTTGCCCTTATGAGATAATCGTAAGGGAAATAAGGGAAAGTTTATTAGTCATTGCCTGCCACTTTATCAAGTAACCTTGCAGATTCCCGCTTGGCTTTTCTTGTAGAGTGTGCATAGACATTCATGGTGGTACTGACATCTGAGTGCCCTAACAGTTCCTGCACATCCTTTGGTGCTGCTCCATTTGCCAGAAGGTTGCTTGTGTAGGTGTGTCGCAACTGGTGAAAATGAAATCCTTCAAATCCATCCAGTTTCTGAGCAATCTTCCTGCAAACAATTCCTAACGTGCTTGGCAGTTCCAAACTTCCATCCGGTCTTAAGCAGACAAAGGATATTTCCTTATAATCTTCTGGAACATTCTCTGTTCCGTCCAGATGATAGAACTCATAGTAAACTCTGTTTTTGTCTTTTACTTCTCTGTAGTAGTTTTTGTGGTAAAGTTCTCCGTACTGCATTCGGTTTTTAAGTTGTTCCTTTCGGGCATTGCGAAGAATCTCTGCCAGTGTATCTCCAAAATCAACAATCCTTACCTTTTTTCGTTTGGTTGGTCCGATGATATTCTTGTGCCTTGAACCATCATATCGGATACTGCGTCTGATTGTAAGGCACTGTTCTTCAAGATTCACATCCTGCCATGCCAGACCACAGGCTTCACCGATACGAAGTCCTGCATAATAAGCTATCTGGATTGGAAGTATTGCCGGTGGATTGTAATTCTGTAGAAATTCAATCAGTCTTTCATAATCCTCTCGTGGAATTGGCTGTATATCGCCATCCATGTCATCATCAGAAAACAGGTCAACCTCATCCGTCTGGTATTTCAGCTTAATATACTGCATCGGATTGAAAGTGATATATTGCTTTGGTGATACTGCAAATCGGAATGACTGCTGTAATACTGCCGAGAAAGAACGAATGTAATCTTTGCTATAACCTTTTCTTTCTGAACCATCTGGATAAGTGCCACCAAAGGAAAGCAGATCGAAGAAGGCTTGTAAATGCTCAGATGTTACATTTTTCAACTTTCTCTCTGAAATTGGATGCTTCTTGATGTTGGTAATGGCACCGAGGTAATTCTGGACTGTCCCATTACTGAGCGTACCGGTCTTTAATTCTTCCTCTGCCCATATATCAAGTAATTCTCCAATTGTAATATTTTCCAACTTTGCAATGAATTTCTTGCTTTCGTAATCGTCCATTGCCTGACGGAGCAGTTTTTCCGTTTCACTTTTACTTTCTGTTCCAGCGTATTCTTTCTGAACCAGATTGCCGCTTGCATCTTCTACATAGAAGCGGTAGTACCATTTCTTTCCTTTTTTCTTACAGATCCTTTTGCCATAATCGTATGTCTCCTTTCGATATTAGACAATCGGAACTGATGAAATGCTTCTTGCGTGTAGGCATCTTATGGACAAGTCCATAAGCCAATTCGCCGCTCGTCAAATCTGTAAACAGCCTGACTTGCTCGTGCTCATTGTATCATAACTCCGGTTGTCGTTCTATACCGAATCGGAATCATCATACAAAACTTCTGATAAAAGATTTTCAAGCCTTTGTTCTGCTATTTCCGGTTTCTTGGAATAGAGCCTTACAATATCTGCCATATCATTAAAGGCATTAACGGTATGGGTGATCTCCCGGAGAAACATAATCTCGTTATATTCATCATTCGATTCAAATCCCATTGCCTTTGCAATATCCGCTTCATTCGTGTTGCCCTTGTAATTCTTGCAGGCAAACTGGAATGATTCCAGAAACAGGTTATATTGCTTTAACATCAACAGCAGTAAATCTTTGGAAAAAGCATCTTCCTTTTTACTAAGGTCGAGAGGTAACTGTTTGAGAATATCGCCCATTGCATCACGAATCTGTAATTCTCTCTTATCCGTAATATCGGTTTCGTATTCATCGGTTTCCCCCTTGAGCCATTCAATAGATACATGAAGTGCTTCCGAAAGACCTTCCAGCACCATCTTTTTGGTATTGTCAATCGAACCATTCTCATAACGCAGGATTGTGGAAGCGGTAACTCCCATCTTCTCTGCGACATAAGGCTGTGTCAGATTTAATTCGAGACGGCGCTGTTTTGCCCTGCTGCCGATCAGCTTGCGTAGTTCTTTATCTTTCATGCTGATGTGCCTTCCTTTTTCGGTATGTCATTACTATACCACGCAACAAAATATATTGCAATATGCAATTTATAGAAAACGAATGAAATTTCATAATGCTTGACAAAGCAATATAAACACGCTATACTGACAGCACAAATGAAATTGCATAATGCAATTTAAAAGGAGGTGGTCATATGACACAAAGAAAGATTGCCTTATCTATTGAAGAAGCTGCTGATTATACGGGAATCGGCAGGAACACCCTGAGAAAACTGGTGGAATGGAAGAAACTTCCGGTATTAAAGGTTGGGAGAAAAGTCCTGATCAAAACGGATATGCTGGAACTTTTTATGGAAGCCAACGAGGGCAGAGACTTGAGGGATAAGGGAAATGTGAAAGCAGTCACAAGAAACGGTTCAACTTAAAAAAGCGGTTCCCGAAGAAACCGCCAAAGGTTCTATCAGACCGGAGTCATGATATACCTACACGCAAACAGATTATACCATGTACTTCGTCTGACAGACAACAGGAAACTTATGTTTGGAAGAAAAGAAAGGACGATGATATTTATGGCAAGATCAACAAAGAGTTATGAGGAGCGTATGCTCCAGTTGGAAAAGAAGAACAGGAAAGCCTTGAGAAAGCAAAACAGTATGCAGCACAGAAACGGGAACTGAAGAAACGTCAGAAAGATGTGGAAACTAAAAAGCGGACACACAGGCTCTGCCAGATTGGTGGTGCGGTGGAATCGGTGCTGGGTTCTGCGATTGAGGAAGATGATATCCCAAAGCTGATCGGCTTCTTAAAAAGGCAGGAAGCAAATGGGAAATTCTTCTCAAAGGCAATGCAGAAAGAGCCAGTTGCGAATACGGAGGAAGTGTAATGCCGGAGGGAGTGGATTTTCCATTCCCTTCATTGCTTTTTCATGAAGGGCGCACTTATGGACAACCAGAGGTCGTCCCAATAAGTTTGCCACAAGTGGCAACCGGTCTGCGCTCACGCTTGCCGGGCTCGTTCCGTCGGCGGGGCTTTCAGCCAGACCTGCTCATGCCGCAGGAGGCACTCTTCGCCAGAGGGGCGCATTCCATGCAGGCTGCTATGCGCAGGGCACTCTTACGCAGAGGGCGTTCCGGCAGATACCATTTTCTTTTTGGGAAAACGTTACCTGCCGGAAATCAAAGCCGGATACGGCAGAAAGGGGGAAACGGAGCATGGCGATTTTTCATTATACAGTAAAGATTGTTGGACGCAGCAAAGGGAAATCCATCATATCAGCATCTGCGTATCTCAATGGTGATGTGATGAAAAATGAAGAAACAGGCAGGATCAGCTACTACACTGCCAAAAAAGAAGTCGTTTATACCAGCCTGTTGATGTGTGAAAATGCACCACAGGAATGGCTGAACGTACCTGCTGAAAATATCAGACGGTTTCAGAAATCTGCCCGATATAAAAGAGCAGATAACAAAGATGCTGCACTGGGAAAATTTAAACTTACTTTTCAGAAACAGCGTTTATGGAATGAAGTTTTGAAGATTGAGAAGACCTCGGATGCACAACTCGGCAGGTCATTTGAATTTTCGCTTCCGAAAGAATGGAGCCGACAGGAACAGATTGATTATATAACTGAATATATTCAAAAGACCTTTGTAGATAAGGGAATGTGTGCGGACTGGAGTATCCACGATAAAGGAGATGGAAATCCCCATGTGCATTTACTTGTGACGATGCGACCATTCAATCCAGACCACTCATGGGGGAACAAAGAAATCAAGGATTGGGAGTTTGTCAGAGATGAAAATGGAAATATTGTGGTGGATGAATCCCATCCGGACTGGTGGCAGGATAAAAAGAACCCTGACCGTCATGGAATCCGAATCCCCGTACTTGATGAAAATGGAGTCCAGAAAGTCGGGACAAGGAACCGCAAACAGTGGAAACGTGTATTAACCGATGCTACCGGGTGGAACAATCCGAAAAATTGTGAGCTATGGCGGAGCGAATGGGCAAACGTCTGTAATGCACATTTGAAAACGGAAAATCACATTGACCACCGTTCTTATGCAAGGCAGGGAAAATTAGAGATACCGACGATCCATGAGGGCGCAGATGCCAGAAAAATTGACGAGAAATTTCAAAACGGACAGACATCCTCTACTTCATGGAAAGTAGAGGAAAACCAGATCATAAAAAGACAAAATGCACTGCTGGATAAAATACAGATTTCTTTTGGAAAAGTATCCAGTGCATTAACACAATGGAAGGAGCGATTGCGTGACATTAGAAGAAAGCCGGGAAGTCATTCCCATGATGGAGACAATGATAAACCAGATCGAGGAACAGCAGAATCTTATGGCAGAGATGGTACAGGAATTGCAGGAACGGGACAGGCAGCTCCTGTCTTTTCAGGAGCAGAACCAGAGTTTAAAAAGCTTAAACAGCGAATTATACCAGGCTGCTAAATCTTTTAGCCAGATACAGAAGAAACTGCTCTCACAGATCGAGCAACAGAAAACCAGAATCGAACAGTTGGAAAACGAGAATCAGCAATGGCAGGAATTAACGCAGAAGCTGAACAACGAGAACAGCTTATTGCAGAAACAGAACAGCGAATTGCTGACCTTAAACAGCAGATAGAGAAAGCGAGGGAGATCGATGAGCGAATGCAGAAACTTAGAGAACGTCGGGCAGGTGGAAGAACTTCTGCTGATGACCGAACAGATGCAGGACGAACTGGATCAGAAAGACCAGACAATCCAGGAACTAAACAGGCAGCTAAGCGAATCGCTGACCTTGAACGAGAAATTGAACAGCGAAAACAGAGCCGAGAATATCGAAGCATTGCGGACAAGATTAAGGCAAACAGAGGAACGATTGACCAGCGAGACAGACAGCAGGAAAAGAGCCGACGCAGAAGCCGTGGCATGGAAATTTAAGTATGAAAAAGCAGAGCAGGAAAAACTTTATGCACAGACACACCAAAAGACGGTAGAGGTAGCTGTTGAGAAAAAAGTGCCTTATGAGAAATGTGAAAAATGTGACCGTACTGCTTACCGGAAAGCAAAAGAAAAATGCGATAGCCGTAAAAGCCAGTTAGAAAAGAAATATAAAAATATGACGATTGGTTATGAAAGTATCTTGTTTCTACTGGCATGGTACAGCATAACAACAACACTGTTTACTGCGATTCTTTCGCCGGTTTTCCTTAACGACTGTATCGTCTTTTTCGGTGCGTTAGGAAAAGGAATGGGAAGTTTATTTCGGGAGTTTGTGACAGGTGCAGACTCTTTCGGACAATTAAGCAGTGGAATACCTAACAGTATTCTTTCCGGGATTGTGTACTGGCTGATTGCCGGTACTGTCATGGCAATTTTATTCGTAATAACCGGGTGGCTGATAATCGGGATTGGTTATCAGGTAGGAAAAATCTACCGGAAATATTGTTGGGATATCATCAGTATCGTGGTAGCGATAACGAGTACAGCTGTTGTAATTTACTTTGGAGAATGGATTAAAAACGCTAATCCGATAAATCTTATTGTATTGCTATTACTGTCGCATATTATTTATATTGGAATCAGATGTTATGTGAAAGACTGGATGGAAGAACGAGGATATTATTAAAAGAGGACAGGGAAATTTCATAATCTTCCTGTCCTTAGTAAGGGACTATTGATTGTTTATATAAAGAAAAAGTATATAAATAAATCTTGACAATTAGTACGAACTCGGACTATACTATAAAAGTCCGGATTCGTACTAATTTAAGGAGAAAAAAGATGAGAAAAGATAATAATATGATAATACAGTTGCAACGATATTATGCTTTATGGAAAGAATGTACAGCAATGTATGAGGAATGGTCAAAGGATCAGGGACTGTCTTCAAATGGAGTTTTTGCTTTGTATTCATTTTATGAAAGTAATGGAAGATGCACGCAGAAAATGATAAGTGAAAAATGGAATATACCTAAGCAAACGGTAAATACGATACTAAAAGATTTTCAGAAAAAAGGATACATCAATATGGTATCTGATGATTCAGACAAGAGAAATAAGCTGATATGCCTCACAGAATCAGGAATGGAATATACGAAAGATATCATAGAAAAACTGCACTCAAAAGAAATATATGTAATCGAAAAAATGGGATTAGAGAATATAGAAAGTCTTAATGATAATACAGAGCTGTTTATCAGACTTTTCAAGGAAGGAGATTGTAAGAAAAATGAATCATAAATCATTATTTTTTAAATATGTTATTCCATCTATTATAGCATTTGCATTATCAGGAATATATGCGATAGTGGATGGATATTTTGTAGGCAATACCATAGGAGATGCTGGACTTTCGGCTATTAATATTGCATATCCGATTGTGGCTTTGATTCAGGCTCTTGGAACAGGAATTGGTATGGGAGGAGCTGTTTATTACTCAATTAATGCAGCAGAAAAGAAGGAAAACGGGCAGAAGAATTTATTGCTACAAGCTGGTGGCTTCTTGTAATAGTAAGTGTTATCAGTACCATAATTATTTACTCCTTTTCGTCTAAAATTTTAGGATTGCTTGGAGCAGATGGAATTATATTAACAAATGCGACAGATTATATCAAAATTATAGCACTTGGAGCAATATTGCAGATTCTTGGAACTGGAATGATGCCATTCATTAGAAATTATGGAAACTCTTTCTGGTCAATGTTTGCGATGGTTGGTGGATTCATAACCAATATTGTTCTGGATTTTATCTTTGTATGGATATATGAAATGGGCATGAAAGGTGCAGCCACAGCTACAATAGCCGGACAGGGTGTGACTGCAGCAATTGCAATCATATACGCATTATATAATAAAAAGTTTTATGTGTATGTATCCTTAAAAAAATGTAAAAGAAATGTGTGGCGCTATATTCAGAGTAGGTCTTGCACCATTTGGGCTAGCATTGACTCCTAATATTTCATTGGTGTTTATAAACCGATTCTCCGCTTCTTATGGGGGAGAAAAAGCTATTGCAACTTATGCATGTGTATCCTATATTATCTGTATCATATATCTCATATTGCAGGGCGTAGGTGATGGAAGTCAACCTTTAATGAGCCGTTTTTATGGTGAGAAGGATCAAGAAAGCCTGAGAGGAGTTCAGAGAATGGCATACATTTTTGCAATAATTCTTGCTGTTTGTGGTGGAATTATCATGTATGTAAACAGAGCAAATATTGGAGGGGTTTTCGGAGCTTCTTATGAAGTAAGTATTGAGATTTCTAAAATTGTACCTATATTTTTAGTGTCATTACCATTTGTTGCGATTACCAGAATAGCGACAGCTGGATTTTATGCTACTGAAAAAAGTGGATTGTCATACATTCTTACATTCATTGAACCAGTATTGATGCTGATATTTATGCTTGTTTTACCACCTTTATTTGGTGGACAGATTATGATATGGTGGAGTACGGTATTGGCACGTGTTTTTTCAGCGATTCTGGCATTCATACTAATAAAATATTGCGAAAAGGGAGATTTGCAATATGGAATACAGAAAATTTAACAATCAGATAGTAGCAAGAATAATCTAGGTTTATCTATTGTATTTTTAAGGACAGCCTCATAGCAATAGGGCTGTCCTTTTAAAATTATGAAGCTAATTTTTAATAAATTCTAGTAGATTTTGATTGGAATAATCATAACTCTAATGAATCTTCAGCATCTACCCACATCTGTAAATTCCCATCAAGATATAACCTTGCATATTCTAATGGCTCATCGATTGCAAGCGATGTCAAAGCACAATCAGATCCAGGTGTGGTTCTTAAATTTTTTTCTGCTTCCCAACAATCAATACGGAGTATATAGCCCGTATTAGTATATACATCAATGCTGTTGCACTGAGGATTGTATTTTGCAAATATTGTTCTCATCGTATCCCATCTCCTTATCATTTAATCAATCATTAGTAGCAAAAAATTAAGAAGCATTTCAATCAATTCACCATGTCTACTTTTATTTTGTGTTATACTGTCTTATAGTATTTTTCTTGTCCCTTTGTATTTTGCCCTTATCAGAGTGCATAAACACTGATGGGACGATATAACACAAGGGAAATAATAAGGGAAAGCTACACCTGCGACAAATCCAGTGTTTTCAAGGGGGTGCGAAGAATTTAATAATAAAATATAACAGTTATTAAATTTCTTAAAACAGGTGAAATCTCAATCGGAAGTTGTAGGGAGGTATCGTGATGAAACGAATGATCGCAATTTTACTTATCTCAATCAATATAATTTCTTTGACTGCCTGTACGCAGAAGGCAGGGGAAAATGAAAAATATCAAGTTGTTGCTGCTGAGTATCCGAGTATGGCAAAGTATCCAGATGAAAGTAAATATACGAAATTAAATGGGGACTTTGACAGTGATGGTTTTGATAAGGTTTACGATGCATGGTGGGCCGATCGCAAAAAACAGATGAATCAACCGGATGGTTATAGAGATGGTCTGGATAGCTATCTGTCCACGCTTGTGCTACAGCTGCTCAGTGAAACCGGTGGAGAAAACAAAGCTTGTTCTCCGATTAATATTTATATGGCTCTTGCCATGCTGGCGGAGGTGACCGATGGTAATAGCCGAAGCCAGATTCTGAACCTGCTTGATTGCAATGATATAAACTCTCTTCATGAGAAGGCGTCTGCAGCCTGGAATGCAAATTACTGTGATGACGGTGCCGTAACCAGCATTCTCGCAAATTCTCTGTGGATGAACGATCAAATCAAATTTAAGCAGAATACTTTGGATTCGCTGGCAAAATATTATTATGCATCCTCCTTCCGGGGAGAAATGGGATCTGCCGCTTATGATAAGGCACTTCAGGAGTGGATGAATCAACAGACTGGTGGACTTCTGGAAGAACAGGCCTCGAAATTGTCGATGGATCCGGAGACCATCCTTGCCCTGGCTTCTACCATTTATTTCCGCGCAAAATGGGATGGAGAGTTTTCTGAAAGTAATACAAAGCCGGATACATTTCATGCTGACAATGGTGATGTGACTTGTGATTTCATGCACCAGAGCAATACAAATACGTATTATTGGAGCGAGCGCTTTTCAGCAGCAGCCAAAAAGCTGGAAGGCAGCGGATATATGTGGTTTATACGGCCGGATGAGGGCATAACACCGGAGGAACTGCTTGCCGATGAGCATACCATGGAATTTCTTCTCAGCAGCGGTGAGAAAGCCGAAAGCAAATTTTTGATGGTGAATTTAGCAGTTCCTAAGTTTGATGTGGCATCCGATATGGAGCTGAAAAAGGATTTGATGAACCTTGGTATTACGGATATCTTTGACCCGGAAACCGCTGATTTTTCTCCTATGACCGATGATACAGCGGCATATCTTTCTCAGGCTAAGCATGCGGTGCGTGTTGCGGTTGATGAGGAAGGAGTTACGGCTGCGGCCTACACAGTGATGATGACAGCAGGTGCGTGCGCTCCGCCGGAGGAAGAGGTTGATTTCATTTTAAACCGACCGTTTATATTTGCTATCACAGGGACAGACGGATTGCCGCTGTTTGTGGGAATTGTTCATCAGCCGCAGGTGTAGTCTAGGTGGTTTCAAGAAAATTCTTCTTGTCCGAAGGGCAAGAAGGGGAGCTTCAGACCTTTGTACAGGAAGATATGCTTATAGATGGAGAACTGGCAATGGACGATAGGGGACATTTCTTGATACAAGCTGTTTGTGGAGACGATGCCTATGTATTATTTGACGAAATTGGAAAGGGATGTGCTGCTATGCTGAGAAAGTTGAATTGTTTTTTAAACATCGTTATTGGTTCATTTATAGGAGTTTTCATTGGGTTCGGAATTTATAAGTTTTGGCATTTTAAAATCTATCCAAATTTATATGCCATGCAGTCTGCACCGTGGTACACAGAGTTGCTGTTGGATGGTGTCTTGGTGACAGTTTTTGTGATTGTATGTATTACCCTAAAGCTGATTATTTTGAGGAAGTTAAATCCATAAATTCAAGTTTGTTGAATTAAAAATGAAATAAAGTTCCAGTAATCATAGAGTGTATGGATTCAATTCCATGATATGAAAGAAAAAGGGTGAGTGTCGTCCAGTGGACGACGTGCTACGAACCGACCGAGCCGGAAGGCGAGACTGAGCAAGGGTGAATTCAATTCGGTTGCCCAGGCAAATGGTGGACTGGAAAACCCGCAGGTGATTAAGACACCGGTGGTTCGTAATGGAAAACAATCCACTCTTGGATATCAGCCGGATGTCTGGAAAGCGTGGAAGATAGATAAAACATTCTAAATAATGAAAATGCAATGGTAGCTTCTTTTTTCGAGAAGAAGTTAATCGAGAGATATTTAAGGATTTTATTCTTGATTTACAAGCGATAAGCGTTGAAAAAATGATTGTGGAATAATATCCTGCTGTGATATGATGAAGTAAATAATTTGATTGGTATATTCGGATTTTTGGGAAGAGAATGAAAAGTGGATAAACTTTAAAATAAAACAAAAAACGTAAAGTCATTTAAGACTTTTTAAGCATGAGGGAACCGTATGGATGATTTCAAAAAACTCACAGAGCAACTTATGAAAATATATAGTAATGCTGAATCAGTAAATGATTTAGGTATAGAGAATTATTTTGATGAAAATATCAGTCTGATTGGAACTGGGAAACACGAGATTTTCAGGAACCTGCATGAGTTTTTAGAATCATTTGAATTTGATGTAAAACAAAGAGGCAAAATCAGAATTGAAGTACAAAATTTACATCAGGAAGAAGAACAGCTTGATGATGATCATGTTCTTGCTCATGGAACAGTAGATTTTATTGGTCTGTTTAAGGACGGTTCGATTTGTTTTAAAATGGAGACAAGATTTACGATTATCTATAGGTGGATAAATGGAAAATGGCTGGTTCAGCATCTGCATCAGTCAACACCGGATTTGGAACAGAGGGACGGTGAAGAGTTCCCTGTTACATTGGGAAAGCAGGTGAAGAAAACTCGACAGGCGTTTCATGCATTAGGTACTGCCTATTATTATATCTCAAGGTTGAATCTGAAAACAAAGAAGGTCGAACTTGTCAAAAGATCCCGAAAGATGGATTGGGATATTAAAGATAATACTGCAGATTGGGATCCTCAGTTCGAGGTTATCGAAGGTATTATAGCAGAACCGTTTGTACAGAAGTATATAGATTTTTTTGATATACAAACCATGGCGGCACGGCTTCATAATAAAGAATCTATGTCTTCCGAATTCAAAAAGAAGAATGGATCATGGTTTCTTTCCATGGTTGTTCCTCAGAGTTATGACAAAAATGGAAATGTTACATCCGTGCTGATTGCAAATCGAGATGTGACAGATGAAAAAATGCGGGAATTAAAACAAGAAGAGGAATTGCGGGAAGCTAAATTAAAAGCAGAATGTGCAAATAAAGCAAAATCGTCATTCCTGTTCAATATGTCTCATGACATCAGAACTCCTATGAATGCAATCATTGGATATGCAGAGCTGGCGTCCAGACATTTGATAGAAACAGAAAAACTTAGCAGATACCTTGAAAAAATTCGAATATGCGGAAAAGAACTTTTGTCGATGCTTAGTAATGTTCTGGATCTTGCAAGGATTGAAAATAATAAGGTCGAAATGGAATATGTTGTTTCAGATGTCCATGAGAACTTTGAAAATTGTGTCACTATGTTCCAACAACAGGCAGAAAGTAAAAATCAGACGCTCTCTCTGACGGAACAGATTATGTATCCGTATGTATATATGGATGCACCGCACCTGTCAGAAGTCTGTTTCAATATTATAAGTAATGCGATAAAGTATACAAATACAGAGGTGCAATATCCTGTAGAGTGGTACAGAAACCCTAGTGAAAAAGAAGACTAGGTGCGAAATATAGATACATTACCATTACCGATAATGGAATTGGTATGTAC
>ENA-OQKR01000640-OQKR01000640.1-human-gut-metagenome-genome-assembly--contig:-NODE-640-length-13307-cov-2.770713_pt1 | contig 13307 bp, 16 predicted proteins | sample MGYA00242803_ERZ504806 | MGnify/ENA primary metagenome ERZ504806 (study PRJEB26092, sample SAMD00036399) | human gut metagenome | host: Homo sapiens | study: EMG produced TPA metagenomics assembly of...
GTATCCGTGAGAAATTGAGTGTATTCGGTGACGATTACGATACTCCTGACGGTTCCTGTATCCGCGATTTCATCAATGTGGTGGATTTGGCAAAGGCTCATGTTGTAGCTATCCGCCGTATTCTGGAGAAGAAACAGAAGGAAAAAGTGGAAGTGTTCAATATCGGTACCGGACGCGGTCTTTCCGTATTGGAATTGATCAATGCGTTTGAAAAGGCAACCGGTGTGAAGCTGAACTACCAGATTGTAGGTCGCCGTGCCGGAGACATAGTAAAGGTGTGGGCCGATCCGAAACTGGCAAACGAAGAGCTGGGCTGGAAAGCGGAAGTAGGTATTGAAGATACTTTACGCTCCGCATGGAACTGGCAGTTGAAGCTTCGTGAGAGAGGCATTCAATAAGAATAATGATTTTAAACTTTTTAACATACAGAAAATAAACAAATGCTTCCCCGCATTTGTTTATTACATGCAAATCGGCCTGATGCTGCTTATGTATATGTGAATATCCGTAATTAGTACATATGCCTCCCCGGCATAGACAGGTAAGATTGCATAGTAGTTTTGTCGTGTTTTATTTTGTGTTTGTGTTGTGAATAAGCCTTGTCGCGAGACAGGGCTTATTTTTTAGGAGAATACGGATGGCTTTTTATGATTAGGTGCATTACCGATTGTTAACCAACGTTATTATGTGTGGAACAAATTGTTCCCATTGTAGTATTAATCGTTCAAAATAGTGTAATTTATAGAAAAAATGCTTTTAAGGAGAACAATTAGACGTGATTTGTTTATACATTTGCGAAGTTGTTTATGTAACTATTTTGAATGAACAAACAGTCTGGCGCGAATGTTAGTAGAGCAAGTGAATTTGGACGATGAAAGACGCGACATGACTGATGGAAGATTCCATGCAGCGACTTACAATTTTACTGGAAATAATTAGGAAAATAGAATATAAAAAGATTGCTTATGTCACAGATTGTTGGACATATCTCTCAGGTTATCGGACCTGTTGTAGACGTCTATTTTGAAGGAACAGAGGCAGAACTGATGCTGCCAAGCATTCACGACGCACTGGAAATAAGAAAGAATCACGGTAAAAGGCTGATTGTGGAAGTACAGCAGCACATTGGTGAAAACACCGTAAGAACCGTAGCTATGGATAGTACGGATGGTCTGCAGAGAGGCATGAAAGTTTACCCGTTGGGCGGACCGATCACTATGCCGATAGGAGAACAAATCAAAGGCCGTCTGATGAATGTCGTAGGAGACTCTATCGACGGAATGAAAGAACTGGACCGTACTGGTGCTTATCCTATCCATCGCGAACCCCCTAAATTTGAAGATTTGACTACCGTACAAGAGGTACTCTATACGGGTATCAAGGTTATCGACCTGCTGGAGCCATACAGTAAGGGCGGTAAGATTGGTCTGTTCGGTGGTGCGGGTGTAGGCAAGACTGTACTCATCCAGGAGTTAATCAATAATATCGCCAAGAAGCAGAACGGTTTTTCCGTGTTTGCCGGAGTGGGAGAGCGTACCCGTGAAGGTAACGACCTGCTGAGGGAGATGATTGAATCCGGTGTAATCCGCTATGGCGAAGAGTTTAAGAAAGGAATGGAAGAAGGTCATTGGGATCTTTCCAAAGTGGACTATGACGAAGTGGCCAAATCGCAGGTATCCCTGATATTCGGTCAGATGAACGAGCCACCGGGTGCGCGTCAGTCGGTTGCGTTGTCCGGTTTGACGGTAGCCGAATCTTTCCGTGACATGGGGTCTGAAACGAACGGTCCGCGCGATATATTGTTCTTCATTGATAATATATTCCGTTTCACCCAGGCCGGTTCCGAGGTGTCTGCCCTGTTGGGACGTATGCCTTCGGCCGTAGGTTATCAGCCTACACTTGCAACGGAAATGGGTGCTATGCAGGAACGCATTACTTCTACACGCAACGGTTCCATCACTTCCGTACAGGCAGTATATGTTCCTGCCGATGACCTGACCGACCCTGCACCCGCCACTACTTTTACGCACTTGGATGCAACAACGGTATTGAGCCGTAAGATTACCGAACTTGGCATCTATCCGGCTGTCGACCCGTTGGAGTCCACCTCTCGTATTCTCGACCCGCATATCGTAGGTCAGGAGCATTACGAAGTAGCCCAGCGCGTAAAGCAGATTCTCCAACGCAACAAGGAGTTGCAGGATATTATCTCTATCCTCGGTATGGAAGAACTTTCGGATGCCGACCGCACATTGGTAAATCGTGCCCGCCGTGTACAACGTTTCTTGTCACAGCCTTTTGCTGTGGCCGAACAGTTCACCGGAGTTCCCGGTACAATGGTCTCTATAGAAGATACCATTAAAGGGTTTAAGATGATTCTGGACGGTGAAGTCGATTATCTGCCCGAACCGGCTTTCCTGAATGTCGGCACTATCGAGGAAGCAATAGAGAAAGGAAAGAAATTGCTGGAACAGGCAAAGAAATAAAAATTCAGTAGACTATAAAGATGAAAGGACTGCATTTGGATATTGTATCGCCGGAAAAGGAAATCTTCACAGGCGAAGTAGATAGTGTAACATTGCCGGGTACGCTTGGCTCGTTTACTATTCTGGTGCAACATGCACCCATTGTATCGTCGTTGAAAGCAGGTACGCTGGCTTATGTAACGAAAGACGGCGAAGAACGTGCACTGGATATTCATGGCGGTTTTGTAGAGATGAACAGCAACAGAGTTTCGGTTTGTATAGACTGACTCTTTTTGATTACCAACCTTAAATCGGATTGATGTGAGTATAACAAAACGGAACTATTTGTGGCAAGTGGCGCTTCTAACGGTATTGGTGGGCGGCATAGGCGGATGGGTTTATTATTCGGTATTCCCGCATTACTATTTCGGCGGTTATCCGCTGATACCTGCCTTCTTCCTTGTTTTCGGCGTGTTTATGATAAACATGGTTGAAAGCTGCCGTTACCGGATGCCGGGGCGGATGTTGCAGATATATCTGCTGATGCGTGTTATGCGGATGCTTGCATCTATTATTGTGATGCTGGTGTATTGCGTTGCAGTGCGTGAGGAAGCAAAAGAGTTCCTGTTGACGTTCATCGCTAACTATCTGATATATTTGACTTATGACTCCTGGTTTTTCTTCACTTTTGAAATGAACCGGAAGCTGAAAAAGAAAAAGAGACAAGAAAATGAAACAATTGCGTAACATACTAACCGGAGTATTGCTGGCATGTGGGTTGTCATTACCTGCCGTTTCTATGCAGGCCGACAGTATTCCCGCAGCGCAAAACGGCCTTGTGGCCGAACTCGACAGCATGGCCCAACGTGACGATGTGACTCCTGCCGAGCAAGAGGAGAATACGGTAGACGTAAAGGAAATCGTGTTCGGGCATATCGGCGATTCGTACGAATGGCACATCACCGATTTCGGAGAAACGAAGGTTATCATTCCGTTGCCCGTCATTGTATATAGCGGCACAACGGGGTGGCACGTATTCCTTTCTTCCCGTCTGGAGGAGAACGGAGGCAGTTACGAGGGACTTTCCATTGCTCCGGAAGGCAGCAAGTACGAAGGAAAACTGGTGGAGCACGATGCAGCAGGCAATGAGGTGCGCCCGTGGGATATATCCATTACGAAGGTTACGCTGGCATTGCTCATCAACAGTGTATTATTGATAGTCATTGTACTGAGCGTTGCCCGCTGGTATCGCAGGCATCCTCAGGACAGTGCGGCTCCGGGCGGTTTCGTCGGGTTTATGGAGATGTTCATTATGATGGTGAATGATGATGTCATAAAGAGCTGTGTAGGACCGAAGTACCGTAAGTTTGCCCCTTACTTGCTTACTGCATTCTTCTTTATCTTCATAAACAACCTTATGGGATTGATTCCGGTATTTCCGGGCGGGCAAATGTCACCGGTAACATTGCAATTACAATGGTGCTGGCCGTGTGCACATTCCTTGCCGTTAATATTTTCGGAACCAAGACATATTGGAAAGATATTTTCTGGCCCGATGTGCCCTGGTGGTTGAAAGTGCCTGTGCCCATGATGCCGTTTATCGAGTTCTTCGGAATCTTTACGAAGCCGTTTGCCTTGATGATACGTCTTTTTGCCAATATGCTGGCAGGACACATGGCAATGCTGGTGCTTACGTGCCTGATATTCATATCGGCAAGTATGGGACCTGCCTTGAACGGTTCGCTGACGGTAGCTTCAGTGCTGTTCAATATCTTTATGAACGGATTGGAATTGCTGGTGGCCTTTATCCAGGCGTATGTATTTACCATGCTGTCGGCGGTGTTTATCGGTCTGGCACAGGAAGAGCACACGGAGAAAGCCGGTGAGAAGAAGGCGGTAAAATGAGAAACTGATAAGATTATCTGGAATATAAACATTAATAAAATAACAATTTAAAATTTGAAAGTTATGTTACTATCTGTATTATTGCAAGCTGCTGCGGCAGGTGTTGGAGTTAGTAAATTGGGCGCTGCCCTGGGTGCTGGTTTGGCTGTTATCGGTGCAGGTATGGGTATTGGCAAGATTGGTAGTTCTGCCATGGAAGCCATTGCACGCCAGCCGGAAGCATCGGGAGATATTCGTATGAACATGATTATTGCCGCCGCCTTGATTGAAGGTGTTGCATTGTTGGCGGTTGTTGTGTGTCTGTTGGTATTCTTCTTATAAAAAAAACTAAATTATGTCATTGTTATTACCTGATAGTGGTCTGCTGTTCTGGATGCTCCTTTCATTCGGCGTTGGTTTTTGTGGTACTGGCCAAATACGGCTTTCCCGTCATTACGAAAATGGTGGAAGAGCGTAGGGCCTACATAGACCAGTCGCTGGAAGTGGCACGTCAGGCAAACGCCCAGCTCGCCAAACTGAAAGAGGAGAGTGAAGCGCTGATTGCTGCCGCGAACAAGGAGCAGGGACGCATCATGCGGGAAGCAATGCACGAGCGTGACAAGATTATTGTCGAAGCGCGTAAACATGCGGAAGCCGTTGCGCAGAAGGAACTGGATGATGTAAAACAGCAGATTCAGCAAGAGAAGGAAGAAGCTATCCGTGATATCCGCCGTCAGGTTGCTGTACTATCGGTAGATATTGCGGAGAAGATAATCCGTCATAATCTGGACAAAGAGCAAGACCAGATGGAAATGATTGACCGTATGCTGGACGAAATGCTGACGGCCAATCGCTAATCATTAATCTTTGGAAAAATGGATATAGGAATTGTTTCGATGCGGTATGCAAAGGCTCTCATGGAGTATGCCAAGAGCACGGGTACGGAAGACAGGCTGTATACGGAAATGCGCACGTTGAGCAGGAGTTTCGAGAAGCATCCTGATTTGCGTGCGGCATTGGAGAACCCTGTACTGCCGGTACAGGAGAAATTCTCGCTTATCTGTACCGCAGCAGTGGGGGATGCTCCTGCCGGACAGGATTGTCCCGTTTCGTTACGCTGATATTAAAAAACAGGCGTGAGGCATTTCTGCAATATATCTGTTTGAGCTATCTGGACTTATACAGAAAGAGCAGACATATCGGTGTAGCGAAACTGACGACTGCCGTACCCGTAAGTCGTGAGATTTGGGAACGCATCCGAAATAGCGCTTCCCATCTGTTGCATGCCAAAATGGAGTTACAGACCGATGTTGACCCTTCCATCGAAGGCGGATTTATATTCGACATCAACGATTTCCGTCTGGATGCCAGTATTGCTACCCAGCTAAAGAGAGTGAAACAGCAGTTCATTGATAAGAACAGAAGAATTGTATAACAGTGGTTAGTGATATAACCGAATACCGATCATTAATCACTAAACATTAATTGCTAAATAAAATGTTGTCTGAAAATATAAAAGTAAGCGAAGTCTCCGATATTCTGCGCAAACAGTTGGAAGGCATCGACACCCGCGTGCAACTGGACGAAATCGGTACGGTGCTGCAAGTCAGCGATGGCGTGGCGCGTATCTACGGATTGCGTAATGCCGAAGCAAACGAGTTGCTGGAGTTTGACAACGGTATCAAAGCCATCGTGATGAACCTTGAAGAAGATAACGTAGGTGCTGTGTTGTTAGGCCCTACGGATAAAATCAAGGAAGGCTTCGTGGTGAAACGTACCAAGCGTATCGCTTCCATTATGGTAGGCGAGGGTATGTTGGGACGTGTTATCGACCCGTTGGGCGAACCGTTGGACGGCAAGGGACTGATAGGCGGCGAGCTTTGCGAAATGCCGTTGGAGCGTAAAGCACCGGGCGTTATTTACCGTCAGCCGGTAAACCAGCCGTTGCAGACCGGTCTGAAGGCTGTCGATGCCATGATTCCTATCGGCCGCGGGCAGCGTGAGCTGATTATCGGCGACCGTCAGACGGGTAAGACCGCAATTGCCATCGATACCATCATCAACCAGCGTGCCAACTACGAGGCAGGCGACCCCGTATACTGTATCTACGTAGCTATCGGCCAGAAAGGTTCTACGGTAGCATCTATCGTAAATACGCTGCGCGAGAACGGTGCGATGGATTACACCATCGTTGTGGCAGCTACGGCGGGCGATCCGGCTGCGTTGCAGTATTACGCCCCGTTTGCCGGCGCTGCAATCGGCGAGTATTTCCGCGATACCGGCCGTCATGCGTTGGTTGTCTATGACGACTTGTCTAAGCAGGCTGTGGCGTATCGTGAGGTATCCTTGATTTTGCGCCGTCCGTCCGGACGTGAGGCCTATCCGGGCGACATCTTCTACCTGCACTCCCGTCTGTTGGAGCGTGCGGCGAAGATTATCAACCAGGAAGAGGTGGCACGCGAGATGAACGACCTGCCCGAAAGCCTGAAAGGCAGAGTGAAGGGCGGCGGCTCATTGACGGCGCTTCCCATTATCGAAACGCAGGCGGGCGACGTGTCGGCTTACATCCCTACAAACGTAATCTCCATTACCGACGGGCAGATATTCCTCGACACCAACCTCTTTAACCAGGGCAACCGTCCGGCTATCGACGTAGGTATCTCCGTGAGCCGTGTAGGCGGTAACGCCCAGATTAAGGCAATGAAGAAGGTGGCGGGTACGTTGAAGATAGACCAGGCACAGTATCGCGAACTGGAAGCATTCACCAAGTTCAGCGGCGATATGGATCCGGTTACTGCGCTCACCATCGACAAGGGCCAGAAGAATACCCGTTTGCTGGTACAGCCCCAGTACAGTCCGATGCCTGTAGAGAAGCAGATTGCCATTCTTTATTGCGGCACGCACGGTTTGCTGAAGGATGTGCCTTTGGACAAGGTGAATGAGTTTGAACGCAGTTTCCTCGAATTCCTCGAAAGAGATTATCAGATGGAGGTGCTCGATGTGTTGAAGTCGGGTGTCATCGATGACAATGTCTGCAAGAAGATAGAAGAGACGGCGGCAAAGGCAGCCAAGCAATTTATGTAGATGGCAGTTAGGCATCCGGCAACCCTAACCGCTAATCACTAACCCCTAATCACTATATGAAATGGCTTCACTGAAAGAGGTAAAAAATAGAATAAGCTCCGTCAAGAGTACGCGTCAGATAACTTCGGCGATGAAGATGGTGGCGTCCGCCAAGCTGCATAAGGCACAGGGGCGGATTGAGAATATGCTGCCCTATCAACGGAAGCTGAACGAGATTCTGACAAACTTCCTGAGTACGGATGTTACGGTAGAGTCTCCCTACACCGAGGAGCGTCCGGTAGGGAAGGTGGCAATTGTGGCATTCTCGTCCAATTCGTCTTTATGCGGCGCTTTCAACTCCAACGTGGCAAAGATGCTGGAGCGTACACTGGAAGACTACCGGTCGCTGGGCAAGGAGAATATCCTGGTGTATCCCGTAGGCAAGAAAGTGGAAGAAGCCGTAAGGAAATTGGGATATGAGCCGCAAGGCAGTTATCAGGAAATGGCCGACAAGCCTTCGTATGTACAGGCTTACGAGCTTGCCGGACTCCTGATGAAAGAGTTCCTTGAAGGGCGCGTCGACAAGGTGGAGCTGATTTATCATCATTTCAAGTCTATGGGCTCGCAGGTGCTGACGAGAGACAACTATCTGCCCATCGACTTGGGCAAGGTAGCCGAAGAAGCAACCGGGACTGTCGGAAAAAGCAGTTTCAACAATGATTATATTGTAGAGCCCTCTGCTTCCCAATTGGTGGCCGAGCTTCTTCCTAAAGTGTTGAGCCAGAAGATTTATACGGTCCTCTTGGATTCGAACACTTCCGAGCACGCGGCACGTATGCTTGCCATGCAGGCTGCCACGGACAATGCCAATGAGCTGATTCAGGACTTGACGAAGCAATACAACAAGAGCCGCCAGCAGGCGATTACGAATGAGCTGCTGGACATCATTGGCGGCAGTATGAAATAATTTTTCCGGCAGGAAACAAGGATAAGAGGTTATGTCTCAAAAGGATATGACCTCTTTTTTTACGGATGCCGTCCGTGCGGCAAAAAACTATTAGCCGGTTTTCTTTTCCTTTGTTTATTTGTACTACCTTTACCGTTCTAAAATAAACCGAAAAGAACAATGGAGCAGAACCCCGAATCAGCGCTTGCGTGGCAATTCATCGAAAGCACAGGCACTCATCTTTTTCTGACAGGCAAAGCCGGAACCGGTAAAACTACTTTTTTGCGCAAGCTTAAGCAGGAAAGTCCCAAACGTATGGTAGTCGTTGCGCCCACCGGCATAGCGGCCATCAATGCCGGCGGTGTTACCATCCATTCGTTCTTTCAGATTCCGTTTGCGCCTTATGTGCCCGAAAGCTCGTTCAGCACGAATGGAAAGGCAAGCTACCGCTTCCGTTTCGGTAAGGAGAAAATCAATATCATACGCAGCATGGACCTGCTGGTGATTGATGAAATCAGTATGGTACGCGCCGACCTGCTGGATGCGGTAGATGAAATGCTCCGCCGCTACCGCGACCCCTACAAACCGTTTGGCGGTGTGCAGTTGCTGATGATTGGCGACCTGCAGCAGTTGGCTCCCGTGGTGAAAGACGAGGAATGGCAGATGCTCAGCAAGTACTACGACACTCCCTATTTCTTCTCCAGCCGCGCGCTGAAGCAGACGGAATATTGCACCATCGAGCTTAAGACCGTATACCGGCAGAATGACGGAGACTTCCTGGAGCTGCTGAACCGCATCCGTGAGAACCATTGCGACCCGCAGGTGCTGGAAACGCTGAACCGCCGCTACATCCCCGGTTTCCAGCCTCGGAAAGAGGAAGGATATATCCGTCTGGTCACCCATAACTATCAGGCGCAGCGTATCAACAGCTACGAGCTGGAACAGCTTCCGGGACGTACCTATGCGTTTCGCGCTACTGTCGAGGGGAAGTTTCCCGAATATTCATACCCCACGGACGAAGTTCTCGAACTGAAAGAAGGTGCTCAGGTGATGTTCGTGAAGAACGACTCGTCCGGCGAGCACCGCTACTACAACGGTATGATTGGTGAGGTAACCTCCGTCTCTGCCCAGAGTATCGAGGTACGCGCCAAAGACAGCGGGGATACTTTCCTGTTGCAGGAAGAGGAGTGGGCAAATGCGAAATACGTCTTGGACGAAGAGAGCAGGGAGATTGTAGAAGATATTGAAGGCACCTTCCGGCAGTTTCCCCTGAAACTGGCGTGGGCCATTACAATCCACAAGAGTCAGGGGCTTACGTTTGAGCGTGCCATTATCGATGCCAGCGCATCCTTTGCACATGGGCAGACGTATGTGGCACTGAGCCGTTGCAAGACGCTGGAAGGCCTGGTGCTCAGCGCACCGCTTTCGGCAAAGGCTGTTATCAGCGACCGTGCCGTAGACCGGTTTACGGAAGAAGCCCGCCGGAACGAACCGGACGAAAACCGCTTCCATTCACTGCAACGTGCCTATTTTCACGGGCTGCTGTCGGAACTGTTTGATTTCCTGCCGCTGGCACAAGCGTTGCAGCGCTATGTACGGCTGGTCGATGAACATCTTTATAAACTCTATCCCAAGCAGCTTGCCGCCTACAAAGAGGCGGCGGAGCGTTTCCGCGAAAAGGTGGTAAAAGTGGCGCAGAGGTTCGGCATACAGTACAACCGCCTGATTGACGCCGCACAGGACTATGCTGCGGACGAAACCCTGCAGGAGCGGATTGTTGCGGGAGCCGGTTACTTTAAAGATGAAATGGCGCTTTTGTATCCCGTATTGATAGGGCCACGCGCTCTTGCCACGGATAATAAGGTGCTGAAGAAGCAACTGAACGCAGCCAAAGAGGATTTGAATACTCTTTTCCTGTTGAAAAACAGACTGCTGGCATACATAACGGAACGCGGATTCAGCACAGCCGGGTATTTGAAGCGGAAAGCCATACTGTCTATCGGCGAGCATGCTGTCTCCGGCAAAGAGGACCTGAAGCGGAGAGGCATGCTGGATACGGTGGAGAAGAACATGCAGGACCGCAAAAGGAAAGAAACGGCAGCATCTTCCGTTCAAGTGCCTTCGGACGTACTGCATCCCAAACTATACGACCGCCTGGTGGCTTGGAGAAACACGGAAGCAGCCCGTTTGGGGCTGCCGGTCTACACGGTCATCCAGCAAAAGGCCATTTTGGGTATCAGCAACCTGTTGCCTGCCGATAAGGACATGCTTGTCCGCATCCCTTATTTCGGGAAGAAAGGGGTGGAGAAGTACGGAGACGCCATTCTGGAAATAGTATATGCGTACTGCAAGGAGAAAGGATTGGAGGAGCCGGATCTTATGCTTTAGTTAGGGTCGAACCGCTGTATCTGATTATATCAGTCTGTGAGGCTTACGGTTAGAACGGCGTCCGGTTGCCCTGCTGTACTTCGATGCGTATGCCGAATGCACCGTTGGCGGATTTCATTTCGAATGCTCCCTTGAAGTTGTTCTTCTCCCACGGCAATGCCGAACGGTTGGGAACTTTCCAGCCGTCTTTGTCGTACTCGCCGTATGTATTGATGCGCATTCCGTTCTTCAGTTTGAAGCTGCCCATTTGCAGGTTCTCCGGCGATGACCAGAAGCCCGTCAGCCCAAACGGATTCATGCTGTAAACGGTGGCGTTGGTGAGCGAGAACACATTTGAAAGCCCCTGCGAGTAGGTTGCGTCCGGGTTGAGACGGAATATCCGGCTGTAGTCTTTGCTTGCATCCGGTATTTCCAACGTAAACCGGGGCAGGCGGGGAGCTTCCATTCTCATGAGGCTCATATCCAGGAGAAAGCCGTCATAATTCTTCGTTTCGGGCAGGAATGTCCCTTCGGGCGGCGTCCCTTCGGGCAGGCTATGGGAGCGTATGCTGTCACCCTTCGCTTCGGTTTGGGCGTGCAGTGAAACGGCACTTGCCAGCAGGGCGATGATAAAAAAACAAACTTGTTTCATGATTGGGCACGGTTATTGTTTTCTTCTCAGACAAAGATAATCCTTTCCGTCAATTTTCTGAAACTTCTTTATATTATTTCTTATTCTTTATACTATCAGTTTATAGCCTATCCCCCGCACGTTTACGATGCGTATGCGGTCGTCTTGCGCCAGCTTGTGGCGCAGCTTCGTTATGAATACGTGCAGGCTGCGGGAGTTGAAGAAGCTGTCGTCTCCCCAAAGATCGAGCAGTACATTCTGGGTATTGACCACCTGATTGCGGTTCTCGCAGAGGCGCTTCAGTATTTCCGATTCGCGGTGTGAGAGTTCCATCTCCGTATCGGCGTGCGGAGCAGCACCGGTTCCTGTATACGACAGCCGTTGCGTGACGGGGTTGAACCGGTAATTGCCTATTTCAAAGTCGGTGACTTCTTTGGGAGCAGGTTCCGTAAAGTTGAAAGCCTTGCCCGCCAGCGCCTTGATGCGGATAATCAGTTCCTGCATACCGAAAGGTTTCTTCAGATAATCGTTGGCGCCGAGTTCAAAGCCCTCTACAACATCATTGATGGCAGAGCGTGCAGTGAGGAAAAGCACCGGCGTGTGCTTGTCGGTCTGGCGGATGCGGCGTACCATTTCGAAGCCGTCCATACGGGGCATCATGACGTCTGCCACCAGCACATCGGGGCGCAGGTCGAAGAACAGGCGCAACCCCTCCTCGCCGTCGGCAGCGGTGTGGATAATGAAACTTTGCCCTTCCAGCGTGTCCTTTATAATCATGGCGAGGGTCTCTTCATCCTCAACCAGCAATACTTTTATTTTATCCATGACATCCTTATCTTTCTTGTTATTCTTGTTTATGTAATATCTGTATGTACTCCGGGGATATATTCCTGTTTCTCCTAAGTAAACTTCCGTTTCCGCCGGGAGAAACTTCCGTTCCCATTAGGGGAAACGACAGTTCCCTTTAAAGGAAACGCGCGTTCCCCTTAAGGGAAACCGGAGTTTCTTCCGGGGGAAACGGGCGGGTACTCCTTTTATCCGTTCGGAAACCTCAGAGTGAACGTGCTTCCTTTGCCCGGTTCGCTCTTTACCGTTACGCTTCCGCCGTGCTTTTCGGTCATGGTCTTGACATAGAACAGACCGAGGCCGTAGCCCTTCACGTTGTGCAGATTGCCGGTGGGAACGCGGTAGAACTTATCGAATATGTGGCTCTGCTTTTCGGGAGCGATACCTGTTCCACGGTCACTGATGGCGATTTCAACAAACTCTCCTTGTCCGGCAGAGGCGGTTTGCCGGCAACGGATGTTTACGTCCGCTGCTTCGGGCGAGTATTTTATGGCATTGTCAATCAGGTTGCTGATGATGTTGCTGAAGTGCGTACGGTCTGCCGTGAGGGTAAGTCCGGCAGGCTCGATGTCCGTAGAGATATGCACGGGCTTCTCCGCCTTCAGTTTATGCTGCTCGATAAGCGGTTCGAGAATGCTTTCCATGGACAGCGGTTCCGGATGCAGGCGGAAGGTCTTGCGGCGTTCCATGCTCATGGAGAGTATCTGCTCGACAAGTCCGCTGAGCCGTTGCAACTGCTCCTGGCAGATGCGCAGATACTTGTCGCGTTGTGCCTTTTCTTCCGCCTGGTTAAAGTTTAGCAGGGCATCGTTGGCGGCATTAGGCTACGGCGTATAGGGGTTTTCAGTTCGTGGGTGATGTTGTTGGTAAAGTCGCTTTTCATCTCCTCCAGCGTCTTTTGCTGCAAGATGGTGCGGATAAGTATCCAGAACGCGAAGCAGAGGATGATGAGGATAACGAACGAGGTAGTCAGAATGCCCGACATCTGCTTCAGCACCACGGGGTAACGGGTTCCATCCAAAGGCGGTAGCTCTGATGGGTACTGATGTCGAAAGCGTACTCGTATAGCTTGGCTTCGGGGACTTGGAACGTATCCGGGAGTACC